>Ga0272441_10016369_pt1 | contig 10258 bp, 8 predicted proteins | sample SSMProp6N_FD_193582 | JGI IMG/M metagenome (GOLD analysis project Ga0272441, IMG submission 193582) | Marine sediment archaeal communities from Little Sippewissett salt marsh, Falmouth, MA, United States - SSM-Prop-6N | ecosystem: Environmental > Aquatic > Marine > Wetlands > Sediment ... | reverse complement strand
CCGACAATCTGCTGAAGGAGCTGAATCCCTCTGTGCTGATATCCATTGAGCGAGGCGGCATGACTCGTGATGGGCTCTACCTGAACATGCGGGGCGTGGACTTCTCTCCATACAACGCGAAGGTGGACTACCTTTTCTCCGGACAGGTGCCGTCAGTGGGCATCGGCGACGGAGGCAACGAGATAGGTATGGGAAACCTGGCAGAAGAGATCCCACAGTTCGACACACTCCCTGATGACCCTGCGGTCACCTGCGTGGACAAGCTCGTCATCGCCAGCGTATCCAACTGGGGCGGCTACGGACTGGTCGCCGCACTGTCCTTGCTCTCGGGGAAGAACCTGCTGCCTTCCGTGCAGGAAGAAGAGGACATCATACGCCACATCGTAGATGCGGGGGCGGTGGAAGGCGTCACCGGCGACAAAATCTACGCGGTGGATGCGTTCCCCCTTGCGGAAAACGGCAAGGCGCTGGCAGCTCTGCACGAAGTTCTTTCAGAACGCGGGCTCTGATGAACGACCTGCGCGAGCGTACGGAACCGGGATAGGCCTGCAGCACATGGCCACCAGGAATTATTCCAAGGACGGATGGTCTCGCAGTGTCTAATGAACGCCCGGGCCTCTAGCCCCTCAGCGATGCGATGATGGCTTCCTGCCCCCTCAGTGCCGAGTGCGCTTCCTCCAGGCTCACAGCCTGGAATGCGATCGTGTCGCCCGGCTGAGCCTGGGCTATCTGCGACAGGTCGGACGAAATGACCGTGGCCATCTTCGTGTAGCCACCGGTAGTGCCGCAATCCGCCAGAAGAATTATGGGCTTGCCCGACCCTGGCACCTGCACCGCGCCGCGGGATGTGCCATCGGAGACTATGTCCGCGCCCTTCTTATGCTCGATGACCGGACCGTCAAGCCTGTTGCCCATACGGTCGAACTGAGGAGTGACAGTGAAGGTGGAGGACTGGAACGTGTCTATACCCTTCGCCGTGAACGCGTCGTCCTGTGGCCCCATGGTCACACGAAGAGTGTGATGGTGGCCGTAGCTCGGGACTGCGTGAGGCGCCAGCTCTCTTCCCGCAGATTGGATTGTGGCGCTATCCGTATCGGCCACGGGGACCATGTCTCCCGTCGCCAGAGCGCGGCCGTTGAATCCTCCCAGCTGAGACCGGGTGAATGTGGAGCGGCTGCCCATCACTATCGGGACATCCATGCCGCCACGAACGCAAACGTACGCCCTGATGCCATCTCTTGGCCCTTTGAAAGAGAGCGTGCTGCCTTCTGGTACGGAGAATGACTTCCATGAGGGGACAGGCTGGCCATCAAGAACCGGTGTGAGGTCGCCCCCCGTGATAGCAATTGTGGCATCGAAGTGAAACTTGAGGGTGGGCCCCATGAAAGTGGCCTCCAGTCCCGCGTCGCCCTCTTCGTTGCCGACCAGCAGGTTGCCCACTCTGAGAGCGAATCTATCCATCGCCCCCGACACGGGTACGCCGTGGCGCTGGTAGCCGTACCTGCCCAGGTCCTGCACAGTGGTGAAAGCGCCGCCCTTGATGACCTCGATAGTCCTCATTGCGACTCACCCCTATGCCGTGTGCCCAGCGCATAGATGCCGGCCCGTATCTGCGACTCGATTTCGGCATAGCGCGATTCGTCCACCTGAACGAAACGCAGATGGTCACCCGGCTCTATCTCGACCGGAGGCTCCCGTCCGGGGTCGAACAGAATGATGGGAGTGCGGCCAATGAGTCTCCAGCCGCCGGGGCTCTCAATCGGGTATATGCCGGTCTGTCGATCGGCTATGGCGACCGAGCCGGCGGGTATGGCCGAGCGGGGAGTCTTGAGCCTGGGAGTGGCTATCCTCTCCGACATGCCTCCCAGATAAGGAAAGCCCGGAAGAAACCCCATCATATAGATTGGGTAGTCCGTGCCGGAGTGTATTTTAATCACGTCCGCCACGGAGATGTCGTTGTGCTCTGCCACATCGCCGATGTCCGGCCCGTATTCACCTCCGTAGAGAGTGGGTATCTCCACGAGCCTGTGGGCAACGGTCTCGCCTTCTCCGAGTGACGCCTCTATCGCGGCAATGCGAGAGGACAGGTAGGAAAACGAGATGCTCAGGGGGTCGTAGTAGACGACCAGTGACCTGTACGTGGGCACTACTTCCAGAACACCATCGGCGCCGAGCAAAGCAATTTCGCGTGACAGGCTGTGCACCCGTCGATTGGTGGCTTCTGAAATGGAGTCGCCCAACTCTACGGAGAGCGCTCTGTCACCCAATGGCAGCAATCGTGGATACTGGCTCATGGTCATCTATCCCTACACGATCCGGCCCAGGGGTACTATCTCAACGCCTTCAGCCTCCAGCGCAGATCGGATGTATGAGGCCAGGTGTATGGAATTGGGCGTGTCGCTGTGAAGGCAGAGCGTGTCCGCGGAAAGGGCTACCTCTTCGCCTGTGATGGCGGTCACCTTCCCTTCAGTGACCATCCTGATGCTCCTTTGCGCCACCTCATCAACGTCCTCGATAACCGAGCCGGGCTTGGAGCGCGGCACCAGTGTGCCGTCCGCGTTCACGGCCCTATCGGCGAAGGCCTCCCTCGCTACCCGAAGCCCCATATCCATAGCGATGTCGACCCATTGAGAGCCTGCCAAAGCTATCAGGATGATTTCGGGGTCTACTTCAAGAATGGCCTCGCCTATCGCGCGGGCCAGCGCTTCGTCCCGGACGGCCATGTTGTACATGGCACCGTGCGGCTTGACGTGCTGGAGCTTTTTGGCGCTGGTGAAGGCCGTCAGCGCCCCTATCTGGTAGATTATGTCATTCTTCGCCTCGACGGGGGCGACGGCCATGTTCCGCCTACCGAAACCCGCCAGGTCCGGAAAGCTCGCGTGAGCGCCCAGGGCTACGCCGTACTCTTCGGCCAGCTTGATCGTCTTGCGCATCCAGTTGGGGTCGCCCGCGTGGAAACCGCACGCGACATTGGCGGAGGTTATGTACTTGATAATTTCCTCGTCCTGGCCCATCTTGTAGGTACCGAAGCTTTCGCCCATGTCACAGTTGAAGTCGATTCGTGCGGTCATGAGTGGCCCTCCTCCAGTGGCTGCAACGCCTCAGCACTCGTTATGTCAGACCAGGCAAGTAAGGATTGTAGCTGGACATACTGTGTACATCAACAGGAAAGAGACGAGTTGCGGAGTGACCGTGCAGTGAACTGGCTTCGAACGAGGCTCCCCGTGGACCCGCGCTCGACGGGCCATGATGACGCACAGTAGACTACACCACACCAGTGTGATTTGGACACTGGAACATGGTAGGATTCGCTCGCTTGTCAACGGTTTGGGCCAAGCGCTCACGCAACACAGGTTGGGAAGCCATGGCGGATGCCGCCGATTTGCAGGCGGACCTGGACCGTGCCTCTCTCGATGAGTGTTGTTGTGGCAGGTTCCAGTACCTGCAAAGCGAACTAGCTATTCCGAAGTCGCTATTAAGGAGGGAAAGGGTGATTCAATCAGCGCTGACCAGGGAAGAACTCGTCAAGGAGTATGAGCGAACGCATCCAAAGTCTCTCGCACTACACAAGAGGGCCCTACAGGCGTTCGGTGCCGATGGCGCCACTCACGTTGCGCGAGTCCTGGATCCCTTCCGCCCCTACGTCACTCACGCTCAGGGGAGCAAGAAGTGGGATGTTGACGGTCACGAGTACATCGACTTCGTGATGGGACACGGGGCACTCATTCTCGGCCATAGCCATCCAAATCTCGTAAAGGCTTGCCAGGAACAGGTTGCGAAAGGTGTTCACTACGGTGAGAACCACGAACTGGAGGTACGCTGGGCGGAACTCATCCAACAAATGATGCCCGTTGCAGAGAGGATTGAGTTCTGCGCAAGCGGCCAGGAAGCCAACATGATGGCCATAAGGCTGGCTCGAGTCGCCACGGGCAGGAAGAAGATCCTTCGTTTTGTCGAGAACTTCCATGGCTGGGCAGATGAGGTGACGTTGAACACGGCTGGAGCTGTGGCTCCGGAGGTTGACCTCATCCCGATGAACGATGCGGCCGTCGCGGAGAAGGCACTGGCCACCAAGGCGTATGCCCTCGTGTTCGTGGAGGGTGGTGGCGCTCACATGGCCGGGCAGGTCCCCTGGGACCGGTCCTTCATCCAGACGCTGCGCGAACTGACCAAGAAGTATGGCACGCTGTTCCACCTCGACGAGGTGGTGACCGGCTTCAGGGAGGCCCGGGGCGGATGGCAGGAAGTAGCTGGAGTGAAGCCGGACATGAGCACTCTCGGCAAGTGCGTCGGCGGCGGTCTGGGGGTCGGAGCTGTGATTGGAAGGGCCGACGTTTTTGACTCGCTCAGCGCGAAGGCGCCTGCGGGAACCAGAATCACCCACAGTGGTACGTGGAATGCCAATCCATTGACCAGTGCCTCCGGAGTCGCAGCCTGCGAGCTCTATATGGACGGGGCGCCTCAGAAGAAGGCACTCGAAATGGGCACATATCTTCGCGACGCGGGGAACCAGATTCTTCGCGACAAGAAGATTAGCGGGCGTCTCTACGGCCGCACGGTAATCCACACGTATTTCGGTCCGATTGAGACCGAGCCAGACAACGAGTACACACCACCGACCAACGACGTCGACAAGATTATCGGAGGCAAGGAAGCCGGCGCGTTGAAGACTCTTCTGGGTCTTCACCTGCTGCACCGTGGCATTGCGACCATGGGTGGCCGCTTCTTCGTCATGTCCGCAGCCCAAAGCAAGGAAGACGTCGACAAGGCGATGGACATATTCGCAGAGTCCCTCGACGCGATGATAGCGGAGGGAGTGATTCCTCAGGTTTAGAGGAGTTCGCCTCCAGGCCGCGCAGGAGTGAGAACGATTCCACCTGCCGTTATTACAGTCCGTGCCTTTGCTCAGGCCGTCAGGGTTTCGAACCCTGACGGCCTGCTTCTTGTATGCCCTGCTCGCAGTGACTGTTAGGCCGAGTCCTTCCCCCTTGCGCATAGTGTGCGACAACCGTAGCGTTCGTCGGCAGCCCACGGGAAGACCCATCCATGGAGAGTAACCCTGTGCCTTCTCCTGCGTGCCGGAAGATTCTCCGTTCTTCCCTTGCTCGCGGCTAGATGGGTAGTGATGCTGAAGACCAAGCAGTAGAATGTTCATGACGCGTCAACTACGCGCGATGGCCCTTCTACGAACACCGCGATGATTGAAGAATGGCGGGGAGCAGTAGTTGAATTGGAGGAAAGAACATGCAGACTACCGGGCAATCGATAGACTTCGCGTCGGGGCATGCAACTCGGGCGATTGTCGACCTCGGGGCCATAGGAGGGAACATCTCGGGCATACGTGCGCGGATCGGAGCCCAGAGACGCCTCATGGCCGTGGTCAAGTCCGATGGCTACGGTCACGGCGCCGTGCAAGTGAGTCGGGCTGCTCTCGCCAATGGTGCCGATTGTCTTGCTGTCGCCGTTCCCGAAGAAGGCCATGAACTGAGAGAGGCAGGCATTGACTGCCCCATTCTCGCCTTCGGGCTGATACAACCTGGCGAAGCATGGAAGACTGTCGCCGCGAGACTTGAGCAGACCGTATGCTCAAGTGAATTGCTTGATGCGCTGGACCACGAGTCGGCGAAAGCCGGCGTCAAGACGAATGTGCATATCAAGGTCGACACCGGCATGGGGAGAATTGGCCTTCCGCCGGAGGATGCTGTCGAGTTCGCTCGCAAGGTTATGTCCTGTCACAACCTCATTCTGAGGGGGGTTTACAGCCACTTCTCATGTGCAGATGAGAGCGACAAGGAGTTCTCTCTTACCCAGCTAGGCCGATTCAAAAGGACGCTTGGAGCGCTCGAAGCTGCTGGCATTCCCGTCCCTATCAGGCATATGGCCAACAGTGCCGGGGTCCTCGACCTACCCGAGTCCTACTTTGATATGGTCAGGCCGGGAATCATGATCTACGGACTCTACCCATCGTCGGAGGTGAGCCACAGCGTGGCCCTCTCTCCGGCTATGAGTTTCGTAACACGCGTCTGCTATGTCAAGAAGGTGTCTGCGGGTACTGCCATCGGATACGGGGCGACTTTCGTGACCACCGCAGACAAGACCGTGGTGGCCACAATGCCGGCGGGCTACGCTGACGGCTATCCTCGCCTGCTTTCGAACAAGGCCGAAGTCATCGTCAAGGGTACTCGTGTTCCTCTTCTCGGGCGCGTGGCTATGGACATGTGTATGCTCGACGTGACTTCAATTCCCGATGTGCAGGCTGGCGATGAAATAGCTCTGTTTGGAGAGGGTCTGCCAGTGGAGGAAATCGCATCGCTTGTTGGAACCATCAACTACGAGATCGTGACGGGTATCGGCAAGCGAGTACCAAGAGTGTATGTGTGATCCGGTGAAGTGTTGAACCGAGTTCCTCCACTCTTGCAGACACAAGGAGCCTCCTGATGATGGGCTGACCTCTCAGGTCAAACACGCCTGGTGGACAAACACGTCCCTAGAGAAAACAATCGGCGGAATGGTCCGCCCACTGTTGACACGAGACATTGCACACTGCTACTTTGGATTCGTACTCGTATGCGAGGGTCCTGACAAGGGTTCGCTGCAAGACCGCCGAATGCAGAACCGTGAGGGCAGGCCCGCGCAGTGTGTGGCCAGCCAGTTGTTGGCATACAGCTGGACACTATCCGGGTCCTGTGAGAGTTGCCAGAGCGGTGGCGATACATTCAGCGCAACAGTGAAACAAGATACGCACTGGTAGAGTGCTCTGTTGTGTGTGAATGGCTAGGAGGTGAGACATAGAGGAGTCGACTATAGGAGTCATCCCGTAGTGAGCCTTTTCTCAAAGGAAGGTGGACAAGACAGCTAGGCAGGAGGTGTGAAGATGTTAAGGCATATTACATGGTTGGTGGGGACTCTGGTATTGGTAGTGGCGATGATGGGTACCGCTTGTGCTCCGGCCACCCCTAGCGGGGGTGAGGGAGCAGGCGATGGAGAGCCCACCTACAACTACAAGTGGAGGATGTCCACGGCGATTGGTTCCGAGACTGACCTGGCCAAGGCATGCGTTGTGCTGGCCGACAAGATTGGGGAACGGACCGATGGTCGCGTTGACGTCACCGTCTATCCGGATGCTGCGCTGGGAGCATGGGATCTCACAAACGAGATGATCCAGCGTGGCGATATCGAAATGATGTGTGAGGCCCTTGACGATAGCTGGGATCCCAGAATTGCCATTGGGTACTACATGCCGTTCCTGTACATCGACTATGACTCCCAGGCACAGCTTTGCGGGCCGGGCGGCGTGGTCTACGACCTGCTCAACCAGGTCACAGGAGGGCTGAACTACCGCGTCCTCGGATACTTCTCATCCGGAGTCGGCGGTGTCAGTCTCACCGATGTCCCCGACGCGCCATTTGACCCGGATGTGGCCAAGGGCATGAAGACCAGGGTGATGGCACTGACTGCGTGCAGACTGACCTATGAACGGCTTGGCTACCTAGTGGCGGCCATTCCGTTTGGCGAGGTTTACACCGCAATCCAGACCGGCATTGTTCAGGGTCAGCAGGGTGGCGGAACCATGCAGGCGTGGATGTTCAGAGATGTGAACAACGTCTGGCTCCACTACAAGGATTACATTGAGCCCAACTGGTGGTCCATCAATGAAGACGCCTGGCAGAGTCTAGACCCCGTGGACCAAGGGATCATACTGGACACGTGTCAGGAACAGCAGCAGATTCAGCTTGACTACGTGGCTGAGATGGACGAGAAGTACATGGGCGAACTTGAGGACTATGGCTGGACGATACTCAAGCCTACCGATGAGCAGTGGGAGAACATGGCTGCCGCGGTTCGTGAGGATGTCTGGCCCGAACTCGTACCGCTCATCAGCGCCGAGTTCCTGGACGCTGTCTGCGAGGACCTGGGAATTCCCAAAGTTACGTAGATCGTCCGAGATTGACCTGGAACACGCTGAGGGAGCTCTGCTCGGGCCCCCTCAGCGTCTGAAGGGAGGGGAAAAGTGAACTACTCGTCCTTCATGGAAGGGCTGCTGTTTCGATGGCTCCCACGCTTCATGAGAACCGTGATGGTGGTGGCTGCGGTGCCACTAATTCTTCTGATTTTCGCACAGGTGTGGTTGCGATACGTCTTCCAGCTACCTCTCCTCTGGGTAGAAGAGGTGGCGATAACCCCCGCTTTCTGGATGTACATGACCGGCGCCGCCTATGCTGCGTACGACAAGTCTCACATAAGGGTGGGGGTAGTAGACATCGCAATCAAGAATGATAGACGGCGCCTCCAAGTCAGATTCATAGCGTCCGTGATCACACTGGGCCTTGCAATGCTATTCCTGGTTTGGGGTTTCAACTTCTTCGTGGAAGACCTCATAGCTGGCCCCCAGACGGCTACTCTCAGGTATCCGCTGATATACGCTCGGTCTTCCTTTTTCCTATCGGCAGGCATTTTGGGGGGCCTCTACTTCATCGCCGATACAGTTGACGTAGCGCGTCAGCTTTTCTGGCACAAAGCACCGCTCAGAAAGGAAGGGGAATAACCATGGACTCGGCCCTCTTCGGTCTGCCATACCTCGGGCTCATAGTATGTCTTGTCATATTGGTTGGCTCGCTGATGCTCGGCCTTCCAGCACCATTCGCCTTCATGGGCGCGTGCGTGTTCCTGATCTATACCTATGGCTTCGACCCCGGAGCCCAATTGCCGGTAGCTTTCCACAAGATGAAGTCACTCACGCTTCTGTCCCTCCCATTCTTCATCATGCTTGGTGGATTCATGACAGTGGGAGGCATTTCTACCCGCCTTGTTGCGATAGCAGAGGCCCTGGTAGGAAGGATAACCGGTGGGCTGGGAGCGGTGGCGATTGTGAGCTGCGCGATAGTTGGCGCTATTGCGGGTACCTGCTCGGCCGCGGTTGCAGCTCTTGGTGGACTGATTATCCCTGAGATGGAGAAGCGCGGTTACTCCAGGGGATACGCAACCGGCCTGTTGGCCGTGGCGTCCGTGCTTGGTCAACTCATCCCGCCCAGCGTACCGATGATACTCTACGGTTTCATTACGATGACGTCGGTCACAGCTTGCTTCCTCGCGGGAGTTGGACCAGGCATTCTTACTATCGTCATCTACTGCACAGTCAACTACTTCATGGTCAGGAATGACCCCAATATCTACAAACCTCCTGCCGTGAGCGTCAAGACGCAAGTCAAGCAAGTGGCAAAGGCTACCAGGCACGGTATCTTCGCGATATCGATGCCTGTGATACTGCTAGGCGGAATCTACGGCGGCATTTTCACTCCAACGGAGGCAGCAGCGGTAGCGCTGATGGTGGCCATTTTTGTCGGACTGTTTATCCACCGTGACTTGAAGTTCAAGGAGATAGGGAAAGTACTGGTGCAACAGTCCGTCACTACAGGCGTAGTGGTACTGATGGTCATATTTGTCCTCATTCTCAGTCGCATAATGACCATGCAGAATATCCCGCAGGACATGATTCGGTTCGTTAGCGGGCTTACGGATAACTACTACCTGACGCTGCTGATGGTGAACGTGTTCCTCGTCTTCCTGGGAATGATTGTGGATGATTTTACCGGGACACTGTTGGCTGCCCCACTGCTGTTCCCTCTCATGCTGCATCTGGGCGTGCACCCTGTGCATTTCGCGGCGATTCTGGGCACCAATCTAGGGCTTGGGAACGTCACTCCTCCTATGGCGCCGATTCTCTACCTGGCAGGGCGCGTAGGTAATGTCAGTATTGACAAGATGATAAAGCCTGCCCTGATATTCATGATCTTCGGTGCCGTGCCGGTTGTTCTGATTACCACTTACTGGCCAGACCTATCGCTGTTTCTGCCTCGCCTCCTATTGCCGAAACTGATGGGAGTTGGGGGCTAGATTGCTGGTTGTGACTCTGCACTCGCAGACACGACAGGAGGCATTAGTCGGTCTAACTTAGGCTTCTGCTGCATCGATCTAAATGTCGATCCTTCGAGCATTGCCTGTGCGCGGAAGGAGGCATGGGGTTTCGCTGACGGCCGGAGCAGTGGCTGGATGAGCCAGGCCATCCACTGGAATCACGGGGATGGTATGTGGATTTGCAGACAGGCCCAAATACGCTCGTTGTCGCGTAATTGGCGAGTCTTCCCAAATTCCCAGACTCTTCACGAACAGGCTACGCGAGCTTTCGCGGCCTCGCTCTATGCAATCCTCGCCGAGGGATCGTTCCCCGACGCTCTACTTCAGAAGTAACCTGACGCGG
>Ga0272441_10016368_pt1 | contig 10258 bp, 6 predicted proteins | sample SSMProp6N_FD_193582 | JGI IMG/M metagenome (GOLD analysis project Ga0272441, IMG submission 193582) | Marine sediment archaeal communities from Little Sippewissett salt marsh, Falmouth, MA, United States - SSM-Prop-6N | ecosystem: Environmental > Aquatic > Marine > Wetlands > Sediment ... | reverse complement strand
GCCTCCTTCGTCGGCCCATCCTACACTCAAAGTTGACCGCCTGAAAGGCGGTGGGGTTAAACCAGGTGCACGGAACCTAAATGTAACAGGGCGCCGGGTGCCACTGGCGGCTTGCCCGCCAGTGCGCCTCGATATTCAGAGAACACTGGCTGACAAGCAGCCAGTGGCACACGGCAACTCGAGCGCGGCGGGTACGGAGACCCGCCGCGCCTCACTACGGCGCAGCCTCGCCGGGCGGCGGCGTGGTGTCCGGATTGACGACGTGGGCCAACCACGGGCCGTAGCGGGTGATGAGCGACTCGGTGCGAAAGGTGTCCTCAAGGACCTTGACGTCGCCCTCCAGGATGTACGCCGCCCCCGCCGTGCCGCGCACCGGTTCCATGGTCATGCGGAAATCGAAATGCAGATGATCCTTGCCGTCGGCGAACCGCATCTTGACCTGGCCGGCGGATGCGAGCCAGACGTGGTCCTCGCCGGCGGCGTGGACCCATCGGTAGGCGGGGACGCCGTCGGCGCGGAGCCAGCCGTAGCGTTTCTTCTCCGGCAGTTCGAGGAAAACGTACTCGAAGTCCGGGTCGGCCGTTCCGATGGGGGCGGCCTTCTTGCGGAAGAGGACGATCTGGACCTTGTCCTCGCGGGCAAGTTGGAAGGTGGCGGACTCGTAGCGGACGGCCTCGTCGGGCCCGCCGGTCGTGTAGCGGATGACGGCCTCGGGCCGGCCGCAGCCCGCCGCCGCCAGGGCGAGGGCGACCGCGGCGACGATCAGCGCCGGGGCCGGGGGGATGCGGGGCATATGCGATCTCCTGTGTGTGCAGCGGCGCGAGAGGGCGGCCCGCCTTCGCAACGGCGCGCGGCCCGCGAGCGGGCCGGCGAACACGAACCGCGTCGCGCCGGTGGCGCCTTAGCGACAATTCGAGGGTCGCCCCATTGAGCCGCCGGGCTTGCCCGGCGCGTGCCTTGCGGACGCGCCGGTGCAAACGCGCCCTGCAAGCAGGGCGGCTAACTGTGACAGCGCCTCACGCCGACGCCTCCTTCGCGTAGGCCGTCAGGCGCTCTACCACGTCCGGGTGCGCGTCGGCCACGTTGGTCGTTTCGCCGATGTCCTCGGCGAGGTCGTAGAGTTCGGGCGGGGCGTCGGGTTTCTTGTTGGTATCGAGCCAGACGGCCTTCCATCGGCCGGCGCGGACGGCCCGTTTGCCGCCCTGGCTCGGAAACTCCCAGTACAGGTACGCGTGTGGGGGCTGCGTGCGGCCGGTGAGTTCCGGCAGAAACGAGATCCCGTCGATGCCGTCGGGCGCCGCGACGCCGGCCACCTCGCACGCCGTGGGCAGAAAATCGTAGAACGCCGAGACGTGGTCGCTGGTGCGTCCGGGCGGGATGCGTCCCGGCCACCAAGCGATGGCGGGGACGCGGATGCCGCCCTCGTACAGGTCGCGCTTGATGCCGCGCAGCGGCCCGTTGGAATCGAAGAACGCCGGATCGTGTCCGCCCTCCTTGTGCGGCCCGTTGTCGCTGGAAAAGAGGACGAGCGTGTCGCCCGCGATGCCGTACTCCTTCAGGCGTGCGACGATGCGGCCGATGTCGCGGTCCATCCGATGGACCATGGCCGCGAACCCCTTCTCGACCTCCGGCCAGTCCTCGCCGGCGAACGGGCCGTAATCGGGCACCTCCATGCCGTGCCGGCCCACCACGTGGTGCTCGTTGTTGGCGTGGGGAATGGTGTACGGCAGGTAGAGGAAGAACGGCCGGTCGCGGTGCCGGTCGATGAAGGCCAGGGCCTCGTCGGTCATCATGTCGTGGGAGTAATCGACGCGTTTCGTGGACGCCCCGCCCCTGCCCTTGGCGTACCCCTTGGTAGCGGTGACGACCTCGTTGCGAAGGTGGACCTTCTCGCCGTCGCGCCAGATCCAGGCCGGGTAATAGTTGTGGGCGTGAACCTGGTTGAGGTATCCGAAGAAGCGGTCGAAGCCCTGCTTCAGGGGAACGCCGGTCGTGCCTTCCTCGCCCAGGCCCCATTTGCCGATGCAGGCGGTGGCGTAGCCGGCGGTCTTGAGGCACTCGGCCACGGTGAGGCGCTCGGGCTCCAGGCACTGGCCCTGGCCGGGCGTCGTAGCGTGGCCGATGTGCAGGCCGGTCATCACGGTGAACCGCGAGGGCGCACAGACCGTGGAGCCGGCGTAATGCTGGGTGAAGCGGACGCCCTCGGCGGCCAGGCGGTCGAGGTTGGGCGTCCGGAACCGCTTCTGGCCGTAACAGCCGAGGTCGCCGTAACCAAGGTCGTCGGCGAGGATGAAGACGATGTTCGGCCGCTTGCGGGGGCCGTCGGCGGCCGAGGCGGCGTCGGCGTTGCGCCGGGCGGCGGGGGTGCAGGCGCCGGCGGCGGCCGCAGCGGCGGCGGCGAGGTGCCCGAGAAAACGGCGGCGGTTCATGAGGGCTCTCCCGTATGGCGTACGGTGCGGCGCCGCAGTGCGAACGGCACGCGCCCTGCAAGCAGGGCGGCTGAATATCGCGCTCGAACGTTTCTACTATAAGGCGGAGACGGGCGAGTGCAACCTTTCGCCGACCTTTAATGCGGGGCACATTGCCCCCCTCCGCGCCGTTCGGGGTATGCTGGGGGCGGTTGGCCGGGCCACACACGACGTGCCGCGGCACGCCGCGGCCTACGCGCTCCCGGCCGGGCCACACACGACGTGCCGCGGCACGCAGCGGCCTACGGCTCCCGGCCGGGCCACACAGCCGTTGAGGCTCAGGCCCCGAACACAAGTTCAGCCCTGCGGCCGAATCGGCCGATATCGACTGACGGACCCCCGGCCGTCCCACGCAGCGGCCGGCCAATCGCAAAGGGCATTCCATGTGCGGCATCGTCGGGTATCTGGGGACGAAGCAGGCGTATCCGATCCTCCTCGAAGGGCTGAAGCGGCTGGAGTACCGCGGGTACGATAGCGCGGGCGTGGCGCTGGCGCAGGACCGGGACGGGCACCTGACGGTCGTCAAGACCCAGGGCCGCATCGCCGTCCTGGAGGCCCGGATGGAGGGGCAGGACACCTCCGGCACCCTGGGCATCGCCCACACCCGGTGGGCCACCCACGGGGCGCCCACGCAGGTGAACGCCCATCCCCACACGGACGCGAGCGGCCGACTGGCGGTGGTCCATAACGGGATCATCGAGAACTGGTCGGCGCTGAGGCGGCTGCTGGAGTCGGAGGGCGTCGCGTTCGCCAGCGACACCGACACGGAGGTCCTCGCCCACCTCTTCGCCCGCTATTACGAGGGCGACATCGAGAAGGCGGTGCAGGCGGGCCTGGCGGAGGTGCGGGGCGCCTACGGCATCGCGGTCATCCACGCCGACGAGCCGGACGTCCTCGTCGCCGCCCGCAACGGGTCGCCGCTCATCGTGGGCGTCGGCGAGGGGGAGTACGTCGTCGCCAGCGACGCTGCCGCCATCATCGAGCACACCACCAACGTCATCTACCTGGACGACGGCGAGATGGCGGTCATCCGCCGCGACGGGCTCATGACCGCCACCGTCGACGCCGTCCCCACGCACAAGCAGGTCCAGCAGGTGGAATGGAGCCTGGAGCAGATCGAGAAGCGCGGGTACCCGCACTTCATGCTGAAGGAGATCATGGAGCAGCCCGACAGCCTCGCCGACGCAATGCGCGGCCGGCTGGACGCCGAGACCGGCGAGGTGCACCTGGGCGGCATCCGCGACGTCGGCCAGACGCTGGCCCACGCCCGGCGGGTCATCCTGACGGGGTGCGGGACGGCGTGGCACGCGGGGCTCGTGGGCGAGTTCCTCTTTGAGGACCTCGCGCGCATTCCCACCGAGGTCGAGTACGCCAGCGAGTTCCGCTACCGCAACCCGATCATCGACGAGGGGACCGTCGTCATCGCCATCAGCCAGAGCGGCGAGACGGCCGACACCCTGGCCGCCATCCGCGAGGCCCGCCTCAAGGGCGCTCTGACGCTGGGCGTGGTGAACGTCGTGGGGTCGACCATCGCCCGCGAGACCGACGCCGGCGTGTACCTGCACTGCGGACCGGAAATCGGCGTCGCCTCGACCAAGGCGTTCACGGGGCAACTCGCGGTCCTCCTCATGACGGCCATGTTCATGGGCCGGCGGCGGCACCTGGCGCCGCAGGAGGCGGCGGACCTCATCCGCAGCCTCCAGGCCGTGCCCGACCTCGTCCGGTCCGTCCTAAACCTCGACGACCAGATCCGCGAGGTGGCCGAGGCGTACAAGGACTGCCCCAACTGGCTGTACCTCGGCCGGGGCTACAACTATCCGGTGGCCCTGGAAGGGGCGCTGAAGTTGAAGGAAATCAGTTATGTCCACGCCGAGGGGCTGCCGGCGGCCGAGATGAAACACGGGCCGATCGCCCTCATTACCGAGGAGATGCCCGTGGTGTTCCTGGCGAACCGCGGGCTCCAGTACGAGAAGGTCCTCTCGAACATGGAGGAAGTGCGGAGCCGCGGCGGCCAAGTCATCGCCGTCGCCTCCGAGGGGGACTCTGGGATAGCCCGCCTGGCCCGGCACGTCCTCCGCGTGCCGGACGTGCCCGAACCGTTCCAGCCGATCGTCAACGTCGTGCCTCTCCAACTGCTGGCCTACCACGTGGCGGTGCTGCGGGGCTGCGCGGTCGACAAGCCGCGGAACCTCGCCAAGAGCGTGACGGTCGAATGAGTGCGGAGTGCGGAGTGCGGAACGCGGAGTAAAAGGCAACAACCACAACCGCCTCAACAACGGCAACGCCCATCCCTTTTAGCCGCGACCCGAAGTTTACCCGCCGGGGGCGGGCAGAGCGCGGCGTGCGGAGTGAACGGCGGCGCCCACATTTAGCCGCCCTGCTTGCAGGGCGCGATGAGACCGGCGCTGGGCTCGACCGATGGCATCACGCTCGCCTTCGCCGCGCCAGCACCGCCATCCCGCCCAGCGCCACGAGCGCCAGCGTCGCGGGTTCCGGCACGCCCTCGTACAGGTAAACCACCCCGTCGGCGGCGCCGACGAGCACGTCCTGGAGCCCGTCGCCCGTCCAGTCGCAGAGGAACGGCCGCGAACGCGCGTCGCCGGACAGGTCGACCACCGCACCGTCGGACTCCACAAACACGTAATCGCTGAACGCCGGCGTCCCGGCCGTCCCCACGTTCACGTAGAGCAGCAGTTCGCCCTCGGTGTTGCCGACGAGCAGGTCCGCGAGGCCGTCGCCGTCGAGGTCGGCCATCGTCGGGCTCGACCGCCCGTCGGGGACCTCCAGGTCGGTGCCGGCGACGGCGTCCTGGAGGACGGCGGCGGCGCGGAAGTCCGGGGCAGCGGCCGTGCCCTCGTTCAGGAGGACGTGGACCGCGCCGCCCAAGTCGCCGATGACGAGGTCGCCCCGGCCGTCGCCGTTCCAGTCGGCGGGGCAGACGGCGGCCCGGTAGCCGACGTCGATCTCGTCCTTCGATCCCGGCAGGCCCACTTCCACGTAGGTCGGATAAGCGAAGTGCGGCGAGGTGGGCGGCCCCTGGTTCACGCACACGCGGACTTTGCCGTAGGTGTCGCCGACGAGGAGGTCGAGGTCGGAGTCGTCGTCCCAGTCGACGAGACGGGGGAAACTGCCCATGCACCCGCTTGAGCCGACGTCCAGCGTGGGGCCGCCCGCCGTCGCGAGGAACGAAGTGGCCGTGGTGAACGCGGGCGCCCCCGCGGTGCCCGTGTTCGGATACACCGAGACGCGGCCGTCGCCGCGGCCGATCACGAGGTCCGGGACGCCATCGGCGTTCCAGTCGCCGAAGCATGGGACGGAATAGGTGCCGACGTCGATGGCGGCGCCGGACGCCTGGACGACCTGCGCGGGGCCGAGACGGAAGTCGGCCCGGGCGGCCGCGGCCGCGAGGATCGCGGTCGCCACGGCAAGCATCGCGGAAACCCCCTGCGTCATCAGCGATTGGCGCATCGTCTACCCCTCCCCAAACGGCGGCGCGCACGGGCGTCGGCCGGCATGCGGCGGATGGTCCCCGGGCGCATCATGAAACACTACAGTGTAGCCGGGAATGGGCGGGAGTCAAATCGGGGCAACGGCGACGGCGGGGGTGGCATGGCCACGCCCCGCGTGGCCATGGGCCCTTCGAGACCTCATGGCCACCCAACATCGGGTGGCCATGCCACCCGACGGAAGTGCGGAGCGCGGAATGCGGAGTGCGGAGTGAACGGCGGCGCGGCCGACTCGAACAGCAATCTCAAATCGAAAATCCGAAATCCCAAATCCGAAATCCGAAATCCCTTACCCCGCCTGAATCTTCTCCACCAGGTCGGCGTCCACGTCGACGTTCGAGTGGACCTTCTGCACGTCGTCGTGGTCGTCGAGTTCCTCCAGCAGCGCGAGGGTCTTGCGGGCGTCGTCCTCTTCCAGGGAGACGTACGTCTGCGGGATCTGGGAAACCTCGGCCCCGTCAACGGGGATGCCCGCCTCCTGGAGGGCCTGCTTCACGTCCTGGAGGGCCTCGGGCGGGGTGTAAATCTCGTACCCGTCCTCGGCCACCGAGAGGTCCTCGGCGCCGGCGGCCAGGGCGGCTTCCATGAGGGCCTCTTCGTCCTGGCCGGCGGGCCCGGTGATGAGGCCCTTCTGGGAGAACATCCAGGCCACGCATCCGGGCTGGCCCATGTTGCCGCCGTGGCGTTCGAAGATCTTGCCGACTTCGCTGGAGGTGCGGTTGCGGTTGTCGGTCATGGCCTCGACGAAGATGGCGACGCCGCCGGCCCCGTAGCCCTCGTAGATGATTTCCTCGATCTGGGAGCCGTCGTCGAGTTCGCCGGTGCCCTTCTTGATGGCCCGCTCGATGTTGGCGTTGGGCATGTTGACGGACTTGGCGTCGTCGATGGCGTATCGGAGTCGGAGGTTCATGTCCGGGTCGCCGCCGCCCATGCGGGCGGCCACGATGATGGCCTTGGCGCACTTGGAGAACTGTTTGCCGCGCTTCGCGTCGGCGGCGCCCTTTTTGCGTTTGATGGTGGCCCAGTGGGAATGTCCGGACATCGAATCCTCCTAGGGTGAGGGGCGTTCGTGGGTGCCGGACCGGGCGGCGCCGGCGGGGGAGCGCGCCGCCCCGTCGGGCACGGGAGCCACATCCGGCCGGCCGCCACGCTGGAGTTCCTCCAGTTTCAGGCGGAGGCGGCGGAGGTCGTCGTCCGACTTGGCCGCGTCGCGCTCCTGGAGGGCGTCGACGGCCTGTTTCCAGGCCTCGCCGGCCTTTTCCGGACGCTCCAGCCGCCAGTACGAATCGCCCAGGTGGTCCCACAGCACGGGGTCCAGGTCGGGCGCCAGGCGGGTCGCCTCTTCCAGGGCGCCGACGGCGTCGGCGAAGCGGCCCTGCTTGTACAGGACCCATCCGAGGCTGTCGAGGTATGCCGGCCGTTTCGGATCGGCCTCCAGGGCCAGGCGGATCATGCGTTCGGCCCGGGCCAGGTTCTGGCCGCGGTCGGCCCACATGTATCCGAGGTCGTTGTTGGAGGGCGCGTGGTCGGGCCTCGTGTCGAGGATGCGAACGAGTTCGCGTTCGGCCGCCTCATGCTGGCCCATTTCGGCGTAGAAGCCGGAGACGACGTATCGCAATTCCACGTTCTCGGGCTCGGCGGCGAGGAGGGCCTTGACCTCGCGGGCGGCGGCCTGGAGGTCGTCCTGCCCCGCCAGGGCGTAGGCCATCAGAACGCGGGCGGAATGGCGGTCCGGCTCGGCCTTGAGGACTTGGCGGCACAGGGCGACGGTGTCCTCGTACCGCTCCTGGTCGTAGCGGATTTCGGCCAGCACCGCCAGGGGAGCCGTGGCGTCCGGATGGAGGTCGCGGGCCCGGAGGATGATGTCCTCGGCGGCGTCGAGGTCGTCGCGGGCGCGGTACAGGCCCGCCAGTTGGACCATCGCCCGCAGGTCCTTGGGGTAATGGGCCAGGAGGGTCTTGAGCACCTCGATGGCCTTGTCCCACTGGCCGGTCTTGCCGAGCGCCGAGGCGAGGAAGTAGGCGGTGGGCCGGTCGCGCGGGGCGCCCTGGCGGGCCTTGCGGTAAGCCGCGATCGCCTCGTCCAGCCGGCCGAGTTCATCGAGCAGCATCCCCATCTTGCGGTGGAAGACCGGCAGGTCGAGGCCGGCGCCGACGGCCGTCCGGTACACCGCCAGGGCGTCCTGGAGGCGATGGTCGCGGATGAGGAGGTCGGCCTTGCGGGAGTAGGCGATGCCGGCCTTCGGCTGGCGGGAGATCGCCTTGTCGTACAGCGACAGGGCCTCGGCGGGGCGTCGGGCGGCCTCGGCCAGCATGCCGACCAGGACGAACGGGCCGTAGTGCGGCACGTCGCCCTCGACGAGGCGGCGGGCCTCGCCGTACACCTCGGCCGGCTTCTTCAGGCCGTCGATGATCTTGGCGGCCTTCACCAGCACGGAGGTGTGGACGACCTCGGTGACCATGGTGGCGGCGAGGGCCTGGAGGGCGTCAACGGGCCGGCCGGCCGCCAGGTGGATGTCGGCCAGTTTCAGCGCGGCCGCGGGGTCCGCCCCCGCCTTGGTGCCCGGTTTGCAGAGGTCGCGGTAGAGGCGAGCGGCCTCGTCGTCTCGGCCGGCCTTCTCGTACGCCGAGGCCAGCAGGAGCCCCAGGGCCTGGTTCTCCGGCTGGGCCTGGTAGTAGCGCTGGAGTTCGGGGAGGGCGGCCTGGGGCCGGCCCTCGGCCTCGTACGTTTCGGCGAGTCGGCGGTAGCCGGCGGCCCCGTCGGGATGGACCTCGATGAGGTGCTCGGCCCACTCGCGGGCGGTATCGTAGTCCTTGCGCTCCAGGTGGGCGCGGACCATGAGGTCGATGAGGTCGGGGTTGCGGGGGCGCTCCGCCAAGGCGGCCTCCAGGACCTTGACGGCCCGGTCGGCCTGCCCCTGGCCGAGCAGCAACTCGCCCAGCCGCGTCCGCAGTTTGACTTGGCTGCGATAGATGAGGTAGAGTTCCGGGTACCGGCGGAAGAACGGTTTCGGGTCGGCGACTTCGTCGAGCAGGTCCTCGTACGCGACCGCGGCTGCTCCGAGGTTGCCCAGGTTCTGATGGACCCGCGCGAGGTGATACGTGCCGAGCATGTGAAACGGCGTGCCCTCGTCGGCCGCCTGGAGCAGGCGGGTGAAACAGTCGGCGGCCTGGCCCAGGTCGCCTCGTGCGGCGGCGATGCGGCCGCGGAAGTACAGGGCCGCCTCGTCCTCCGGCGCGAGCGTCAGGGCCTGGTCCAGCGCCTCCACGGCCGCACCCACCTTGCCGGCGTCGTACTGCGCCAGGCCGAGGTTGAGCCAGATGCGGGGCACTTTCGGAGCCAGATGGGCCGCCTGGCGGAGCTGCTCCGAGGCGGTCACCGTATCCTGCTGGGTCATCAGCAGCCGACCGCGAACGTAGTGCCGGAGCGCCTGTTGAATCGGGTCCCGGCCGGGCCTCTCCAGCGGCGCCGGCGGGGGCAGGCAGTCGCGCGGCCGGGGAGCGTCAGCGGCCACGAGCGAGGCGGCCGCCAAGTCGGCGCTCGCTTGCGCCTCCGCGGACGGATGGGCGCTGCAGCCCGCGGTCGCCACGACCACGAGGAGCGCCAGCCGGATTGTCAGACGTCCGAGCGACATCATGACTCCAAAGGCACGCGCCGGGCCGTGCGCCACGGCCGGGCTTGCCGGGCCGTGCGCCACGAACGGCACGCGCCGGGCAAGCCCGGCGGCTAAATGTGAACGACACCGACGACATTCAGCCGCCCTGCTTGCAGGGCGCGTTTACGCGTTGTGCGCTTTGAACGGCGCGCGCCGCGCACGCACCGCAACGTCAGTGAATCACCTTGTTCAAGGGGTACACAATAATACCCGTGGCCCCGGCTTTTTTCAACTGGGGCACGAGTTCGCGTTCCCGGGCCGCCGGGAGGACCACTTCGACGGCCACCCAGCCGCTCTTGTCCAGGCTGCTCACGGTGGGGCTGGTCTCGGCGGGCAGGAGATCGCGGACCTTCTTCATGTAATTGTCGCGCGAGACGTTCATCTTGAGGCCGACCATTGCCCTGGCGTCGATGGCCCCCTGGAGGAGAACGGCGAGGTGCTCGATGCGGTCGCGTTTGGCCTCGTCCTTCCAGGCCTCGCGGTTGGCGATGAACTGGGTGTTCGACTCCATGACGGTGGCGACCTCGCGGAGGCGATTCGCCCGGAGGGTGGAGCCCGTTTCGGTAACGTCGACGATGGCGTCGACACCGGGGAACCGGGCCTTGATCTCCGTCGAGCCCCACGAGTTC
>Ga0272441_10016364_pt1 | contig 10260 bp, 9 predicted proteins | sample SSMProp6N_FD_193582 | JGI IMG/M metagenome (GOLD analysis project Ga0272441, IMG submission 193582) | Marine sediment archaeal communities from Little Sippewissett salt marsh, Falmouth, MA, United States - SSM-Prop-6N | ecosystem: Environmental > Aquatic > Marine > Wetlands > Sediment ... | reverse complement strand
TCCCTGAAAATTACAAGGAAATTAAAATATCAGAAAAATAAGCATCTGGATTAAATATGCGCTTAATCCCATATAATGGATTAACTTAAAACTGCAATTCGGAAAATAATCCTTTTTTCGGCATTGCAGTTTTTGTTTTATATACTTATATTTTAATTTTGAATCATACTGCATCAAAGATACGTGCGGACTCATAACAATGATATCAAACATCCGGGTTGAATTCTTTATCTACTGAAATTGCAACCAATGTGCAGTCGCACAGTTTGATTTTAAGAGTTGCATTCAACATATTTTTTTATTATTTTTATTATCGGTAATCAAATGGGTATAAAAACAGGTGGAAATATAAATGAGTGACGAGCGTGAACTTATAATTATTGGCGACAGAGTATTAATTGAACCTGAACCTGGCGACGAAAAAACCAAATCCGGTCTTTACCTTCCACAGGGGTTAGCAGAAAAGGAGAAAGTACAATCCGGATATATTGTTAAAATAGGTCCTGGTTACATTTTGCCGCAGGAAAATGGCAGTTCAGAACCATGGTTAAGCTCTTCAAACAAACCTCGCTATCTTCCATTACAGGTAGAAGTAGGAGATCTGGCTATTTTTTTGCGTCGCGAGTCGATAGAGGTCCGATATAATCAAAAAATTTTTCTTATTGTCCCCCAGTCGGGCATTTTAGCGGTTGTACGTAAAAATCCTTTTCCGGATGTCAACGATTTGATCGAAGACTAAAAATATCCATACATATTAACAGAATCAATCCTTCATAAATCAGAAAGCAGGCGTATGAGTTTTCTCACTAAAGGATCAGACTTTATTATCGAACAAGGATTACCTGTTGTGGTAAGTGTCACATACCTCAAATATCTTAAAGTGGAAAATCAAAGATCTGTCTTTGAAAGACTCGTTGAATGCGCTGAAAACTATTATTCTCAATACAAAGATATTAAAATCAGTCACGTGTCGGGTGTCAACCATGCGCGTCAACTATTTCGAGCATTGGGAATCGACCCAACAAAACGTCGTCCGTCTTCTGAAGCCTTACTTAACAGGGCGCTGAAGAAACAATCATTATATCAAATCAATACTCTGGTTGATGTTGGCAATTGGTGTTCACTAGATTTTCTGTTGCCAATTGGGATATACGACGCACAAAAATTATCGGGCCGCGTTCGTCTGGAAAAGGGTACTGAGAAAGATGCATATATCGGTTTGAATAACAGAGAATTGCATTTCAACAATCGGTATGTTCTGAAAGATGATATAGGTGCTTTTGGCTCGCCCATCTTGGATTCAAAACGAACATGTATTGAACTGGATACAACAGATGCAATATTGATCTTATATGCTCCGGTCAGCTACCCGATAGAAAATCTCTCACAAAACATGCAGCTACTGACGAATCGCTGCATCGATTATTGTGGTGGTGAAGTTGTATTTACGAATGTATACAAGAATTAAGCACTATAGAAACAATTTTGTAAACGTATTGAATTTACAAATAGATCTGCTCGAATTGATAGTTCGCTTCACGAGCGAATGAGAATTGAGTCTATCAATACAATTAACAACAGGAGGATTCAATGGAAACGGCGTTTATGTTAACGCATGATCAACTAATAGATATCGCAAAAGCCCTGGAAGATAGAGTTGAAGACGGGTTGAAAACGGATGGACAAGAAGTCAGATGTTTACTAACCTACGTTCCGGCCACAGATGAGATAAAATCGAATAGAGCCATTGTGCTCGACCTTGGAGGGACGAACGTAAGATCTGCTGTGTTGAGAATAGAAAATGAAAAAGCAATAATTGAAAAATGACCTGAAGAAGCAATCCTGCCTATTCAGCGTGGAGTACCGCTTGAAAAAAAGAAGTTTCTGGATGTTCAGGCAAATCTAATACAGAATTTAAATCCGGAATCAGGATTACCTCTTGGTTACTGTTTCTCATATCCAACGAGATCCACATATGAGGGCGATGCTGAATTACTGAATTGGACAAAAGAAGTCGTTATACCGGATACTGTAGGACATAATGTTGGTAAAATGCTTCTGGATCATATGAAAACGGATGTAATTTCATGCAAACATGCAGTTGTTATCAATGATACGATCGCCAGTCTATTTTCCGGATTGACATTGAATCGTGTTGATGCAAACATTGGATTAATCGTTGGGACTGGCACAAACATGGCCATGTTCATCGATTCAAAGCGGGCCCAAAAATTATCCAGTGATTTAAATTGGAGTGGCGAGATTCCGGTAAATCTGGAATCAGGTAATTTCAATCCGCCGCATCTCAACCATTACGATGAAATAGTGGACGCGCAATCTGAAAATCCTGGCAGTCAAATATTTGAAAAAGCAGTTTCGGGAGCATATTTAGGACGTATTTTAAAGGCAGTGTTTCCCAAAAGTGCTTATGATTCGGACTTTGGTTCGCGAGGAGTTGTAGAAATCGCCTATAATTCAGATAATTCGAGCATTGAAGCCCGTGTCGCGCGAAACATCTTATCCAGATCAGCGCAATTAGTTGCTGCATCCCTGGCAGGGCTTCTTCATCTCATTGCAACCACAAAATCGGTGGAAACAGCTCGAATCATGGCCGAAGGAAGCTTGTTTTGGAAAGCGCCCGGATACTCTGATGAAGTGAAAAAAACTTTGAATTCCCTTATCGAAAAAATGGATATTCCCAATATCAAGGTCGAAATTCGAAGTATTGAAAATGCTAATCTGATCGGTAGTGCCATTGCTGCACTCGTGAAATAAAAGAAATATCTTATAAAAGCCAATCGTGTATTTCAATCAAGATATTTTCAAGGCTCATCATAACGTATGAGAACGAAATCATGAAAATTTTTGTTCAAGGAGGTTTCATATGTATATAACGGCTTTCATTTCGCTCATCGTATTCGCCAGTCTTTTAATATTGTTGGTAATGATACGATTGAAAACCGGTAATCGATTTGAAATAAAAAATACAGACATCCTTCTGGCTGTGACACCTGTTGTGCTCTTCCTGTTGATCACAGGAAAGATCACCAGGTTTGAATTTGGAATGTTAAAGTTTGAGACGGCATTTAAAAATGCAGCCAGCAAGGAAATAGATTCCGAGATCATCTCTCTCAATGACCTTCCTGTTCGTTCTCTGGAACCCGGGTTAAAATTGGGAGTAAACAAGATACCCGAACTCATTGAAAAAAAGAGTGAGGCCCTGGAATTCAGATTGGGATATGGACGCTATTATGGACCCGCTATCCGTGAATATCTGAATTCTTTATCAGGTTATCCCTTTTTCAAATATATAATCTTCAATAAAATGAATGGTGAATTCTTTGCTATCATGAATGCGCAACACCTGTTCACTCTCATAAATACGAAAAGCTCACCCTATAATCCTTCCGATCTTGCAAGATGGTTAAATACACCCGATGAAAAGATATTAAAAAAATTACCGGGTACAATTCTGTTGCAGGATGCCTTGATGGTTAAGACAGATAAGAATAAAGCCTTACAAAAAATGGAAGATTTAAATGTAGAATTTCTTCCTGTTGTCGATGAAAAAAATCGTTTTCAGGGAATTGTGGACCGCTCACGGTTGCTAACCAGTCTCATAGTGGATGTTTCCAATAAACTGAATGATTAAATTACTGTCTGTTTGAGCATCGCTCATAGTGATTCGCATTTAAATTTTACACCAATATAAAATATCAATTTTGATATTTAGATTTATGGAGTTTTATTAATTTATGAAATTGAATAATAGAATACTGCTCACTCTTTTTTGCTTCTGTTTATTCCATTCCAACGCAAGTTTTGGGCAGGTAAATACAGAAAACTTAAGAAAAACGAACCTCAATAACAATGGTTTATCGAAAACATTCCGATTGAACGTGGGATATTTTGATGGAAATTCCAACTATTTAAAATTGGATACTAACTTTCGTACAGATTTTGTACACGATTCTTATTACGCATTTGGTGTTGTAGAATACCAGAGAGCCGTTCAAAATAGCAAAACTTTTATTAATAAAGGTTTTATGCATGCAAGAGGTATCCATCAATATTCAAAATATATTAAATGGGAATTATTCCTGCAAAAGGAATTCAATGAATTTATATTGCTCAACAATAGAGAGCTTATTGGTACGGGATTGCGGACATCGGTTTTTGCTTTATCCAAAAAAAAAGATAAACTTCAAAAAAACTTTTATGTTGGTATCGGACTCATGTGGGAACATGAAGAGATAGATACAGATCCGGTTACGGAGACACATATCATCCGTTCCACAAATTACTTGACATTTCTATTAAAAGCAGATAAAAAATTTAATTTGGGATTTACTGGATATTATCAATTTGATGTAGAGAGGTTTTCCGATTACAGATTATTAGCCGAAGCTCGATTGCAGTTTAAGATCACAGAAAACTTTGCATTCAATACCAGCATGAACTTCCGATATGATAGCGAACCGCCGATAGCTATAAAAAAACATGATCTGGAATTATCAAATGGTATTTCAATTTCATTTTAAATAAAAATATGAAAAGCGAATGAAACAATTTATTTCATTCGCTATTTTTTATTCATATATTTATCGTTCACTTTGAATGACGATTTCTTTCATTGAGCACTGAATAATCAGACTTGATTATCAAGATTATCCCCAGACTTAAAAAGTTACGTCCAGCATTTTGAATACTGTTTCAATAGGACTATGAATCGTGACCATGGGAGAACCGGCAAACAGCAGGCCAATCGCTTTTTTATCTTCAAAATCGACTAGAAGCGATCCGGAGTCGCCACCCTGGGACATACTTGAAGTTAAAATTTGATGCTCGAACTGAGCAACCTTGTTTTCATCGTAATTCACCCGGATAGTAGCATCAAGCGCTTCGACATATCCAGTAGTCGTCCCTGTAGTTCTGCCACTCTTTTGAACTTTCATACCCAGAGTTGCATTTTTCATTTCCTTAACCACACCGATATCGACGATATCATTCACAATATCATCAGGATTCAGAACTCTGGCAATAGCAGCATCCACCAGATTGACTCCTTTGGAGACTCGTTTAGTATAGAGACGAAGTTTCGCACCAAACAATTTAGCTAACCAGTTCAAGACCGATGCAATCAATTGTATCATTGAAAATTTGGCTTCCTCATCATCGGTCTCGGAAAGATACTCCAGCGGAATAAAACGATCAAGAACTGCGATGGCATCCTGTGGATTCAATCCATTATCAAAGGCTCCAGGTTGCAAAATTGTATCGCCAAGTTTAGCTTTATTCCCATTCGCCAACACGTGATTATTGGAAAGGATTCTCATTTCGCCCGTTGTTTTGTCTTTGACAACAGTACCAAATGTCCCGGCACTGATTGCATAATGACCGATGCTTATGCCGGGCTGTGCAGGTCTCCATTTATCCGTCCGTGCCTTAAGTGCAGTCAATTTTCCGACCTCTTTTACATCGGTTTTGATACCACTAAGTTCTGCAGGTATGATGTCTCGCTTTTCCAATTTATTGAGATCCACCTTTTTTTCAACGAAAATCACAAGGCATTCCGTTTCAGTCTTCTCACCCTGAGTAACTTTATATCCAAAACCCATTCCTTGCACATTTTTCTTTTTCAGAATCGATATCTGGTTCTTTGCTTGAACTCTTTTCACTTGTTCGGGTACGATCATATTATTATCCTTTTATTTTTTTTTATATTGTTTGTTTACCATTTCAAGAAACGATTTTTCGAAGCAATCAGGGGGGATACTACCAATTCTAAAAAACATATCCCAATATGATGTTCTTTCAAAATAATTACCTGCAATTTTTCGAGACTCTGAATAAATCTCTTTCAATTTACAGGAACCGTATACAACATATATCGAATTGACCGGATGAACAATCATTTCATTCAGGTTTTTCTGTGCAGCAGAAACTTTCATGAATCCACTTTCCCTGAGAACGTTTAATGCTTCCCTGGCTCTAATGCGTTCGCTATTTAATTGTAAATCAACCTGGAATTTTGTAATGCGACGCAAACTTGATAAAAAATGATAGAATTGCAATTTTGGATCATACCCGCCAAAACCGTATTCAATCATTATTTCCGTAGCCAGTATCGGCCACCCAGCCTCAATATATCTATTCTTAAATAATCGCCGTACTACTGACTTCTGTTCATTCCAGTAAATATCAGCTAACATTGATCCTGGAATGAGTTTTTGTATCGATTGAAGTTGCAATGACGAACGAGTGTATTCGCGTAGATAGGAAATTTGCTCAAACCATGTCAAATCATCTGGTAGAGATTTTATGTAAAAACGATATATTTTTTTTTCATCGAGTGGTCCCGGCTTTCGTAGCCCTGTAATATCATCCATGAGTTCATATCCATGCGTGCGCATTAAAAGTAGAGAATCAAGTTCGGGTATATTCATTACATTTTTCATCTCGATGAATCGTTTAAGATCGAATATAATTTTATTTTCTTCGTCGATCAGTTTATCATCTTGTATATAATCATTACCAAATTTCTCAGTTAATGATTTAATTCGATTTTCAAGGGATATTAATCCAACTCTCCGTTTTGGGAATACGGTTTTATACAATCGCGTGGTTACATCTTCTAACCTTTCATAGTAATGATCGTATTCCTTCTGCGCTATCAACAACAAATCATCAATATCAATTTCCAGATTATATTTAGTTCGAATCTGATCATCTATATCATACGAACGCTGCGGGCTTGTCACAGAATTATTTCTGCCAGTTTTCGATGCCAAAAAATCCTGAAATTTTGCCAGTGAATCAGGAAACAGCTTGCTATAATAAAGCAAAGTATCCTGTTTTTCAGGACACAGTCTTATAAAACGATTGAGTTCGGATGTATATAAATAGGACAGACTGTGAAGTTGATCCAGAGCCGCGTTAACTTTGAAGCGATAGGGATTAACAAGATTTTGTCTCGCTTGTTTAAAGATTCTCTTCGTTTCTTCAAGCCGAGAAATAAGAAAGACGCATTTTTCCTGATCATTATAATTATTTGAGTATTCGATTCCCAGAACAGCATTTGTTAAAAGTTTTATATAAAAAGTTGGATCCAACTTCCAGATCTGTTCATTTTGTATTTGCCAGACTTCACTTGCCAGATGGTCGCTAATGATTCGATAATCAATAATATTCCGGGAAGAAAACAGTGAAGTATCCATCTCCACCAACCGGGTTTGAATGTTCGATAATGTTGACAAATATCTGGACACACTGGAATCCGAATAATCACCGAGTAAATCATTATAACGATCATATCCGACACTTGTTGCCCGAACAGGGTGAAATTTGAAATAAGAATCAATGTATTCTGAAACAAGATCATTGAAACGATTTTGTGCTATTCTTCGTGAGCAATTTACACTCATAACGAATATTGCCACAAAAAGTAATACGAATAGTGGTTTAATCTTTATTTTTCTCTGCAGATAAATCATTATTAATCCTTATGTATCGTATTATTGAAAATAGCTAATATCACCTTTACCTTTCCTGAGTACCCGGAAATTGTCATCAGTTAAATCAACGACACTGGAAGGAGCGAGTCCTAATTTACCACCATCAATAATCAGGTCAAGAGCATGTCCCATATGTCTATCAATTTCCTCAGGATCATTAAAAATTATATCATCGCGCAAACTGGCACTTGTACTGACAATTGGATTACCAAGTTCTTTGAGAAGTTGACTGCAAATATTATTGTCGGGCACGCGAATGCCGACTGTTTTTCTCTTTGTGAGCATTAATTTAGGAACGAGTCGGGTTCCTTTAAGCACAAATGTATATGGCCCTGGTAATAGTTGTCTCATAATCTTGTAAGCAGGATTAGTTACATGAGCATATTTAGCAATATCTTTCAAATCCGGACAAATGAAACTCAATGGTGAAAACCTGGATTTACCTTTCAGCTGCAGAATCTTTTCGATGGATTGTTTATGAAATATATCACAACCGATTCCATATACAGTATCGGTTGGATACGCCATGATTCCCCCATTTGCCAATATTTCTACTGCCTGTCTAATTAATCTTTCCTGTGGATTGTCCTGATGGATTGATAACATGATTGCCATATCGATTACCTCAACATTGTTTAGTTTATAATTTATAGCAAAAAGAGTTATTTTTAATACTTTCGAACATAATATTTAATCCAATCGTATTTCAACATGCCTGAAAAATCAAAAACAGCATTAAATCAATCTTCATGGCTAAAGAATGGAATCCATTTTTCTCTTGGAGGTTTTGGCTCAAGATAACTTCCAACAATCAAAATTACTATTGAAACCGTTAATGCCGGATATATTGCAGGAATACCAAGAAGAAAATGGCCCATTATTTTGCGAAGAATTTCCCATACAATTGTAATGAACATGCCTGAGAATATGGAAATCACACCGGCTTTCACAGTTGCTCTTTTCCAGAAGAATGTTGCCAAAAGAGCCGGAGTTATTGCCGCCCCATAGACAGTATAAGCTGCATAGGCAGCATCCAGTATTCTTGGGAAAAATTGTATCAATGAGTAAGCTATTACACCCAATAATATAACAGTAATTCTTGAATAAAGCACGACTTTTTTATCTGAAATTTTTTGGTCAATAAAGCGTTGATATACATCTCTAATTATATTTGTTGCTGGCACGAGCAAAAAGCTGTTGGCCGTTGAAATGATAATGGCCATAATGGATGCAATGAGTACACAGCCAATAACGACTGGTACACCTCTATGAGCAACCAATAGAATTATTTTCCCTGATTCGGTTACACTCAAATCTTTAAAATAGCTACTTCCGATTACGGCAAGACTTTGCAATGAGACGCCAAGGATAATAACTCCAATGATCCAGCCGATCACAGACTTTTTTGCTTCCCTGGAATTTTTTGCCGAAAAAAAACGTTGATACATATTACCATTTCCGAGCGCTAATAGAAGGGTGGGTACAAAATATCCGATTGCCTGAATCCATGTCATATTTCCCAGGAAAAAATGTTTTCTGGGTGTCACATTCGCAGCGATATTCGACAATCCTCCTGCATGATTGATCAAAAACGGCAAGGCGAGCATAATGCCCAAAATTATCAGGATACCATTGACCATATCCAGATAGGCAACGGAAATCATTCCCGCGAGCATCGTATATCCAATGACAAAAAAAGCGACAGTGATCATGGCAATATCAATCGGAATCTTCCCCTCGGAAATAATGTTCAGAACCCATCCACCCCCTCGGAACTGGTAGCTAACAATGGTAACATAGGCAACAATTGTGGTTACAGTAGCCAATATACGTGCCCATTCATTGTAGCGCGCTTCCAGAATATCGGGGACTGTGTATTGACCAAAGGTGCGTACTCTTCCGGCTATAAAGTACGCAATCGCAATCCCAACCCAACCACCAGCGCTTCCAATTAAAGAGGAAAAACCATGGTGATAGCTCAAATCTGCGACACTGAAAATATCACCCGAACCAATCCAGGTAGCCAATAGAGTACCGACTAAAACGGGCGCTGTCAACTTGCGACCAGCGACCATAAAATCGTCCTGATTTTTAACACGAAGCGTAAGAAATATTCCAAGTGTGAACAATATTACAAGGTATATGGAAACCGAAACAATGTACGCCATTAAGAGAGTCCCCTCCCCCTTGTATGTTAATTTCATAGTTCATTTGATTTAAATTATAATACTTAATTTTACCCTAAAAGTCAAGTTTGATTTCCTTAAAATATTATATTATAAATTTTTAACAATTAATACTTACGCAATTTTTATCCGTGAAATGTATTTTGTAAATGAAGCCAATTATAACCAAAAATAGAGGAATGTGTATGAAAAATCTTACAACCTTTCGCAAGGGGGTAATTTTTCTTTTAATTTTATGGTGTCCATTTGTTTATGCACAGGAATGGAGTATCGAAAAAGAATTGAGAAATGGTGACACACCGGAAATGGATATCGACGAAAACACAGGAAATGTATTTGTCCTCTCCATGGACAATGGGGTCAAATATACTATCCTGAATAAAGATGGTAATATCATATCACAGGAGTCCGTTGACGTATCCGGTGCCAATCTCGATTCCGGGTTGGGGAATTTTGGTGCAGCAATAGCGGTCGACAGCAAAGGATATCCGCATATCTGTTTTCGTGAATACGTGGGTAAAGATCCGGATAACACGCCTCTTTACACAGTGTATTATGTC
>Ga0272441_10016363_pt1 | contig 10261 bp, 3 predicted proteins | sample SSMProp6N_FD_193582 | JGI IMG/M metagenome (GOLD analysis project Ga0272441, IMG submission 193582) | Marine sediment archaeal communities from Little Sippewissett salt marsh, Falmouth, MA, United States - SSM-Prop-6N | ecosystem: Environmental > Aquatic > Marine > Wetlands > Sediment ... | reverse complement strand
TGTCTCCTTCAGCGAGTGTCACGATATGGACGTTGCCCGGCGATTCCGCGCTGGCAATGAGGCTTACGTTGTCCACGTGCGCGTTGAAGGCCCCGAGATTGTCCTGCTCCACGAAGGCGATTCGAACAGTCTGCCCGGCGTAGGCGGACAGGTCGGCTGTCCTTTCCGTCCAGTCTTGCAGGAGCGGATCGCCGGGATCGGTTGAAAAGACGGTTTCAAGTACCGCGTCGCTAGCGGGGTCGCGGATTTCGACGCGATATTCCTGGTTGGGGTCCGAGAAGGAGGGGGCGTGGTTGCGAAGCTGATCCGCCCAGTTCAGCGTTGGTTCGGCATCCGCGGGGATGACAATGTCCTGGTAAAGGACGTTCGTGCCCGGGTTGGTCTGGTCGGACATCGTGCTGAAGTCGCCCTCGTACGGCGGCAGCGGGCCGTCGGGCGAGTTGGGATCGAACGAGCCATCATTGATCACGAATGCACCGCCGCCGAGATGCCACGTGGTCCAGCCGGCGAAGTCTCCGGTTTCGAAGTCTCCGTTGGTGATCAACTCCTCCCCCGAGGATGCGGGGGAGGGCGCCCCGGCGGGGAAAGTCTGCGTCCATCCTTCCTGTATGACCTGCGCCACGGTGTAGGTTCCCGCAGGCAGGGCGGTGAACGCATAGCTGCCATCTGTTCCGCTGATGACACTGCTCTCCCCGGAATCCAGATCGCCATTCTGGTTCGCGTCGAGGAAGACCGTCCAGCCTTCCAGCCCGATCTCAGCGGGTCCCTGGAGGCCGTCGCCGTCCCGGTCATCCTAGATTACGCCGCGAATCTCGCCGGCCGGCTCGTCCCTGCTGAGCAGATACAGTGTTTCACTGTCCGCGGCGGCGACGTCATCCACGCCGTCCCCGGTGAAATCGGCGACAACGAGGTCGGAGCAGCCGCCCGTCTCCAGCGCGTAGGTCCAGAGGAGCGACCCGCCGGCCCCGTAGGCGAGAATCGATCCGCCACTCGACGCGCAGATCAGTTCGGTATTCCCGTCGCCGTCGGTATCGCCCAGCGCGACCGTGCCGACATCGAACGAAAGGGACTGCGCCCATCGCAGCGTTCCATCCGGGTTGATCACCCGCAGGGCGTTGTCCCAGGAGCTGACGACGATTTCGCTGTCTCCGTCGCCGTCGAGGTCGCTTACGAGCACGTCGTTGATCCGTCCGTTTATGGTGTATTCCCAGAGCTTCGTCCCGGTGGAGTCGATCGCGTAGAGCTTCTCGCCCCGGCTGGCGTACCACTCGCCGGTTACTAGTTCGGTTGCCCCGTCGTGGTTGAGATCGCCCAGGGCGACGTTGCCCAGACGCTCGCGGTTGCTGTAGTCCCAGATTACCCCGCCCGTGCCGTCGAGCACGACCAGCCCGCAAGGGTCCGTATCGGAGTATCCGTAACAGACGGCGACATCGGGTACATCGTCTCCGTCGACATCCCCGGTGCGGAGACCCCCGATCCCCATGTATTCCGCAGATGCGGCTACGTCATAGGTCCATTCCACCTGCCCATTGCCGCTGAAAGCGTACACGCGCCCCGAGCAGTTGGCGCCCACGACGATTTCGTTGCTGCCGTCGTCGTCGATATCCGCGATCTGGATGTGTTCGGATACCTGGTTTCCCGAGCCTGTCACCGGCAGCGTGTACTCCCACAGCGATTGCCCGGCGTGGTCGAAGGCGTAGACAATGCTGGGGCTCTGGGCCAACATGCCCACCACGTCAGCGAGCCCGTCGCCGGTGATATCTCCCGCGGCGACATACCACGGCGCGCCTGCGGTCAGTCCGTCCCAGAGCGCCGCGCCGGAACCATCCACCGCCACGACGCGGTCCTGACTCGGCCCGGCGATGAGGTCCGGCAGGCCGTCGCTATTGAGGTCCGCCGACTTCAGATCGGCGATATACGCACCGATATCGTGCTCCCATCGGATGGCCATCTCGCCGGTGAGGGGTAGCGAGCCACCGCTCAGCAGCATCCGGGGTTCGAGCGGCTCCATCACTATTCCCCGCGGCGACGCTACCGGGCTATTGCCCTGGCTACGCATCCGGGCGCGGGTGATGTGGTGAAGCCTGCGTAGTCTGGCCGCTGCGCGCGATGCTGGAGACACTCTCAGCCCTCCTCGGGGAATAGACGTTGTCGTCGCGACGCGCGGGCTACTGGGTCAGCGGCGCCACGCAGATAAAACTTCAGCCCCCGCAATAGCGGGCTGGCTGCCCCGACGCCGTCCACCGTCGAGGCGAGATGTGCCAACCCATAACAAGATTGGTCAACTGTGATTATATGGGTTTTCGTCGGATCGTCAAGGGCAAACCGCCTCGGCCGGGCTCCGATCTTACAGTCAGAACAGCACTTCCGGCCACACGGCTGTCCCAGAGCTGGCAGCCAGCTTCTCCTGCCAACTCTCGCTACGCTGCGGCCGGGCCTTGCGGGCGCGACGCACGTCTCGCGCATAGCAACGCCCACGGGGGTTGCCCCGTGGGCGCCGCAGTGAAGCTATGCTATCGGGCGGCCGTCACTGGGTGGCGCCGAAGTTGTCCGCCCAGGTGACGTAATCCGCCCCGGTCACCGTGCCGTCGCCGTTGTGGGTTCCGGGGGCGAATACGGCGTCGCTGCCGCCGAAGTTGTTCGCCCACAGCACGTAATCGGACCCGCTGACCGTCCCGTCGCCGTTGAAGTCGCCCATCAGCGGCGGCGCGGCGTCCTCGACACGAATCGCCCGCAGCTGGCAGGGGTACAGCGAGAGGGTGATCTGCCCGCCGGCGACGGGGATGACCTCGCCGGTGGCGGCGTCGGTGACGTAGCCCGTCTCGGGCAGTGTGATGACGACGTCGTCGGCGTCGGTGTAGCCGACGTTGACCACGGCCAGGTAGGTTCCGTGCTGTCCGGCGTTGATGGCCCGCACGACGACGTTCGGGTCACTGGCGGCCCCGCTCAGCACGATGCTCGGCAGGGCGGGCAAGGCCAGGAAGGCCGCATTGAAGTTTCGCACGTACTGTGGGAAGCCGCGGTTATAGCTTTCCGAGGCCAGGTAGCCGATGTAGCGAGGATCGCCGTAGGCCATCGCCCGTGCCTCGGTGAGCATGGTGTACGGGCCGGGCATGTTCACGCTGACCACGAAGTATCCCACCAGGCCGTTCTGGTTGTCGTCGGGGGCGTTCTCGTTCAGCATGTAATGCTTCACGATTGCCATCCCGCTGGCCGTGCGGAATTGGTCGAGCGAGTAGCTGTCGCCCACGGTGTAGGCCATGTTGACGGTGTGGGTAAACATCACGCCGTCGCTGGTCTGGTAGTTGGCCACATCGGGGCGCGGGACGGCGTGGTTCCACTCCCATGTGCCGTTGGGGGCGCTCCAGGTCAGGGGCGGCAGGCTCTGGGCGCCCCAGTGATAATGTTCGGCGATGGCTTGGCTGAGCGTCTTGGTGGTCTTGCCGAGCGCCTGCCAGGTCGCCGGAACGTCGGTGATCACTTCCGGGCGGCCCCAGTCGGGATAGACCGCGCCGCCCTCGGCCGGGTCCCAGGTATTCAGGACGACAGCTTGGCTGATCCCCTCAGCCCGGAGGTAGTCTCGCACGTCGTCCAGGAAATCGTGCCGCACGTCCTGCCACCAGGCGATGTAGGAGTCGTAGAGCGTCTGGTTGCTCGAAAGTTGCGAGCGCATGATGCTCACGCCGCCGTTGGCCTCGGTGGCGAATCGCGCCAGGGCGTCGTCGGAGAAGCTCACGGGCATCTGGCTGGACCGCGGGCGGATCCACGCGCCGATGAAGTTGGCGTCGTTCTTGAAGCGGGCAATAGTGCAGTCCAGCATCTTCGTCAGGTCGGTCAGCGTCGGGGCGTAGGTGACGTCGGCGCGGGCCGTTTCCGTCCACGAAATGTGCGTGTAGTTGAGATTGCCGTCCGGGTTGGTCAGCGGGCGGGGCCGCCGCTCAAAGCCCAGTCCGTTCACGCCCTTGCTGCCGGCGTACTCGTAGTAGGGCAGGACGTTCAGCCCGTAGGAGCCCATCAACTGGACGATGTCCTCCCACAGCCAGGGGAAGCGGCCCATGTACACCCAGTCGTCCCCTCCGTATGGGGTGGAGTCCCAGCCCTGGTTGGCCCCGAACTCCAGCAGGTCCTTGGAGAAGGTGTTCATCCCCAGGAACTTCATCAGCCGGGCCTTGTACTCGTACCAGTCCAGTTCGTTGGTCACCGCGCGAGTGGACACGCTCGATCCGTCGACGGCTGGGATGTCCGCCATCTCCTCGCGCCAGAACAGATGGCGCTGGGGCAGGCCCGCCGGCGGCAGGTTCAGCGGCTGGGTGTACGTCGCCATGTCCGGCGCCTCGTAGAGGCGGATGTGCGAGACGGCCGCCCCGACCGATGTCGGCTCGTCGGCCTGCTTGTACTGCATGATGGTGACGTAGAACCCGGTGGTGGGGTTGTCGGGAAGCGTGGCGGCCCCGCGGGGCTCCTTGATCCCGGCGAAGCGTTCGTGGAGGTGGAAGAACTGCTGCCACGTCTCCCACTGTCCGGTAAGCGGAAGGTTGAGCGATTCGCGGTCCTGCATGATGTAGGGCGGGTCGAAGGCGTTGCCCAGCGTGGTGCCCGTATGGATGCTGCCGGTCGTCATCGCCCCGGCGTTGGTGACGAACATCGCCCGCGGTTGGTCTTCCGGGTAGTCCACCGTCAGGATGTAGGCCTTGCCGGCCTGGATCTGCCCGGCGCCGATCCGGTAGGCGAAGTAACGCGCGCTGCTGCCGGGGTTCATTCGCCGGCAGGGCCGGCCCAGGATCGTCGTGAACGAGCTGGCGTTGGAAGGGTACTGCGCGACCGGGTGCGGGTCGCCGGCGCTGCCGCAGTTAATCTCATCGACGAGCACCAATCCATCGAACAGAGGTCCGGCCGCCCACGTCGGCGCTGTCATCAGCAGACATGCGCAAAACACCCACCCGAGCGAAATCCTTTCCATCGCTTGCATGATGCGTCTCCTTCTCGGTTATTGGCTGATCGGCGGGGTAGCGCATGAGGCACTGTCCGTCGGCGAACATCCATTCTACCGCAACTGGTTGCGGATTCCGAAACGACACCTTCCCGTGGCGGTTATTGCCCGGCGGCAGAGTTCTGACGTTCGGCGACGCGCTGCAGCGCCCGCTGACGGCGCTCGCTCAGGCGAGATCGGCGTCGGGCGATCCGCTCCTCGCGGCTGCCGGCCGGCGGCGCCGTCGCTGCACTATCCTCGGCGTCGGTCGCCGGGGCGGCGATCCCTGGCATGACGGCGGACTGCACCGTCAGCGGCGCCGTCTCCCACGTGCCGATGATGGCGAACTCGTTGGCTCGGCTTGGCGCGGTGGGCCCGGTGCTGATCACGAGGTAGCGCCCCTGCGGCGTGACGGGCTCGGCGCTGACGTCGCTGTTGAGCACCCATATCTGCGCGTCGACGCCGGGCAGTCCGGGCGAGGTGCAGAAGTTGATCCGCGTCTCGGCTGCGCCGTTGTCGTTCTCGATGTCGTTATCGTCGTCCCACCAGAAGCCGGCGAATCCGGGCTGCGGGTCGGGGCTGTAGGGGCGGAACCGCGTCCAGGTCTGGTGGATGCGGTACTGGGCGTAGTTCGGGCCGAAGTCGATGTACCAGAACCGGTCGCTAAAATACGTGTTCGTGTCGGAGTGGGGAACGGGGTCCAGGCCCACCGGCTCGCCGGCTAGGTCGTCCCAGACCGGCTGGGCGTTGAACGCCCCGTCGGCGGGGATATACCCGCTGCCGACGGCAGGGCCCCACGCCAGCGGCGTAATGACGTACAACTGCCCGGGCTCGACGCTCTCGTTGATCGTGATGTGAAGCTCATCCCAGGCGGTCAGCTCGCCGTCGAAGGCCGTCAGACGCAGCACGTACGCGCCGGGCACGGAGAACGTCGCCAGGGTGTTCTTGCTGTCGGGCGCCGAGAAACTCACGTCGCCTGGCCCGGAGCTCTTCGACCAGCTCACCGTCACGGCGTTGGGCGGCATGGGCAGCCCGTCGTCGTTTACCGTACCGGAAAGCTGGCAGGTCGTGGTGGGGTACTGCACCGTCTGGTCGTTGCCCGCGTCGATCTCCGGCGGAAGGTTAACCGGCGCGGGGTGCACGGTCACCTGCACTTCGTCGGCAGCGGTAAGCTGCCCATCGAACGCCTCCAGGCGCAGCACGTACACGCCGGCGACGTTGAAGGTGGCGCTGGGACCCGCGGCGGCGGGATTGGAGAACACCACGTCTCCCGGCCCGGACACCAAGCTCCAGTTCAGCGTCAGCGAGCCCGGGTCGGCCGGCAGCCCGTCATCTTCGGCAGAGCCGTGCAGGATCACCGAGTCGATCGGTAGTGTGATGCTGGTGTTGTTTCCGGCACTGACGACGGGGGCGGCGTTGGCGCTGCCGCTCTGGCCGAAGTTGTTGGCCCAGGCCACGTAATCGGCGCCGCTGACCTTGCCGTCGCCATTGGCGTCGGCCCGCAGGTCCTCCTTGCCCGGCGAACCGTCGTTGCCGAACGTGGACACCCAGATCACGTAATCGGCGCCGCTGACGGTTCCGTCGCAGTTGAAATCGCCGGGGATCGGGCCGGGGCCGCCGCTGCCGGGGATGTGCAGCGAGAGCAACTGGCAGGGATACATGTCCAGTGTCAGCACGCCGCCCGGCGCCGCGAGCGTCTCGCCCGTAGCCAGCGCGGTCACCTGCGTCGCGCCGCCCGGCAGGGCGACCGTCATGCCGGTCTTGGCTCCCAGGCTGGTGTTGACCACGGCCAGGTACAGCCCATGCGAGCCGGCGTCGATGGCGCGGACGACGACTTCGGCGTCGCTGGCGGCGTCGAGCACGAGGCTGGGCAGGGCGGGCAAGGCCAGGAAGTTGGCGTTGAAGTTCCGCACGTAGCGCGGGAACGGGTGGTTGAAGTCGCTGCCGGCCAGGTAGCCGATGTAGCGCGGATCGCCGTTGGCCACCGCCCGCGCCTCGCCCATCATCACGTAAGGCCCGGCGTAGTTCATGTCGGCCACGAAGTACCCGACGATTCCGTCCTGTTGTTCGTCCAGGGCGTGCTCGTTGAGGCAGTAGTGTCGGATGGCCGCTAAACCGCTGGCGGTGCGGAAGGCGTCGAAGGCCGCCGGAGAGGATACGGTGTAGACCTTGTTGAAGCTGTAGGTCATCATCACCCCGTCACTGTCGGTGTAGTTCTCCACATCCGGCGGGGGCAGTGCGTGCTGCCACTCCCAGCCGCCCCAGTTGGGCACGGGCGTGGTCAGCGAGTACAGATGGTACCCCGTCGCCAGGGCTTCGTCGAGGTCGGTGACCATGGCTTCCGGCTCCATCGCCTGCCAGGTCGCCACGTCGTCGGTGACGATCTCCAGACTGAAGGACGGGTAGCTTTTGCCGGACTCGGAGCTGTCCCAGGTGAACAGCACGTCGGCTTCGTCGTTGTAGCCAAGACTGCGGAGGACGTCGCGGACGCCGTTGAGGAACGCGTGGCGTTCGTCATTCCACCAGTCGAGGTAGTCGTCGTAGAGCATCTGGTTGGTCTGCAATTCCGCTCGCGTGGGGGCCACGCCGCCGTTGCGATCATCACCGTAGCGGGCGCGGGCGGCGTCGGCGAAGCTGACGGGCATGTTGCTGACGCGCGTGCGGAACCAGGCGGCCGCCAGCGGCACCTCGGTGTCCGACAGCTCGGGCTGGTTGTCGATGAGGTAGCTGGCCGGCGCCCACCCGTCGCCCGTGCCGCGAAGCTGCGCTCCGCCGATGATGGGCAGGATCTGAAGCTGCTCGTCGCCACCGGCGATGTAGCCCACCATCGCGATTTCCTGCGCCTCCGTGGCGTATTCGTCGCGCGCGAAGACCAGGTATCGCCCCGCCGGCGTGACTTCCTCGCCTTCGGGCAGCATCACGTCGCTCTGCCAGGTGTACTCGCTGCTCTGATACTTGGTGACGAAGTTCAGCGTAGTTTCAGGGATCGCATCGCCGGGCACGACGTGCGCGCCGGAGACGAGGAACTGCGACGGCGTGTGATGCCAGTAAAGCTGCGCGAACGGGCTGGGCAGCCCGCCATGCCACTTGCGCGACTGCGTCCAGGTTGCGCGAATGCGGTAGCTCTGCCAGTCGGGCCCGAGGTCGAGATAGCCCCAGCAGTTCGCCCCGCCCAGGGCCGAGCCGGTGATCGCCTCGCTGTCGTGCGGACGCACGCCGCCGAGCACCTTGGAGACCGTGCAGTCCAGCAGCTTGGCAACCTCTTCGACGAAACGTTCGTCGGTCACGTCGCAGTAGGCGGTCTCCGACCACCAGATGTGCGTGTAGGCGTCGTCGCGCGTCAGCGGAAGGCAGAGGCGCTGCTTACCCAGCGAATCCGGAAGCGAGCCCTGGCTGCCGCAGTACTCGTAGTAGGGCAGGATGTTGAGGCCGTAGTCCCCGTCGCCGATCATCGCGATGATGTCGCCCCAGCGGCTGGGGTGGGAGCTGGAATTGTACCACCCGCCGGGGTAGAATGTGCAGTCCCACCCCTGGTTGTGGCCGAACTCCAGCAGGTCCTTGGAGAAGGTGTTCATCCCCAGGAATCTCATCAGGCGGGCCTTGTACTCGTACCAGGTCACGTCCTCGGCCACGCCGCGCATCGTCGGATCGGTGTTGCCGATCACGCCGTCGGACATCTCCTCGCGCCAAAACAGGTGGCGATGAGGCAGTCCTGCCGGCGGGAGGTTCAGCTCCAGGGCGTAGGTTTCGTAATCGGGTGCCTCGTACAATGCGATGCGCGAAATGGCCGCCCCGGCCGACAGCGGGTCCTCGCTGTTGCCGAACTGCACGACCGTCACCCAGAACCCGTCGGCCGGGACGTAAGGTCGGACCGCGGCGTCGCGGACCTCCTCGATCCCGAAGAAGCGATCGTGCAGGTGGAAGAACGCCTCGAAGCTCTCCCACTCACCGCTCAGCGGAAACTGGATCGACTCGGGGTTGCTGGAGACGTAGGGCGGAGTCAGCGCGTCGCCGACCGTCGCGCCGGTGTGGAAACCGTAGGTCTGCTCGCAGCCGGAGTTGATGACGAACATGCTCCGTGGGGCGTCCTCGGGATAGTCCAGCGTGAGGATGTAGGCCTTGCCGGCCTGCAGAACCCCGCCGGGGGCGAGGCGGTAGGCGAAATACTTCGGGTAGTCGCCCGCGTTGGGCAGCACGCGAGCGGCCTGGCCGAGGATGATCGCGGTCTGACTGGCGCCGGCGGGCGACTCGGCGAATTCGTGCGTATCGCCCGGGTCGCCGCAGACAACCTCGTCCACGAGCACGAGGTTGTCGAACATCGGTCCGGTTGCCGCGCGGCAGGGGATGACCGTCGCAGCCAGCACGACGGACAGACACAGCGCAGCCAGACCGCCAACGCGCAGCGCAAAGCGAGAGGAAGTTACCATGACACACTGCTCCTTCGATGGGGCGGCTTCACGCCTGCCCGACAAGACAAGACTGCAGTCCTCACTGCACCCGGCGGCAGAGCCTCCGAGATAAGCTGCATTATATCATGACTGGCCGGAGCGCCTATACGCGATCGCGCCAAAACAATTCGTTTCTGTGCCCCAACGACTGCCCTCGCTCACCCTGTATCTTCGCTTGCTCGCCGCCGGAACTACGATCCGCCGGCGCCGAAGTTGTCTGCCCAGACCACGTAGTCGGCCCCGCTGACGGTTCCGTCGCCGTTGGCGTCGGCGCGGAGGTCCTCCGTCCCGGGCGAGCCGTCGTTGCCGAACGTGTCCGCCCAGATGACGTAATCGGCCCCGCTGACGGTTCCGTCGTCGTTGAAGTCGCCCGGCAGCGCCGACTCGGCGCCGGTCACGCCGGTCGTGGGGTAGTCCACGCCGTAGCGGACCAGCTTGCCGGTCCACTGCACGTTGCCGTCTGCGACCACGTAGGCCACGGGCACGTCATCGCCCAACTGCGATCCGCCCCCGCTGAAGCAGGAGAAGGCGAAGGCATTGGCGGCCTCGTAGAAGCCCGTCAGCGGTAAGCCCGTCAGGGGATTGGTACCGGGGACCGTGTTGTCCCCGAAGGGCGCGAACGCCCAACTGTCGCGGGCCTTGTTGTAGGGCGGGGAGCCCATTCCGTCGGCGGCGTCGGCCAGCGTCTCGGAGTTGACGGGCATCGCACCGTTGAACGCCACCTGGTGAATCGTCGCCCCGCCGACGCCCTCGAAGCCCAGCTCGACGGAGTAGGGCAGCAGCAGGCTGTCGCTATTGGCGATGCGGAACGTCCAGGCGCGCAGCCCGTCGCCCAGGTCGTTGG
>Ga0272441_10016361_pt1 | contig 10261 bp, 8 predicted proteins | sample SSMProp6N_FD_193582 | JGI IMG/M metagenome (GOLD analysis project Ga0272441, IMG submission 193582) | Marine sediment archaeal communities from Little Sippewissett salt marsh, Falmouth, MA, United States - SSM-Prop-6N | ecosystem: Environmental > Aquatic > Marine > Wetlands > Sediment ... | reverse complement strand
GCATTTTCAGAGAAAAGATGTAGTCGAAAACGAAAACAATCGAATATTTACCCTTGACGAAGGTCGTTCCATATCAGGGTGGGGCTTGCCCCACCATTCGTCCGCTCGCGCCGGTTTCTCCGTTGCCGGCTCGACCTCACGCATGAGACGCAATCTCCGCAGCTCGCCCAACAACTCGTCCCGATAAAACTCAAACTCCCCCACGTCCTCGCCCGCAATCACCATCGTCTGCGCCAGCAAACCATGCTTGAGAGCATTCTGCGAGGCTTTTCGCTTGCCGTCGGCCGTCCGCGGCCCCGTCGACTTCTCCGCATTCAACCGATTCGCCTGAATCTGTGCCTGCGTAGCCATAAGTGGCCCTACGAATTTGGCATTTTATATTTGGTATTTACTACTTACAATTTTTGATTGTGTTATATCATCACAGTACATACTGCACGTTTCGTCGTCAAGGCAAATTCTTTCTCTTTTTTTGGTAGATGAGTAAATGGGTAGATGAGTGGACGGGTGCATGGGCGATTCTCCTGCCCCGGGCGGCGAGAAATAAGGCTCATCCGGTTTTTCGGTACTTCCGTGTCTCTTAGGGGCCCTGCTGGCAAGCACCCCGAGCGCCGTGGCGGCGCGCCGGGACTGGCGCAAAGCGAAAAAGGCCAGGGGTGCGCCGGCAGCGTCCCCGGTCGTCGCCTGCTGTCGATCCCAAAGTATCCGAAAACCGGATGAGTCAGAAATAGTCAATCATCGATCATCAATGAAAGGGCCCGGATTCGACCCTGTCACTGCGAGCGGAGCGAAGCAATCTCCAACGCCCCGGGTCTCTAACCGCCGAGGACGCGGAGGAATGCGTCTATCCCACTTCACGCATGTGCAACCGCAGATGAACGCGGATTGACCTTTTCGCTTCCCGGTCGCGCCCGCTGCGGGTAGAATACAAGATGTGGTAGTTTGTATTGACAGGCTGGCCGTATTGACTGTTGGACTCGTGAGATCGCGTGTGAGAGGAGTGGGGACATGAAAACCAAAACCTGGTGTTTTGCGACATTGATCGTATGTGCTTTGACAGGGGCGGCCGCCGCCGAACGTGTCGCCTGCGTCGGCGACAGCATCACGTATGGTGCGGGTATTTCGGACCGGATGCGCGACAGTTATCCGGCCCAGTTGCAGCGGCTCTTGTGGCAGTATGACCGGGACTGGGAGGTCAGCAACTTCGGCGTCAGCGGCGCCACGCTGCTGCACCGGGGCGATAAGCCCTACATCCAACAGAGTGCTTACAACAGTGCCATCGCGTTCGAGCCGGACATTGTCATTATCAAGCTCGGCACGAACGACTCGAAGCCGCAGAACTGGCAATACAAAGGGGACTTCGCGGCGGATTACAGCGCGATGATCGACGTCTTTCGCAGCCTGCCAAGCCAACCGCAGGTGTGGATCTGCCGGCCCGTTCCGGCCTTTCAGCTTACCTGGGGAATTACCCCGGAGATCATTCGCGATGAAATTCTGCCGCTCGTCGAACAGGTGGCGCGGGAGAACGATGTTCCGCTGATCGATCTCTATACGGCCCTGCTGGGAGGAGGCCATATGTTCCCCGACAACATTCATCCCAACGCCGAAGGGGCCGGCGTGATGACCGAGGTAATCGGGTCGCATCTGCTGGGCGTCCGCTTCCCACCCGATTTCAACGGCGACTGGCAAGTCGATATTGAGGACCTGGTCGCCTTGATCGAACACTGGGGCCACGAGGAACCGGCGCTGGACCTGGCACCCGTGCCCTTCGGCGACGGTGCCGTGGACGTCAACGATCTGGCGGCCCTGATGCAGTATTGGCAGCGCGAGCTGTACGATCCCACCTTGCTGGCACACTGGGAGTTGGATGAGACGGCCGGAACGATCGCGCAGGACCGCATGGGCCGGTACGATGCCAACTTCACGGGCGATCCGCTCTGGCAGCCCGAGGCTGGACGGATCGACGGAGCGATCCTGCTTGACGGGCTCGACGATGCCCTGCTTGCGGAACTCGAATTGAATCCGCGTGACGGTCGCCTCAGTATCTGGGCATGGGTCAAAGGCGGTGCGCCGGGGCAGGTTATCATCTCGCAGGCCGGCGCCGCGAACCTGCTTCTGAACGATCCGCAGGAGGGATTTCTGATGACCGAGTTTGGAAGCGCCGGCCGCGTGAGCGGTCCGCTGCAGTCGGACACCGCGATCACCGACGGCGATTGGCACCGCGTGGGCCTGGTCTGGGATGGAACCAGCAGGATGATCTACGTCGGCGATGTGGCTGTGGCCGAGAGCTCACGGGCGGGGTTTGCCGAGTCGCGCGGCGGCCTCAACATCGGCTGCGACACGAACAGGACCCCCGGCACCTTCTTCTCCGGCCTGATCGACGACGTCCGCATCTACAACCGCGCCGTCAAACCATAGCCCCCTGCCATGTCAAAACGAGCCGGCCGCCCTGCAGGATGGCCTTGAAGCCCACGCCAATTCCAATTCCATCCCGGCGCGCCGGGGCGATCTTCCTGTTTGCATTTTGATCTTTCCGGGCCACGGGGCACGGACCACGGATTTCCAACCGCGAAACGCGCACACTACGCGGAAAACACAATCTCTTGCCACAGAAGTCTCAGAGGACACCGAGAAACCCATCGATCATCGTTCGTCCAGAATCAATTCGAGGGTTGCGTCCCGAATACACCGTCTCTTTTTTCCTTGCATGCCCCGCGCGGGCCGGTGACAATGCGGCCAAGTGAAGCACCGCGGATGACGCTGCAACGAGAAAATTCCAGCCGAGGCGGGTTTTCTGTCGCAGACCGCGAAGAGGCCGAACAGGAAGAAAGGATGCGACTTGCGCGGCGCCATTGATATTCCCGGATCACACGGAAATGCGAGAGCCCCCCAAAAGACACCGGGCAACAGCAACCGGCTGTCACAACAATCGCACCGGGAAGTTAGTAGAGGAATTTTGCGAAAGTTCAGTCAGTACGCAGCAACCGATGGGCAAAAGTAATCGTGGGATATAGATAAAGGAGGTACAGCGATGGATGGCCGAGCGTGTCTGGTAGCGGAATTGAGCCTCTGCGGCTTGTTGCTATCGAGTGGCGCGCAAGCGGCGAACAAACGCGCCGCGGAGCGGGACGCGGAAATTCCGGGGCTTTCCATGACTCTGGGGACTCTGACAATCACGAGCGACAAAGTGATTCTGCGATGCGAAATCAGGAATGACACCGAAGAGGATGTGTGGATATGCGCGGAATGCCCTGAAGATTACGGCGCGACGGGGACGACGAAGGGCATGATATATGTGAGCGCTGACGGCCGAACGCTGATCGTGCTTGAGCGGATGAATCGCCCTACGTACGCTACGTCGACGGGACCGCTGGTTCCGCCCTTCGCCACGTACAGGCGTTTGCGGGTCGGACAGCGCCGGGCGGAAAAACTATCGGTCGAGTTACCGGTCGAGGACTGGTCCAGCATTCTCGGTCGAGGTTTTATGGAAGCGACAGATTCAGGCATGGGCGCTGCCGAGCGGCTTGTCTTCGAGATAGGGTGCTACAGCACGCAGAGTTTGAAACTGCTTGCCTCAGCCCGTTCGTCTGCTCGACGTGTCCGCTTCGACGAATCGGGCGATGAAGTTGTGGTCTCGGCCCCCCGTTTTGGCGGAGCTTGGCCCCGTGAGCGCGCGGTCAGACTCGTGGTTGAGGGAGTTACGATCCCGTACGAAACATGGATTGATGTCGGCACTCGGAAGCGGACGCGCGCCCCGCAGGAAGTGCTTAAAGACATGTTCTACCGCTCCTCGCTTGGTCTGGAAGAATACCGCACAGCACAACGGCTCTTCGCCATCGACGAGTCCTCGCTGAGTGCCAAGGCTCGGCAGATAAGAGATGTGTACGTTCACCTTGCTGAGGGCAGACTCAGTGCCCAGGAGCTGGTTCCGCGCCTGGATGCGGTTTCCAGTGAAAGCGCGCGAGAGCAGTTGCTGCGCGACATCGAGCGTGTGCCGGGCCCAGCCGGACGGGAACAGCAATCGCGCATGGCGGACCTGCTGGCTCGTGCGAAACGCCTCGATAGTCCGGCCGAAGGCCTGACGGGTCTCGATCTGCTGCGTGAGGTGCTGGCCATAGACCCGTCTCACGACGAGGCGTTTGATTTAATGGAGAAGATCGCCGCGTATTACAAGGGGAAGATCCGAACGAATTCGATTGATATGGAGTTAGTCTGGATTCCCGCCGGGGAGTTCGTCATGGGCAAGGAAGGAGATCTGCGACAGCCACGCCACACGGTTAGAATCAGCGGAGGCTTCTGGATCGGCGTTCGTGAGGTCACTTGCGGCGAATATCAGGCGATCATGGGTGAGAACCCATGGGCATCAGAGGAAACCGCAGCGGCCGTAAGAGACGTGTCGTGGTATGATGCACGGGCTTTTTGCCGTCGGCTGAGCGAAAAGGAGGGCAGGAGCTATCGGCTGCCGACCGAGGCGGAGTGGGAATACGCCTGTCGGGCAGGCACGTCCACGGATTACTGGTGGGGTGACGATCCCGAAGCGGACCCATGTACGGCCAATCCATTTGGCCTCCTCCACATGAATGACAGCGTGGCCGAGTGGTGCCGGGATGTAGTCGGCGTTGCGTACTACGTTGTGAGCCCAATGTTGGATCCGCAGGGACCGTCTGAGGAGCATCGAAGGACTCGCATCTTTAGGGGGGGCCATCCATTTGCACGGCTTGCCGGCAAAGGTACCTGTTACTATCGTGACGGAGAAAGCCCCAAGGCAAAGTATGACAACTTAGGCTTCCGTGTCGTTCTGGAAAGATCCCCCACACCCAATGACGCGTATCAGGAGGGTACCAAACCTTGAGTCATGATATTGGGCAACAGGGGGAAAACTCCCGGTCCGGCGTGCGGGAGCGCCGAAGTGGGGGTCACATCTTACGAAGTGGGGGTCACATCTTAAATATTAAATATGGTTCATCCGGTTTTCCGGTACGTTTGAATCGACAAGAGGCAAAGACCGGGGGACGCTGTCCCCAAGAGACACGGAAGTACCCCAAAACCGGATGAGCCAAACATTGAGCGATTGTCCCGCGTGGCCCTACAATGCGAGGATGGATTTTGAGGAATTCTGCGTGAAGGGAAACAGCGATGGCCGGAACCCTTGAGCCATACGAGCGTCTCTCGTTGCCGGGATCAACGACCTTGACGAGGACGCCGTTTGCGAGACCTTTGAGATGGCCGAAGCTCTGGCAAGAGAGGGGCGACTTGACACAGAGCTGACCTGGATGTTGCCCTACTATTACTCCATCGCTGATTACTATCTGCTTTGTGAATGCCCTGCGTTGAGGAAGGCAAGCACGGAGAACACGCAACTGTGGCAGGAGGGGGTGCCTGGCTCGTGAGTCTGCCACCCGTAGCTGTCCAGACTCCAAAACAATAATGCCCGAGAGATTGTACAGACACCCCGCAGGCACGGTCGCTGCCCTCACTTGACAAGGGTGCTCGGGTCCGCTACATTGCGGCCTCGTTTGTACCGGCCGTGGTGCCACGCAACAGAATCCAAGGGAGGTCACAATGGACTGTAAAGCATTCGTGGAAGACCAGATCGCTCAGCTCAGACAGACCGTCGGCGACGCGCAGGCGATCAATGCGCTGAGCGGCGGGGTGGACAGCTCCCTGGTCACCGTCCTGGGGCACCGCGCCCTGGGCGACCAGCTTCGAACCGTCTTTATCGATAACGCCCTGATGCGCGCGGGCGAGCCACAGAACGTCGTGGAAATGTTCGCCCAGATCGACATTCCGGTCGAGCTGATCGACTCCCGAAACGAGTTTCTTTCGGCCCTGGCGGGCCTGACCGACCCCGAGCAAAAGCGGCACGCGATTACCGAGACCTTCTACTCCGACGTCTTCGGGCGTCTGGTCAAGGAATCCGGCGCCAAGTTCCTGCTCCACGGCACCATCCTGACCGACATCGAGGAGACCGTCGCCGGCATCAAGCGGCAGCACAACATCCTCTCCCAGCTCGGCATCGACACGCAAGAGACCTACGGATACACGGTCATCGAGCCCCTCAAGACCCTGCGCAAAGACGACGTCCGGGCCGTATGCGAATACCTGGAGCTGCCGGCGCAGCTTTCGCACCGCATTCCGTTCCCCGGGCCGGCGCTGGCCACACGTATCGTGGGCGAGGTGACGGGTCCCCGGCTGGACACCGTGCGCCAGGCCACCGCCATCGTCGAAGAGGAGCTCGCCGACAGCGGAGCGTTCCAGTACATGGCCGTGCTGCTCAACGACCGCGCCACCGGCATACGAGACAACCAGCGTGAGTTCGGCCAGATCATCGTGGTACGCTGCATCGAGAGCGTCGACGCCCGGACCGCTACGCCGACCGAGCTGCCCTGGGAAACGCTTCATCAGATTTGCCGGCGCGTCGTCACGGAAGTGCCCGGGGTGAACCGCTGCCTGTACGACCTGACTCCGAAACCGCCGGCCACCATCGAATATATTTGACACCCGTCCCGAATCGCGCGGCGGTGTGTCTCGATGTGTCCGTCTGAATATTCTGGCACGCAGATGGCAGCGTCAAGCGCCAGCTTGGCGATGGGAGACTTGTCTGCTGCGCGTGGCGCGATACGAGCCCCGGGTGTTACGCCATCGCCAAGTCCTTCGGACTTGATGCTGCCCCCCCGTAACTGTCGAGGGTCCCAAACAGTGATGCCCGAAAGATCGCCCACCCACGTCTCGAGTGTCTGTGAAAACATTCTGGCATGCGGGTGGCCGGGGTCCAAAACAATTATGCCCAAAAGCTTGCACAGACACCGTCTCGATCCCCCGCCACTCAATGCTTGCCGAACGATGCGCCTTGTGTTATAGGTGGAGTTGCGCACGATTGGCGTTATAGCTGAACTTTTGCAGAATGGAGATTAGGCTTACTTCGGGGAAGAAAAATCTTCTTGTCGATTTTTCCTCCCGAAAACGTAAGTGCTTTGGCTATTGGCATTTAGGCCCTGTCTTCAAGGAAATCACACCAACGATTTCCTTGAAGGATATAGGCCAAATCTCCATTTTGCAAAACTCTTGCTATAGGTAAAAACGATCGCACGAAGCCGCATGCTGTGCACACGCGGCCTGAGTTCGAGCAGTGCCGAGGCCGATGACGAAGCCGCAAAGAACAATCAATTGGCACGCTATGCCCGACGAAGAGCTGCTGCAGGTGCGCGTGCGGGACCTCCAGACCCAGATTGCCGATTCGCCCGTGCAACCGTACGTCCAGCGCCTCTACGAGGAGCTGGACGCCAACGGCATCGGCTTTCATCCGCCCTGCTACCTGGCCGACGAATGGCTCACGCCCGACAAGATTCCGATCATCGGGATCCCGTTCTGCCTGGCCCACCCGCGTCTCAAGCAGCTCGAGCAGAAGCTGATGTACGAGGTCGAGGGCGGCACGGAGGAATCCTGTCTCAAGCTGCTGCGTCACGAATGCGGGCACGCGCTGAACTACGCCTACTGCTTCTACCGCCGCACCCGCTGGCGCCAGCTCTTCGGGCGATTCTCCGCCACCTACTCAAGCTCCTACGACTACCAGCCCTACTCCCGGCGCTACGTCATCCACCTCGACGACAATTACGCCCAGTCGCATCCGGACGAGGATTTTGCCGAGACGTTCGCCGTCTGGCTGACGCCCGGCAGTCGTTGGGAGCAGAAATACCGGGATTGGCCGGTCATCAAGAAGCTGCGTTACGTGGACAACGTGATGAAGAACGTCGCCGACGAGCCCCCCCTCGTGACGCCGAAGAGACAACCGCCGTATTCGGCGGCCCGGATGACCTCCACGCTGGCCGCCCACTACGAGCGCAAACGCCGGGTCCTCGGCAGCGAGTTTCAGGGCTTCTACGACGACAGTCTGCGCAAACTCTTCCTCCCCCGGAAGGAGGACGGCGCCGGGAGCAAGGCCTCGCGGCTTCTGCGCTCGCGCCGCGCCCTGCTCGTTCGCAACGTCACCCGCTGGACGGGCCATCGAAAATACGACATTTATCAGCTTGTCAACCGCCTGGCCGCACGATGTGACGCGCTGGGCCTTTTTGCCAGGGCCAGCGATGAGGAAAACGTCATCGGGCTGACCGCCCTATTAACCACCATCGCCAGCACCACCCTGACGATTAGCAGGAAACGCAGGTGATTCATGAACCGCCGACTTACCATCGTTGTTCTGGTGGACCCGGCAACGGTCCCACCGGACGATCCCCAGTTCCACAATCCCCCGAACACGCCGATCACCGAATACCACGTGTGCGAGGCGCTGCGGGCGCTGGGCCATCGCGTCTCGGTCCTGGCCGCCGACTATGAAGTCGCCTCGGTCATCACCCGACTGACCGAAGAGGATCCGGACCTGGTCTTCAACCTCACCGAGCAATTCTGTGGGGACCGCCGGCTGGACAAGAACATCGCGGCACTGCTGGAGATGCTGGATATCCCCTTCACCGGCGCCGGGGCCATGGGACTGCTGCTCTGTCGCGACAAGCGCCTGTGCAAGCAACTGCTCACGCTGCACAAGATCCGCGTGCCGAATTTCCTCTCGCTGCCGTACAATCGCGCGATCCGCATCCCGAAAAAGCTTCCCTTCCCGCTGATCGTCAAGCCGGCCTTCGAGGACAGCTCCGAAGGCATCTCCAACGCCTCGATCGTCAATGACGCCGAGGCCTTGCGGCAGCGCGTGGAGTTCATCCACGAACGCTGGAAGCAGGCGGCCATCGCCGAGGAATACATCGAAGGCCGCGAGCTGTACGTCACCGTAATGGGCAACAAGCGGCTCACGGTCCTGCCGCCGCGCGAGTGCTTCTTCAACGCCGACGGCAACGAAGGCCCGATGATCCTCACGTACAAGTGCAAATGGGACGACGCCTACCGCGAGAAATGGCAGATCACCTTCGGCTTTGGCGAGGTCGATCCGGCGGTGTTCAAGAACATCGAGCGGGTCTGCAAGCGCGCCTATCGCATCCTCCAGCTCCAGGACTACGGGCGCATCGACCTGCGTCTGACGCCGGATAACAAGCTCGTTATTCTTGAGGCCAACCCCAACCCCGACATCGCCTACGGCGACGAGGTCGCCGAAGCGGCGCACCGGGCCGGCATCGACTACGAGCCCCTGATCGACAAAATCATCCACCTTGCCCTCCGCCGATACAAATAGGCATCCGGTTCAAGGCAGCGTAGCGGCCACCGCGGGCCGCACGCCGGCGGCCCGCGTCGAGCCCCGAAAACACCATGTCTGCCTCCCCCGAAAGACGCCATACGCGTGACCTCGCCGACACGCAAAAAAAAACGCAAAAATTCTTGCAAAAAAGGTATTGCTTTTTCTTTGCGCCGGCGTACCATGAGGCGAATTTTTTGCGTGTCAAACGTAGACCCGTACGGTTGACAAACCAGTTCACGAAGTCTTTTGAAGAAGGTAGTTGGCAAATGTGTGATTCATGTGAATGCCTGTCCTGCGCAACGTGCGGCGATCCCGGCGCAGACGGCGTGTGCTCCGCCGGCGGGAACAAGCCCGAACACTGCATCTGTGAACCGCTCGACGAAGAACTCGAATATTGCGAGGGGCAGAGCGAAGACGACGAGGAGTTCGATCCCTACTACGACGAAAACGAGGAGGAGGACGACGAGGACGACGAGGACGACGAAGAGGACGACTACGACGAAGGCGACGACGAGGACTGGTGAGCCTTAGACTTGTGCTCCGTCCGCCGGCTCCGGTCGGCGGACGCGCCTTTATCCAAGCGCGCGTTCTGAGAGCAACCGAATCCTCGGCCCAAAGCCCGGTCTCCCGCCGCTGCGAGGCCAAGCCGGCGTCGACAGGGCGCACCAGGAGAACCAGCGAAGGCAGCCGTGTCGCTTTCCGGGTTGTGTGTCTGCGCTCTCGGAGCTCTTCGTACAAAGGATGCCCCCCGGTCTTTCTGCAGCTTCGCTGTCGCCGAGGGATGTCTGCGTCTCACAAACCTATGCGTTTGTCTTGAAGCAGTCGGCTCTCCAACAGCATTGCGTCCACGGACAGTCGCCGTTCGACCGGCCGTAACAGGGCGTGCACCCTTCGGCGGTCTGGATCGCGTGAATCAGATCGGCCTTCTTCATCTTGCCGGGTGTAATGCCAAGCCCATCTTCGACACCATGAAATTGTATTTCCTTTTGCGAAAGGGACTTACGGTTCGGCCAGTGGCTCTTGGCACTACGTCTGGTTTTCTGGTCCGGGGGTTCACAGGGGGTCATGGTTTGCCCTTTG
>Ga0272441_10016360_pt1 | contig 10261 bp, 10 predicted proteins | sample SSMProp6N_FD_193582 | JGI IMG/M metagenome (GOLD analysis project Ga0272441, IMG submission 193582) | Marine sediment archaeal communities from Little Sippewissett salt marsh, Falmouth, MA, United States - SSM-Prop-6N | ecosystem: Environmental > Aquatic > Marine > Wetlands > Sediment ... | reverse complement strand
ACGCCCAAAACATCCCCCTTTCCAATTCGTAACCTCACGATAAATCAGGAAAAAAGTGTGGTGACACCGCGTAAGGGTTCCACAACAACGCTAGATTTCGTCGGGTGGATACAAAAGCATCAACGCACTCCCTCATAGGACTCAGTTTTTCTAAAAACAATTAGATAGTGAAGCTTGAGGTCATGTGTCTTCACTGTGGTTAAGTCCTTTTCTTTGAAGAGACGTTTCGCTTTTTCTTTCGAGATTCTACGGGATAAGGGTGGTCCTGACTCTGAGATTTCTTTCTTGAAATCTATTATAACTACCCGTCCATCGGCTTTGAGTACCCTTTGTATCTCATCAATAATTGCCTCTTTGTGGCTGAACTCGTGAAGAGTATTCACTGATAACAACAGGTCAACACTCTTGTTTTTGAGGGGTATTTCGTTTTCTTTTGAGAGTGTAGTTTCGATGTTTTCGATTTTCTGTTGCTGAATCTTGTGTTCAAGGAAAGTCAGCATCTCTTTTTGGATGTCGATACCGTAAACCTTCTTGACTTTATGGGAAAGCGGAACAGTGAAGTAGCCTGTTCCACAGCCCAAGTCAGCAACTACATCTGATGCCTTAAGCTCTAGCAATTCGATTATTTCTTTGGGATTTTGCCAGTTCTTTCTGTCTTCTGACTCTAGAATAGCTTTGTGTTTTGGGTCAAAAATGTGGGATTCAGCCATTTTGTGCTGCACCTGCTTTAGTAGATTGTAATTGTCAACTATGATTTGGTCTCATTTTAATTAACTGATTTTAGGTATAATGGCGCTGTCTTGGAGCGTGTTTTCGGAAAAGATATTATCTCCTCTTTCTGAGGATATATTAGATGAGAATAGTATGCCTGCGAATCTTCCTGCAGAAGCCAAACAGAAATACCGAGAAGCATCTTTGGCTAGGAACCCTGAGGAAAAAATCAAGAAACTACAAGAGTTCATGAGCCTGTTTCCTAAGCACAAGGGAACAGAAAACCTCAGAGCCCAAGTAAAAAGGAAGATTTCGCAGCTAAAACAGGAGATTGAAGACAAAAAACAGAAGCGCACAGGCGTATCATCCGGACCCAGAGACTTTGTGGAAAAAGAGGGAGACGCACAAATTGTCCTTTTGGGACCAACGAATGTTGGACGCAGCAGTCTCCTTTCTACCTTAACTAATGCGAAGGTGGCGGTCTTAGATTATCCATACACTACAACAGAATCAACACCAGGTATGTTCAATTATCAGGACCTGCAGTTGCAGATGGTTGAGACGCCAGCCATTATGGAGGGCTCCTCTGAGGGGGGTGCGTGGGGACTTCAAACTTTGACTTCTGCGAGGAATGCTGATGGTCTTGTTTTGATGGTTGATTTGTCGAAGGACCCTGTTGAGCAGTTTTCTCTTATTTCTAAAGAGCTAGAAAAGTCGAAAATTCTTACCCGAAAGCCTAAGGCGCGGATTGAAATAGAAAAAAAGCACATGGGCGCCAAGTTGAAGTTTATTGTTTTGGGGAAGCTGATTGACTGTTCTGTAAAGGATTTGACGCGTCTTCTTAAAAGCTATGGAATACGAGATGCCACAGTCAAGATTAGAGGGGAAGCTACTCTTGATGATGTTGAGGAAGCAGTTTTTGAGGGAAAAGTGTATCGTCCAGCCATAATCTTAGCCAACAAAGCAGACCACCCGCTTGCGACGGAACGGCTAGAGCAACTGAAGAAGGCTGTGGGTAATGAACTAGAAATTGTTGCAGTATCTTGTGAGACAAAGGCTGGAATAGAAGAGCTGGGGGCTAAAATTTTTGGCATGCTAGACATTATTCGGGTCTACACAAAGGAGCCAAACAAAAAAGATGCTTCCAAACGACCCTTCACTATCAGAAGAGGCTCTACTGTTTTTGATTTAGCGAAGCGGATTCATACTGACTTTTATGATCAGTTTTCGTACGCAAAAGTGTGGGGTAAGAGACTACGTTTTAGCCCACAGAAGGTGGGCGGAACCTTTGCCCTTGAAGACGGCGATATCGTCGAGCTGCATATAAAATAATTGACATCCAATCGACGATTGGCATCGAAGCTTAAATTAACATAATTTTTGTAGCATCGATTTATGTTTTTGAACCTAAAATTCCTGTAAACTATCGTGTCTAGGCGAATGTTTCTGCATAAAAAACACGTTTTTCTTGTGTAAAAAAGAAAAAAATAAGTTTTCAACAATGTACGTCTACTCGGCTCTTAATATTAATGTGTATGAGCGATTCTTTTGGGGTTTCTACTCTAAAATCAGAAAAAATGAAGGATACGAAAATGGGCGAAATCGTGATTTTTTTACATCATATTGTAAATTGACTGCTTAATGTTTTATTGATTTAACATTTTTTCTGTTACTAGCATGTTTGAACATGATAAAATCTATGACGAACGATGCCGTAGGCGTTTACAGAATTTTTGTGCTTAGATGCTACGCAAGAAAGGAAGAGTTGTTGATCATGAGAAAGAAAATTGTTGTTTGGCTTCTATTCGCCAATGGCTTGCATGATGATTGTTCTTTGTCTAGGGTAAACGTCTGTTTCCACGAAGACCAGGGATTGCCAAGTGCCAAACACTGCTTCGCCATCTATAATGGGCAAAGTTCTGTCAGGAGGCAACAGCATTGACCGGAGATGAGCGTAGGCGTTCGACGGATGTCGGTAGCCGCCGTGCTTCGGAACTAATTTTTCCAGAAAATCTTTAACGTCCCGGTCTAAGCTTGGTTCATGTTCAGTCAGTATCAGGACCCCAGTTGCATGGGGAGCAAACACGTGTATCAACCCGTTCTTGATTCCAGACTTTCTAACAACCTCATGAACTTTGCCAGTTAAGTCCACTAAATCAATTGAGTCCTTTGTTGAGAAAACAACTTTTTCGTTGAAAACCTTCACGTTACTCTTCTCCTAACCTTTAGAGGATACAACTGTAAAACGTAAAAACGTTCCCACAAAGAAATGAAGAGATTTGCTGTTCTTGAGGGAGTTCGTTGATGCTTTTGTATCCGCTCCGCTACAAACAATAACAAACTCGGACAAACTAAAAGCACTAGTGTTCCTTTGCAATCATTACTTCAGTTGCCTTGATTACGGCACTTATTTTGTCTCCAGCCTTTACGCTCAATTCTTCGACAGCCTCTTTGGAGATAATCGCCGTTATCATCGTAGGCGCATCAACTTCGATTTTGACTTTGGCTGTAATTATTCCCTTTTCTACATTCTTGACTGTTCCCTTCAATTGATTTCGTGCACTTACTTTCAATCCAATCGCCTCCCAATTTGTATCATCACCCAACACCTCACTCATGTAGCATTCGGCTCTGCTGTATTCCGTAAGGAGAGTTTCCCCCAACTCCGTGAGAACTGCTCCACCGCCCCCTTTGCTTCCACCCTTAAATGTTTTCACTACTGGTTCGCCTAAGTTTTTTTCGAGTTTTGCAAGATAGTTCCAGACGTATCGATAAGACATTCCAGCCTGTTGTGCTGCCCTAGAAATAGATTCCACTTGCTTAATTGTTTTCAGGATTTCTGCTCCGCCTTTTCCGATTAGGGGATTTCCCTGATATTCAAGCCATAGTTTGCACAGAACCTTGTGCTTATTGTTCGTGAGCATGGGCTTCAACATAAAATATAGAAGATTTAACATATAAAACCAATGGAGAACAGAAAGCATCATGTCTTTAGCAAATGAATTGCTGTTGCCTTGAATGAAGCGTACACAACCGTTCCAACCGTCAGTTTTAGCTCTTCGATTGCATTCCGTGTAACCAAAGCTGAGAGCCCATTATTCATATACACCCTGAATGTCGCACCAAACTGGCTTATTTTAGTAATTTTTCCTTTGACACAGTTGCGTGCACTACTTTTCAATTTAGCCTTGGACAGAATGATGTTTTCGGGACGAATAAACAGGTTCACTTCTCCTTCCTTAAAGCTTGAAAGCGCCTGTATCTGATAGTTACCTGTTTGCACCACAACTGCACCAGATTCGCTAGAGATTATCTTCCCTTTAATGAAATTTTCAACTCCAACAAAAGCAGCAATCTGTTCTGTCACGGGCTCATTGAACACTGCATGCGGCGTGCCAACTTGAACAAGTTGCCCATCCATTATTACGCCTATCCGATCAGCTAAGGCCAAAGCCTCATCTTGATCATGCGTAACATGGATTGTTGTCGTGCCCAGCACTTCATGTATTCTTCTAAGCTCATCTCTCAATGATTCCCGTGTTCTGGGGTCCAGAGCACTTAAGGGCTCATCCAGAAGCAGAATTTCAGGCTCTATCACAAGAGCGCGCGCCAACGCCACTCGCTGCTGTTCTCCACCAGAAAGCGTAGAAGGTACCCTATCCTGCAGATGTGTGATGCCCATGGAATTCATGATATCCTGAACTTTAATTTCAACCTCTTCTTTTGGAAGCTTCTGCATTTTCAGTCCGAAAGCCACATTCTCTCTTACTGTCATGTGAGGAAACAGTGAATAATCTTGGTAAACAAAGCCAATTTTGCGTTTCTCTGGTGGGACCTGCGTAATGTTTCTTCCGTTCAGCAGAATTTGTCCTTCACGCGGAACGTAAAAGCCCGCAATGGTTTCTAGTATTAAGGTTTTTCCAGCTGCTGTTGGTCCAAGAATAATAAAATGTTCTCCTTTCTTTACGCTGAAGGACACGTTCTTCAGGGCAAATTCGTCCCATTCGTGACTAACCTTCTCGAGGGAAATCATCCTTTTTTCTCCCAATACTTTGAAGATGCACGCAGAAGAACGAAAATGCCGATGCAGATGATTATCAAAAGAACTGCTATGGGTTGAGAGCTTGACAGTCCCCCCGTAGTGTATTCATGAAAAATCAGAACTGGAGCAATCATTGGGTAGTATGCAATTATTATTACTGCACCAAACTCGCTGATTCCCCTAGCCCAAGCCATTACAGCTCCTGAAAAAAGGTGACGAACAGACAAAGGCAACGATATCTTGTAGAAGGACTTCCACTGGCTGGCACCTAAAGTTCTGGCAACACGTTCAAATCTCGGATTAACACTCTTGAACCCTTCTCTAGCTGCGTTTACATAAAAAGGGGCACTCACAAAAAGCATTGCCACCACAATGCCCCACAGATTATCTTCAAAGATGATGCCGATGCTACTGAAAGCACTTCCTACAGGGCTTCTGCTCATGAACAACGCATACAAAGCGATACCCGCAACGCTGTGCGGTATTACAACAGGAACATCTACAACTGACTCGAGAACACTTTTTCCAGGAAAATCATGCCTAGCAAGAACAAACGCCAAAGGTGTTCCCAGAAGTGCCCCAATTAAGGTCGCCAAAAAGCTAGAATACAAAGTTAAACCAATTGATTCAATCACGTCAGGGTCAGTAGCTGCCGACAAAAGACCCCCCGCGTCTAGTGTAAGCTGCCGAAAAATCATATTAAAAAGCACTAATACTGTGAAAAGAATCAAAGAAGAACCTACAAACAAAAAAACTAAAGAAAGCCATCTATTCTTAAGTGAACCCAAGATTTTCTGATCAAGCATTTCATGTCCTCCTTTAAAGTTGGATGTAAATGACTAATTTTTGAAGATTAATCGAATTTCCCGTATACATTCCTTAGCATTTCTTCCTTATTAACGTCAGAACCGACCAGTCTTAACCAATATGGTTCAAACAAAGTCTCTTCATTAACTCTGTTAGCCAAGTTTATCTCACTATTTTCGGCTATTCGTTCGCTTTCAAATTCAACAGTATAGCAGTTACCACTTATCACCTGAATGGTGTAACAAAGAAACGAAAGAGAACTGTTGAACCCACCTTCCATGTGTTTGGGTGAATTATCATCGATTCTTCCCGCTAGAAGCCACAAAGGGATACTTTCCCATTGTTGCCCATCTTCGTAAGTCCATATTTCTCTATGACAAATGACTGCAGACTCATATTCTACACGTAGAATCTCTTCATCTTTTGCGCTAACAAGCTGTAGTGACCAATCTCTAATCGTGGGCAGAATTTCAATTTTTTCAGTGAATTTTATCCAGTAATGTCCATCAGTAATCAAACCCTTAGAGCTAACGAACAAAAATCTCAGAGAACCTTCACAATCAGCTAAATCCTCGCCAATGATGTGATAAACAAAAATAAGTATCAACGCTTGAATTGCTGCAATTATTCCGATGGCTTTTTTTTGTTTCATAGGTTCCAAGAATCCATTAACTTTCAGTCAGAATCTTCTGTTTCAACTAGCGCAGCTAGCTCCTGTGGCAAAATAGCTTTGTTGTCTGTAAAGGAGGGTTCATAGATGGGATGCTGTAGATTATTGAACACGTTTTTTCCTTCTCCAGAAAGGACAAACTCTATCATATCAATAGCCAAATCAGGATTAGGTGCATTGTTGGGTATCGTTAGACCATAGTATATCGTTTTGCCATCCCGAATTAATCCTACGCTTCCAAATCTTTGGTGTTCAAATTTTATCTGTACCCGCTGATACACATCATCATATTCAGAAGAACCGAGGTTGACCTCAAAAGGAAGTTCAACATATTTTACACCATACTGTTCAGCGTTACTTTTATACAGAAAACAGTAATCTATGCCACCCGACTCTAGAAGAGGCACTAATTGGACACTGCTTGCGCGGAGGGCAATTTTTTCTGTGTTTGGATTCAGGAGCTCAGGCACAACCAATACAGTTACATCATCTAATTCCACAGCGTAGAATCCAGGGTCAAAGTTTTTGGTAACTAAATCTTCAAAAAGTGCATTATCTTGGTAGTAGTTTTCGGCAAGTTGAATAATCATTGGACTTCTGTAGCCAAGAGCATCAATTAGAGGGTCAGGAAAACCAAATTTAACGTCCGATTGTCTGAGTATTTCATACCAATTTTCGGCAGTAACTTCGTCAGAGTATCGACTGTTATCTGTGTAAGCCAAAACAATGCTGTTTCCCGCGAATCTGATGTACCAATCGCTAAAACTTATGTTACTCTCAGCCATTAACTCATTATACATCATTGTAGGTATAAGCTCATAATCGGCAAGCATCTGAAGGTCTACTTCATCTCCTATTTCGGTAACATGTCGAATAACCTGAATACTTCCATGACCTTCAATCTGCACATCCACATTTGGGTATGCAGCTTCAAAAGCTTCCTCAACAGAGTTCATAGGCAAAACTAAACTACCTGCACAAAAAATTTTCAGGATACGAGTTTCCTCACTTTCTTCTCTGCCAAAAAAGATGGAAAATAGAGGAACTGAAACTAAAAGTACAATGAAAAAAGCTGCTAAAACAAAGTACAGCTTTCTCATTTTCGTTCCATCCCCTAATATTCAATGCGTATTTCAGCTATATTGCGGATCATCATCGACTTTTCGAGGGCAGAACCAACCAGACGAAGTGGCCAATATTTTTCAGGAAGAGCAGCAGCATCAAGTGCGTTTGCTACGAGTATGTTTTCGTTCTCAATGATGAACGTGCTATTTAGTTCAAGGAAGTAGCCATCATTTGCTATAATAGTAATGTTGTATCCTTCTTCAGCTAATGTTTGATTGAACGTTTTTGAATCGTTATCGTCAACGCGCCCCAACAGAACTGTAAGCGGGATTCCTTCCCACAATTGCGAATCATCATCTGTCCAATTTGCTGAGTTCTTCTGTGCGCGCATCTCAAAACTGACGCGGTTCACATCCTCGACAACAGAGCCGTTAAGAGTTAATGTCCAATCTTGTAGTGCTTCGCGGATTTCAATTTTGACAACAGACTTTATCCAGTAGTGTCCTTCGCTGATTAATCCATCTTCCCCAACAGCAACCGTTCTTAATGGACCGTCGCCCTCTTCTAGTGCTTCTCCATCGCAGAAGTAAGCAACAACAACTTTCAAGGGTTTGGTTGCTTCTACTTCATCTCCCGTTACAGGGTCAAAAGTGATGAATTCTCCAGAAGTCAGCTGTTCGTAAGTGAACACCATTGAATAATCATCGGATGCTGTAACCCGCACAGTTGTTTCGTTGGTTATGCCACCAATCATATTATACAACGTACTGAGGGGCACTCCGGCATAGGTTCCTATAGATTTGATTGATCCTGAACTTGTCATAAGACCTCCATCATACTCGACAGCAGGCAGTTCAGCTATGTCAGTTTCATCTAAGACTGTTTCAGTGCCATCAAGAGCAACCAATGTTAAAGTTAGGGCTGGAAGCTCTGGTGTTGAAACTTCAGTCTGTTCAACTACATAGGATTGTAAGTCTTGGGACACCTTAGTGGGGTCATCCGCTATGGCTGGAACGATTGGTGGTTGTCCATTGTTATTAAATACAGTTTGACCAAATTCATTTATTGTATATCTAACGAATTCTGCTGCAAGTTCTGGATTTGGAGAGTTATTGGGTATTGTTAAACCATATACTATTGGTTTTCCAGTACTGGTAGTTGTTGTTTTCTCTATTTTCACTATTTTATAGAGGTTCGCACAATCTGCGGAGCTCAAATCGATGGTGACGGGCAGTTCAAGATAGTTTAAGCCGTGTTGTTTTGCTACACTCGAGTATTCAAAAGCGTAGTCTAATCCGCCTTCTTGCACTAGTGAAATAAGATCAACAGATTTTTCTCTGATTGTCAGATGCTCCGTGTCTGGATTCAAGTCTGTCATATTAGCGTCGATAAGGTAGGTACCAACTTCTTCTAAAACGGTAATGTCACTGTTAGCCACTATTAAATCCTCAAAAATCTGATCATCTCCATACTCGAATTCAGCAAGCTGAATAACCATCGGAGAACGGTAACCACAAGGATCCAAGTTAGGATCTGAGAATCCCCACTTGACATCGCTTTTTCTGAGAATTTCGTACCAGTTGTCTGCAGTTATTTCATTAGCGTATTTGCTGCTGTCCGAATAGGCGAGTGTCATTCTGTTAACAGCGAATATTATGTACCAGTCTGCGTAATCTGATTCTGTTGTCATCATCATGCTGGGTATCAAGCTGTAATCCGCGGAGGCTAGCACATCGCATTGTTCTCCAGTTTCTGTGATTTTCTGCACACAAGCGACACTACCTGCAGGCTCTAATTGTACATCAACGTTAGGATGGTCCGCTTCAAATTGGGTTTCGATTTCCTCAAAAGGCAGTGTTAAGCTGCCTGCACAGAATACTTTGAGCACAGTTTCTTCTGGCTCAAGAGTTGTGTAATATAATACACCGCCTATTGCGGCAACGGCGATGATTGCAAGTAATGCTATTGTTAATACTTTGCTTAATCCTTTTCTTGACCTGTTCACTTTTTTCATGTAATCACCTATGTAACATTTGACTAACCATTCAACGATTGGCATTTATATACATATCGTAACTAATAGAATCATAGTGTACGAAACCAAAAGCAATTTTACTTCGTCAACAGAAACATTCAGAACAAACACAAAAGGCTGACTGAACCGTGATCAAAGCAGTGATATTTGACCTTGATGGAACCTTGGTACCCTTCACACTCGACGTTAAATCCTGCAGAACGCAAGTCATACAATTCCTCACAGAACTGGGCTTTCCCTCTTCACTCTTCTCAATGAAGGAAACCGCCTTCGACATGCTAGTGAAAGTAGAAACTCACATGAAAACAGCAGGAATCAAGAAGCAAAAGTTTGCAGAAATCAAAAAAGTGGTTCATTCTATTGTAGAGAGCTTCGAAGTGAAAGCTGCTCAATCAACAGAAATGTTTCCTGCTATCCCTAAAACCCTAAAAACCTTGAGGAAAATGAACCTGAAAATTGCATTATGTACAATTAGCGGCGAGAAGGCAGCAAAACGTATCATTGACCGTTTTGGTCTTGAAGCCTTTTTCGATGCGGTGATTATGCGAGAACATGTTCCAGCTGTGAAACCTGATCCTATTCATTTGGAAGCTGTCCTGGAGGCATTGAAGGTGGGAGCTCAGGAAGTTGTTTTAGTGGGAGACAGCGCCAAAGATATAATCTGTGCTAGACGCCTCAAGGTGCTCGCTGTAGGAGTAACAACTGGGCTTTCGTCCATGGACGTCTTGGTTCACGCGGGCGCTCACTATATCATTTCCTCAGTAACTGAATTACCATGTCTAATAATGCAACTAAGCAAGCAGCTTAATGAAGAACAGAATCTGTTTTAACACTATTAGTCGTCTAGATTAGCCTTTCACAAGTGTCTCAGACAGGTCTAAAGAAATATCGGCTCCATGCATGCCACTCGGATGAAACTGATTCTTCAAAA
>Ga0272441_10016359_pt1 | contig 10261 bp, 5 predicted proteins | sample SSMProp6N_FD_193582 | JGI IMG/M metagenome (GOLD analysis project Ga0272441, IMG submission 193582) | Marine sediment archaeal communities from Little Sippewissett salt marsh, Falmouth, MA, United States - SSM-Prop-6N | ecosystem: Environmental > Aquatic > Marine > Wetlands > Sediment ... | reverse complement strand
TGTTCGGGATCGATCGATCGATCGCCTTCTTCAACTGCCAGGAGTAGCCCCCGAACGTCACCGGTGTCAGGAAGATCAGCAGGTCGCAATCGACGATCCGTCGCGCGATATCGCGGCCCGCATCGTCGATCACGCAGACGCCCGGCGTCTTCATCCAGCAGCCGAAGCAGCCGAGGCACGGGGCGATGTCGATCTCGGACAGGAGGAGCCGATCGACGTCCCATCCCATCTCCCGCAGCGCCGTCGACGCGGCGTCGCCGGCGCGGCGCGTTGGGGGACCCTGCTCGGTTGCTCCATCCAGGATCAGCGTTCGTTGAGCCATCGTATCCCCATCCTATCCGAGCGATCGCCCGTCGGCCACCGTCATCGCGGCCGTCTCTCCGCACCGAGACATCCTCCCTTGGATCCCCGGCATCCGCCCGGTATCCTCCGGTCCCATGTCGTCCATCAACGCTCCGCGGATGCCCGACCTCCGAAGATCGTCGCTGACGGCGACCGCCCGCTGCCTCCGCGCAGCCGGGGCCGGCGCGCTGGCGGCCCTCTGTCTGTTGGTGGCGCACATCGTCGTTCCGTTCGATGGTCTGCAGATCGCAGCGTTGTGGCTCGTCGGAACGTCGCTGCTCTGCATCTGGATCGGCGTCCTTGCATGGCGGATGCCGGTCTTCGACAACCGCGCGCTGACGCTGTTCGCGATCGGGTGGGGCGCCGGCATGGCCTTGTCGATCTGGCTCGCCGGATGGGCGCTGCGCACGCACCCGTTTCCATGGCGCCTGTCGGTCCAGTGGCTGGCGTTGACGCTCAGCACCGCCGTCGGGGCCCTGTGGCTTCGGGCGTTGCTCCGAAAACGCGCGACGCCGCTGATCGGTCGACTCCTCTCGTTGATCTCCCCGCTGATCGTCCTGCTCGTCATCTTCGTCACCGGTCTCGGCACCCCTCCCCGATAGCCGGAACCCTTGGCGACGCGCTCGCCCCGTGTGGTACACTCCGCCGGATCAGCCCGAGGGGGACCCGATGGCGAAGCAGCTCAAACGAAGCCCATCCGATTCGATGCTCGGCGGCGTCTGTGGCGGCCTCGGCGAGTACTTCGATGCCGATCCGAACCTGATCCGCCTGATCTTCGTCGTATTCGGCATCGTCTCCTCCGGCGTCGGGATTCTCGTCTATCTCGCGCTGTGGATGATCCTGCCCGAGCGGAACGAGGAGTCCACACAGCCCATCGCCGAACGCGTCAAGGAGGGAGCCGACGAGATCGCCGAGCGAGCGAGGCAATTCGGACAGGAGATCCGCGCCACGACGCGGTCGTCCGGACGGACCACAACGTTTGCCGGCGGCCTCGTGCTGATCGCCGTCGGCGTCGTCTTCCTGCTGCGCAATTTCGGCATCACGTGGTTCTCCTGGCTGACGTTCGGCACGCTCTGGCCCGCTCTGTTGATCGTCGTGGGAGGCGCGTTCCTTTGGCGATGGCTCCGAGGAGGTGAATAACGTGCGCATCCGTCGCATCAACGGCCTGCTGCTCCCGGTTCTGATTGTCGCCGCGGGCGTCGTCCTGCTGTTGAACACGACCGGCGTCCTCAGCTGGTCCGCGTGGTCGGAGCTCGGTCGCCTGTGGCCGATCGCGGTCATCCTGTTCGGGCTGAGCATCATCTGGAACCGTTTCCGGGACCGGCCATGAGCGCCGCTCGACGGACCCGACGCGGAAGTCTCGTCTTCCCGCTCGTCCTCGTCGCCGTCGGCGTCATCCTGCTGCTCGTAAACCTCGGCATCGTCTCGTCCGGGATCTGGAGCCAACTGCTCCGCCTGTGGCCCGTCCTTCTAATCGCTCTGGGAATCGACCTCGTCTTCGGCCGCCCGTCACTGGGATCCGCGTTGGCGACGCTGATCGGCACCGCGGTCCTCCTGGCGCTGGCCTTCTCCGCGATCTACCTCTTCGGGCCGGAGACCTGGATCACCGATCGTCAGACGGTTGCCGTCCCGCTCGGCACGGCGACCTCCGCCGAGATCGATCTGCGCTGCGACGGCTGCGCGATCACCGTCGCCGGCGCCGCCGCGGCCGAAACGCTGGTCGAGGGGACGGTCACAATCCGGAAGGACGAGCGGCTCGCGCAGGTCGATCGCCGAACGGACGATGCGGTCCACTTCGAGCTGACCGGCGATCCGTTCCTCCCGACCTTTCACACGGCGAGCCGCGAGGAGCGCCCTTGGACCGTTCGCCTTCACCCGGAGATCCCGATCGATCTCGCCGTCTCGACCGACCGGACGATCGATCTCGATCTGCGCGGTCTACGGATCCAGTCCGTCGATCTCGACGGAGGAGCGGCACCGTGCCGCGTCGTCCTTCCTGACACCGGGCGGACCACCCTGCACGTCCAGGCGGAGGATCTGACCGTCCACGTTCCCGACGGCGTCGGCCTCCGGCTGATCGGCACGCCGAGCGGGACGCTCGATGTCCCCGAGGACTACATCCTGTCCGCCGCGGACTGGCTCTCACCCGACTACGACGAAGCCGCGACTACGGTCGATCTGTACCTCCGCCCCGGCGTCGGCGACGTGGAGATCGTTTCGCTGGTCAGCCCGCCCGACCCCGCGTAATCGCTTGGCGCCGTTTTGAAGGTACACCTATCGGCATCGCACGCCTCCAATCACGAGGAATCCAGTCACCGTCGCATCGTTTTCGACGCGACCACGAAGCGTGTAGGTTCCTCTTCCGTCCTCGAGACCGCAAAGGTCGACGCTGCACGTCCTCAGCTCGTGGTACGCCTCTTCACGAAGCGCGCAACAGCCGTCATCCAGCCTGCACAGCTCATAGGTTGCACGCGGCGTATCCAGGAAGAACTGCACCCGATCATCCGCAGCGTACTGGATCACAAGGACGCAATCGCCGCAGCAGGCATCCGGATCGAACGGGAACGAAACGCGGTACTCGTACGTACCGAGCGGATCACTGACCCAACCCGATCCGGCCGACGTGCCGTCATGATCGACCCAGACCGCCGTCGGGTCCGGGCTGTCGACCCAGTTCCCGTTGGGCAGCATCGGCTGGGCCGGTACGGGACCCGACCCGTTCGGATAGACCACCGTCCACGCAGCCACGCCGGTGTTGAGGTTGATGGGAGCGGTACATCTGGAGGTCCCGCTCCCCTCTCCCTCCACCGCGATCAGCACGTGAAGGACACCCACGAGACTCCGCAAACGGTCGTACAACTCGTAGACCAACTCGTACGTCGCCGGGTCTCCGGGCATCACGCCGGTCAGCGTTCCTTGAGCATCCTCGAGGTCCAGCGCGAAGCCGGCCAGCGCCGGCAGCGTCGAGGACACCCGTTCGCCGTCGACCGCGCCGGCCAACGACAGCTCCCGCAGCAGATCCGACGGCATGTCCCGTCGTATCATCTTGAGCCCGCCGCCCTCGAGTGCCGCGAACTCCCAGCGGTACTCCGACCGGTGCGGCGCCTCGTCCACCAGGACGATCGTCACGGAGCACTCCGCGCACGGCTGCCCGTCGCAGTACGGCACCACAGCCAACTCGTAGCTGCCCGGCCTTCCAGGAGAGAACTCGATCGGTCCGCGAACCAGGTCATCCCCCGAAGTCGCACTGAAGCCGTTGCTGCCCTGGACAGCCCATCGGTAGAAAGTCGGACCGCATCCCGAGCCGCAGTTGTAGGTCGGCTGCACGGTCACCGTGCCATCGAGCTCGGCGGATCCGATCTCGACCCGCCCGCCGCAGGAGGCGAATTCCCCTTCGATGCGGATGTCCCCGATGCCATCGCCGTTCAGATCCGTCCAGTAGCCACACATACACTCGCCCACCGGCCGCTCGATCACCAATTCGAACGAACATGCCGGACACGATGCCCCGTCACACTGCGGCGTCAGCGTCACGTCGTACGTGCCGGCAACTGGAGGCTGGAAGACGATCTGCTCGCTTCCTTCCAGCAGGTGGAACCCCTCGGGGCCGTCGACCTCCCAGATGAACCGCGTATCGCACGCCGTACCGGAGCAGGTGTACCCGGTATCGAACACCAATACCTCCCCCGCGGGGAGCGTCACTCGACCGCCGCAGGTCACCGTCTCCCCGTTGATGTCGATCTCCCCCCAGCGGCTGCAAGAGCACCCACCGGAAGGCTCATCGACCAGCACCCTAAACGTACACGAACGGCAGTTACGCCCGTCGCATCTGGGTGTCAGCGTCACGGAATACGCGCCCGGTTCCTCCGGTTCGAAGTGGATCGGTTCTCCACCTGTGAGCAGATGGAAGCCGGACGGTCCCGTGACGGACCAGATGTAGTGAGGATCGCAGCCGACGCCTTCGCAACGATACTCCGGTTCGATCAGCACGGAGTCGGTCCAGGGAATCGATATGCCGCCGTCACAGGCCACCGGCTCGCCCACCACTGTCACTCCGACCCACTCGCCACAGTCGCACGCCGACGGGCAACGCAGCTCGAAACAGCAGGTGTCGCATGCCACACCAGCACACCATGCCGTGACACACACGTCGACGGAGCCCTTCACCTCGCCAAGAGGGAACGGATCGAGGATCCCGTCAAACGTCACACCGTGCAGGCCGATCTGAGGCGCATCGAGCGTGAACGACGGACATCCCGGCGCCGGAGACGAAGTGCAGCGGTAGTTCGCTGTCATCTTCAGCCTGCCGAGATCACACACATCGATTGGTAGCTCGACCTGCCCTCCGCACTCCACGATCGGCTGCTGCCACCCCGAGGGTGACTCGAGCAGGATCCTGACGTCTCCGATCCAGTCGCCGCACCGGCACGGTTGCGGCTGCTCCTCGATGACGAGTTGGAAGCGGAGCGGATCGCAAACATCGCCCGAGCAATCCGGCTTGACCACACACCCGTACTGCCCCGGCCCAGCGAAACTCGTGTAGGGAAGCTGGATGACGCCGTTGATATCCTGAAGCGTCGTGCCATTTGACAGCCAACACTCGTAGGTCGGCGAGCAGTCGCCCTGGCAGGCGTAATCCGGGACAACCGAAAGTGGGAAGTCTGCAGCGGTCACCGTCAAGAAGCTTCCCGAATCGACGATCCCGTTATTAACTGCCAAATCCAGCGTTCCATTCTCGTCGCGATCCTGCCAGCCTCCGCAGTCGCAGGGCACCGGACCCTCGCAGCACAACGTGAAGCAGCATTCGTCGCAGGGTTCTCCCGCGCACCACGCGGTGATGCAGATCTCGCAGTACTCGTCAAGCTGAGCAAGCGGGAGGACGTACGTCGCGTCGAACGCCTCACTGACGCCCAATTCAGGGATCTCGATCGTGTAAGACGGGCAACCCGCGCCCGTAGGACTGCAGTCGTACTGCGGGGTGATCCGAAGGATGTCCGTTCCACAAACTTCTGCCGGCACGTCGACCCGCTGGCCGCACTCGACGATCGGAGCACTCCACCCGATCTCCGATGCAACCAGAATCATCTCATCGTGCCACCCGACGCACTCGCACGGTCCATCGCCAGCACAGACGGTCACTCCGCATGGCACACACCCAGTTCCATCGCAGTAAGGAACGATCCTCACGTCGTAACACTCGCCTGGTTCGGCGCTGAACTGGATCGGAATCGAGGTGCCGCTTGCCGACATGCCGTTCGAACCGTTCACCGACCATTGGTAGGCAACCCCGTCGCAGGCCTCCCCGATGCACTCGTACTGGGGGTCGATGCTGATCGGACCGGACGAAGCGAGGGTTACCGTCTCCCCGCATGACGCCGACGTACCATTGACGTCAATGTCTACCCATCCATCGCAGTCGCAGACGTAGGTCGGCCCCACGTCGATCCGAAATGCCAAATCAAGCGGCCGCCCGCATCCGAGGGTGGCATCGCCAGGCGCACACGGATACGACAGGATCGGAGTCCGCAGCTCCGTTGCAAGCGGGACCGGATCACCAACATGGAACCCGTTGAGAGGAAGCGTTCCCCAGACGGACCCGCAGAACCACTGCCCCAAGCTGGACTTCCATCCCCATCCACAGCCGGGTTCCGTGTCCGGCACCAGCATCAGCCAATACCTCTGGCTCTGCTCCTGCTCGAGCAGCTCATCGCCCAACTCGATCGAGTAGACGTAGAACTTCGTATGGTCGCTGCAGAGGGCGTCAACGCCCCCCGAAGCGCAGCGGAACGGATGCGCATACCACCCTTGCCAGCAGCAGCCGCCACGCTCAGAGACGGAAACCTCTTCCGGGAACTGGAAGTACCGCTCCCAGAGGATCTCGCCCGGTGCGCAGCTCTCGTCGGACGCGATCAACACGTGAAAGCCGTGCAGGCAGTCCGACACTTCCTCGTGTCGCCACGAGCCCGCGAACCAGACGTAGCCGACGGGGCCCGATTCTTGGCACACCCAGTCATCCGCGAGCCAGATGGTCTGCCCCTCCTCGAGCAGGCCACTTTCTACATCCCATCCCTCGTGGTCGATACTCTGGGGACGATGCATCTTGTATTCATGTGTGATCCCTTCTCTGCCGCACTTCCCGCACGGTCCGGCTTCGTAGATGGCCTCGAAGGCACTGTTCGGTACCGCAATGTCGTAGATCTCCATCTCATCAAGGAGACCACCGAAGCTATCGGCGGTGTCCAAATGGTCCCGTCCGAACCACAGATCAACTCCGTTCGTCACGTCCGCGGTGGCCCATTCCGCCAGCAACGGGAATGTGTGGGCCGAACCGTTCACGAACACGCGCAATTGCGGATTGACACCTCGATCGATTGCGACACCGAGATAACTCCACTGCCCCGGCGCGACCGCGAGACCGGTGTCGAACCACGTGTCGTTCAGGCCTACACGCAGAGTCCCTCCCTCCACACTGAGGGCATATCCTCTCACGCTCAAGGGGCCGCCCATCGATACCTCGCGCTTGTCCACGAAGGTACCAAGCTGGCCGTGTGCCGGCTTGATCCAGCCATCGATGGAGAAGCTCCCTAGCCCGAAGTCGAGAGCCTCGGGATGATCCGGATGGTCGCGTACGCAGGAGTAGTTGTCCTGATAACCGTAGGAGCCTCCGTAGGTATCCCCCACGTTGATTGCGCGGCCGACACGTCCGTTGACAGCGACCGCGTGGCTCGGGTAGTCAGCCCATGAGTCCTCCAAGTAGGTGTAGCGATCCCTTCGCTCTCGATAGCAGGCCTCGAACGTCCACCAGCCGACGAGATCCTTGTACAGGTAGCCGCCCAACGGCACACAATCGCACGGCGCAAGCTCGAAGCAATAGGGCTCGCAACGGGCACAGCAACAAGACGGCAGGATGCAGACCTCGACTTCGCCATCCTTCGGCATCGTCACCGGGAATCCGCCGGACTCGATCGTTGGATCATATATGCCCCGGCCGATTTCGTCTCCCGTATCGAGGCGCCGCGCCGTCCACTCGAACGTCGGAGAGCAACAAGGGGCTGTTGTCGCGCGGTCGAACGCAACGGATCCTTCGCAGAAGAACTCCGGTGTGATGTAGAGTTTCCCGAGATCCCACGGCGCGACGATCTGCTCATTGCGCGCTGCGGAAGCCTTCCATCCGCCAGCCTCGATCGTCACCCCGGCCCAATCGCCGCACGCACACTCTTGGATACACACCTGGAGACACCAGATCGCCCCGGCCTTCGTCCCATGCTCATCCGTGACTGCGACGATCAACTCGTTTCCGTCACAGGAGAACCACTCTGGTTCGATCTCGAACACCGAGACTTCGTCGAAACCGGACGGTGTGTCGGGCGGCCACTGATTGCCGTCCGCATGCGCTCCAACGAATTCCCCGTTGAGCCACACCTGCGCTTCGTCGTCGGCGGCAATCTCAAGGCAGGCGGAGCAGACACAGTATCCATCCGGGATCTCCAGGGCTGTCGTGAACTCAGTGGTCTCCTTGCTGCCGCGGCCCAGCGGGTTGATCCAGATCCAGTTCGCGGCGCAGTCCACACTCAGCGGGTCGATCGGCCAATACGGAGACGGAGACGTCACAGCCAACGCGTTGCGCACGGTGCCGTCCGCGGCCGTCCACGTGACGTTCGTACCGGTTCCGAAATACAGAACCTCGCTGGCTCCCCCACAGTCCTCACAGCCCAGCACATGGATCCTGACGTAGCAGGGATCGCAGCATCCTTCCCCGTCGCAAAGGGGCTTGATCTCTACGGTGTAGTCGCCAGGCATCGGCGGGACGAACTCGATCGGCGGAGCCGTGGCGCTCCCCGTGTCGATATGGAAGACTCCGGGGCCATCGATCGACCAGAAGAACGTAGCTGGGTCAGGTGGACACTCTCCAACGCAGTTGTAGGCCGGTTCGATCGTGATTCCACCCTGTGCGGCCTCGAGACCGACTTCAACCGCAGCACCATCGCAGCCATCGAACGTCATCCCGTTGACCGTGACAGCCTCCCACCCGTCACATGCGCAGTCGTCGGATTCGCAGCACAGGGTGAAGCAGCACTCATCACAGAACTCTCCGTCGCAGAACGCGAGAACGCAGATGTCGATGCACTCGTCGACCTGGTCAATCGGGAACGCGTAGTGGCCTCCCGTCATCTGATCATGCAAACCCCATGCCGGCACATCGATCTCATAGGAGACGGCGCAGTTCGGCGAGTCCGACGGCTGACACAGGTACTGGGCTTGGATTTCCAGAATCCCTAGCTCGCAGAGGTCAGCAGAGAACATGAACGTCTCACCGCACTGGAGTACCGGCTCCACTGACTCCACCGGTGTCTGCAGGATGATCGGCGTCTCCGCCCAGTGGCCGCAACGGCACGGGGCTTCCTCGCAACAGACGGTTAGCTGGGCATAGTCAACGATTGTGTCATCCTGCACATAGAGGTCCAAGTATCCCTCGGACTCCAACTGACCTAAGAGGCTAACACCGCTCGGCGTCCAACCGGCTGTCAGATCGCTGCCGTGCGCTGGCAGATCCGCAAGATCGAGGCACAATGTCAGCGGACCCTGGTTCTCCCCTTTCCACAGATCGAAGCCGATGCCGGCGTAGCCATTCCCCCACGGCGTCTCGGTGAACCAGAGGTACAGATGATCGTTGTCGGTACCGACCCCATCCGGGTGCGGCTTCAATCGGATCTCCAGGTAGGCCTCCGTAATCGGGCCGCACTCCTGCCACTCGAACGTGTGCCCGATCGCAACATTCATCTCTTCCTCGTCGAAGCCGACCGCGTTGAACGGGCTGTCCAGGATGTGCTGCTCGAGCTCCTGGCCCAGATGCGGCGAAGGATCCGGTGTGGAAGGATCGAAATCGTCATTCGATCCTCCAAGCAGCTGTGTCTGTACCTGCCCGCCGGCGCAGGCGCAGCCGACAGGCGGACAACAGATCCCAAACTCACAGGGCGAGCATTCCAGTTCGTCGCAAAACGTCAGCACGCTGACGGTGGCGCAATCGCTCAGCGGCCCCCAAGGAAATACGGCCGCCGTCTTGAACCAGTAATCGGTGACGCCAAGCTCCGGTGCATTCAGAAGGAAGCTCGCGTCGCACTCCTCGGGAGCGCACGCCAGAAGCGGCTTGAGTTCGATCGACTCGGCTGCACAGACGTCGCGAGGCAGGACGATCATCTCCCCGCATTCCGACGCGTCAACGACGTGTGTCCACCCCCCGATCCGCAGCACGAAAGCCCGTTCCGGGTTGCATCGGCACGGCGTCTCGAGAATCCTTACTGTGAACGCGCATGGTTCGCAGCACCCCTTGTCGCCACATTTGGGATCCAGCTCGATCCGATACTCGCCGGCACCGGAGATCGGAATCAAGACGGCCGGTTCTGCCGACACCGCTTTGCCCGAGTCCTGCGACCACATCGTGTTCCGCTTCGAGATCTTCCAGAAGACGCTCAGTGGGTCGGCGCCGCAATCGGCGCCGTCGCAAGAGTAGTCCGGTTCCACCAAAAGCAGAGAGTTCGCCACCTGTTCCAATGAAATGTCTAGGGTCCCTCCGCACTCCACCTCCAGTCCGTTGACCGCGGAGACACCCCACTCTCCGCAATCGCAGCCCCACGCGCTCATGGCCGAAAGGAGAGCGATGCCCACGGCGAGGCTCATAACAAGTGCCCGTGGCGCGATCAGCGCACCCAAACGCCCTGCTCTGCAACGGCTGCGGCTCAGCCACCGCCAACTTCCCGCGATCTTGTCCTTGTGTCTCGCTGCGAACATCCGTCCTCCCTTCTTGCCGTTTGAGTCCATCAAACCCACGGCGGAGACGTTCCGCGATCGGCCATCCGTACGTTTTCTGCTTCACTAGGATCTACCCTACCGTCTATCTGAAGAGCCCGTCAAATTCCGC
>Ga0272441_10016358_pt1 | contig 10262 bp, 8 predicted proteins | sample SSMProp6N_FD_193582 | JGI IMG/M metagenome (GOLD analysis project Ga0272441, IMG submission 193582) | Marine sediment archaeal communities from Little Sippewissett salt marsh, Falmouth, MA, United States - SSM-Prop-6N | ecosystem: Environmental > Aquatic > Marine > Wetlands > Sediment ... | reverse complement strand
AAAAGATGATGAAAAAAATATTTGAAAACTCTAAAAATATTCCTTTTCAGGCATCTCTAGAAAGATATATGAAATGTGGTTTTGGAATTTGTGGACAATGTTGCGTCGGTGATGGTCTTAGAGTTTGTAAAGAAGGGCCAATTTTTGATGATAAAATATTAAAAAATATTAGAGAGTTTGGTGTGTTTAAAAGAGATTCGGCCGGAAGAAAAATCAAACTGTAACCCAAGGGGGTTTATAATGAGTGTTTATTACGATGAAATAAATGTTAAAACAAATGGCGAGGTAGACATTATTGATATAACTGAAAATATTCAAAATATTGTTGATAAGTCTAAAATTAAAGATGGAATAGCTTGCATTTTTGTAAAAGGCTCAACAGGGACACTCACAACAATTGAATACGAGCCAGGGCTTATGAAAGATTTGCCAAGAGCTTTACAAAAAATAGCCCCAAAAGGAGAACATTATGACCATCATGAAACTTGGCACGATGATAACGGTCATTCGCATGTTAGGGCGAGTATAATAGGGCCTAGTATAACCTTACCAATTAAAGATAATGTATTATTACATGGCACATGGCAACAAGTTGTTTTTGTTGAACTTGACACAAGATCCAGAGATAGAAATATTATTGTTCAAATAGTTGGAGAATGAAACTAATTTTTAATATTGAAACAAATATTGCTGGGTTTGTCTCCACCATATAGAATTTTTATATTTTCTCCGATAGAAAAACCATAAAACGATATCTTAATTGATTTAACTGTTAACTGATTTTGAAAAGAACCTTCCATATTGAATGTTTTATGTCTTCCATAAGAAAGTAAACCAAATTTTTTATCAAATTTTACGATTTCATTAGAATTATCATCAAGAAAAGATATCGAAATCTTATTTATTCTCAAAAGAATTGGTTTTTCTAAATAAAGTGTTACAATCCAATCACATAATGGCATATCTATGGGTTCCTCAAATAAATAAATAAGTTCATCTCTAGAGTCGCTAAAAACTACTCCATTCGTACCAATCTTTTCTTCATCTTTGGTGGGTACAATGCTGGTTAAAACTCCATCATCGAAGTAAAATGAGTATTCTTTAGGATATAATTTTACCAGATGTGTTGTTGAAACTGATTCAGAACCATCGAATGCCATTAGTGTTACTGAATAAATCAGAGGATATTCGATTTTATATTCATTGTTAAAATTATAGGTATGTTTTACTTTGAATCCTTCGGCAGTGCCCCCATCACCAAAATCCCAATAATAATTTTTGATTTTGTTTTGCGAATTATCATATTGTAATGCATTAAACTCAATTTCTTCACCAAAATATGCATTTTTAACGCTAGAAAAATCTGTCCCATCTAAATGAGAAGCTGATTTATGAGTTTCTATAGAATTTTTATTATCCATACAACCAACAAATAAGCTGAATAAAAGGATAATTAAAACAAATAAAGTAAATATTTTATTACTCACAATTTATACCTCGATTAGCCAAATATATTTGTTAATATTATATAAAAATTTCCATACAAAATATTATTATATTAAAAAGTTAACATTATATATATAATATAATGAAAAATATTCAAAAAGGGGAATCATGCTAGTTAGAAAACTATTCACATCATATATACTACTAATAATATTGATTTCTTCTGCTATATCTTACACTGTAGTCTCAGATAGTAATAGCCCTTCAAGCTTAATTGGAAACTATTCTCATAAACAGGAAATAAAACTACCTATTAGAACCGATGACCAGCATGCAATTTATCAACCAGTTGACATACTTTTTGAATTTTCAAATCCTTGCTGGGCAAAAAATGAAAATGAACACTCTGTAAGAGTACTATGCAATAGTGAAAATAATTGGTATCACTTAGAATCTCAGATATACAACCTCGATTATACAGACAAAGAGCATATAAAAAAATGCGGACTTATTTTTTTGATTCCTGAAGTTGCTAATGGCAAGGAAAAATATTTTATCTATTACGATCAAAACAAGAAAAGTAGCCCTAATTATATTGATCACGTATCTATTAATGACGCTTATTATTACTACGAACCAATTTCTGGAGTATCAGCTGAGGGAGATTATTACAAAATAATTGAAGACGGAAACGTAGTTTATGGCGTAGGACAAAAAGGAAAGGCACTACATAGATGGCTTTCACAAGTAATATTAAAACAGAAACCTGGAACAAAAGATTTTGGATTATTGAATTCGGATGATCTTGTTTCTTTTAGTTTTTCATATAATGAAGGCGTGGAAGACTTAGATGAAAAATCATCGGATCAAGTTCTAGTCTCAAAAGGGATTTCCATAGATGGCAACCTAATGACAGAATTTAAAATTGTTAGCGAGTCATATGATAAAAATCTTCGTACAACAAATTATTATAAATATTATTATTACCCAGGTGAAGTTAAAAGAATTTGTGTGCATGTGAAACATCAAGTACTAAATAATGCAAGAGTTTCAGGAATAGAAAATTTGGATGGGAGATATGGAGCGATTTTTTCATTTAAGTCAACTAGTGAGAAAATTCAAAAAATGCGTTTTGGAGAAATTCTACCATATTTGCATGTTTCAACTGAAGATGGAAAATTAAGAGAATATAACATGATTTTGGATCCTGAGGGGAAAAAGAGAGAGTGGGTTGTATCATACTTAGATGATTGCGATGTCGGACAAGATTCTTGGATTTCATATGATGAAGGGGAGTCTGGTAAAGCGCATGGCATAATTTTCGCTTCAAATAAAAATTTGATAAAATCTGATACAAGTAGTGAAAGAGACGGAATTCAAATTAATGTTGCTGAGAAAGAGTACCTAAAAGTAATTGGAGCTGAAATTGATTACGCTGCTATAAATTTTGGGAGAAATTCATATGAACCTGGAAGCCGCCACGACCTTGACATCCCTAGAGATCTTTTCATAGAATATGATGCCGAATTTTTCACTACAGAAAGTGGCGGTTATGGTGAAGTGGACGCTGAAGCAGAATACTTTCAAACTCTCGTAAAATATCGTCAAAGGACTGAAAACGATTCTGATTATGAAGATGAAAACATTTACACATTAACAGTTATTCCCAGATTTACAGGAAGGTTTTTTTCAAATTTTACGTTGGGATCTTTGTTAGGGTTAAATCAATCAAATATTTATGGAGAATTGTACAAGAATAACGAATTTTTAAGTTTAAGTTATGCAGAAAAACCAATTATTGGGCCTTCAAAAATAAAATTTCCAAAAATTGCATCTGGTAATTATTCAATTAAAATTTACAGAGACTTCAAAAATATTAAAAGAAGTTATATAGGTTTTGAAACTGTTGAATTAAAAGAAGATAAAGAAGTCAGTATTTATTGTACTTGGCCAAAAAACTTTGAAGTTAAAACATTTGATCAAAGCAATAATTTAATTGAAAATGTTGAATTGAATATTTATAAAAGAAATTCAATTACATCTAGCAATAATTCAAATAACTGTGGGGAAGCGCTAATTATTGCACCTTTTAACATAGGGGAATCCTATATTCTAAAGGCTTTTTACAAAGGTTTTGAGGTTTATAACTCTAAGATTTTAATGATAAATAAATTCATTGATATTGAGCTGGAAGTATATGATTTAGCAATAAACATGAAGGATAAATCAGGTCTTCCACCAAGTGTTGATGTTAAACCTTATTTAACTAGTTCTCAGATGAATAAAAAAATTAATATTTTACCAGATTTTAGTTCGTCTGGAAAATATAAATTTAAAAATCTACCTAGAGGAGTTTATGAACTTCATTTCTCATATGGGAGTTTTTCTGACGAGAAAATTTTTAATATACCATACAGTGGAGATTCTGCGGAAATTATATTCGATGCAGAATATTATCTAGATATAGAACTACTAGGCCTAAGAGGAGCTTCGCTTTCTAACAGTGGCCTCAAAATAGATATTTACAGAGATGATAAGTTAATCGCTGAATCTGTAAAGCAAAAAGATTCGATCTCACTACCCCCTGGAGAATATAAAATAGTTGTTTATTCGAAAGACGATAGGGTTGGACTAAAAAACATTGTTTTAACAAATGATAAAGAAATTGCTATTGTAACCACTATAGAGTCAATAGTTCCAAATATGTTAACAATTTTAACATTGATCTTTATTGGACAAATAATAGTTCTACTAATCATTAAAAAAATATCTTTAAACACGTTTTTAAAATTGCTAGCAATCTGTTTTATAATATTCTCTTTAGTACAACCATGGTGGATTTTGGATGCATCAGCAAATTCTGGATCAATAGAAAAAACCTCAGAGATGTTTATCATTCCGCAAGTTATGATTGAAAATATTAAATTGGATAATGTGGCATATTACGAACTTGCTACAATTCCAGAGCTTTTTACTAATTTCCTGGGATTACTTTTATTAATTGTTGTTACTGGTTTTATCTTGTTAGGTATTAGTTTCCTGCCAAATATTCTTTATAAAAGAAGATTTTATAAAATTCTGATATCTGCCAGTATTTTGTTTTTATTACTTGTTTCCATAGCATATTTTATTGGAATGTCAAGGATTACAGAACTTAGCTTAGGTAGTTTACAAGGTGAAGGGGTGCTCGAGGTTGTATTACCTGACAACAATGTTACATACATGGATGCAAATTGGGGCCTCGGTTTAGGTTTTTATTTCTGCATATTTTCAGCTTTAGCCGCACTATTTGCAGGCATTTCAGATTTTCTCAGAAGAAAGTTTTTTAAAAAATTAAAAAGTAAAGATTAAATATTTGCTTTTTTTATTCTAAAAGGACCGTCAATTTTTTTAATAATCTCTGCAACTGGATCGGGAACCAAAGACTCCCAAGACCCATTATCTTTAATTCTTTTACGAATCTCTTTACCAGAATACTCTTTTTTATTATATAAAGGCGATTTCTCAACCTTGAAATCTTTTTCTAAAAATAGTTGTTTTGTGAAGGAGTTATTTGTAATTACTACATCAAAATCTGAAACAATAGAAAGTACATGATCAACCCAATTAGGAGGATCGTGAATATCAGTTATTTCAACTATTTCATAGTTAGTTATATTATCTTTTTCTAAGGAACTTTTTATCATTAGCCTTCTTTCATCAGATGAAAAAGGATTATCGACATTATTTTTGTATTGAGATGATCCCATACCAATTATTATTTCTTCATATTTTTTAGAAAGATTTTTTATTACTTCAAGATGACCTTTATGAAAAGGTTGAAACCTTCCAATAAACAAAGCTTTCATTTATTCTTCCTTAGCTCCCGCAGGGGAAGGAGTTATTTTTCTTTCGGATTCAAGTTCAACTTTTGCAGTAACATTTAAAGGTTTCAAAGATTTTAACTTTTTAAGAAGAGCTTTTTTCCCTTCACCTATCAAAGCTTGATCAATGACATCAGATAAAGTTGCAACAGGAATTACTTTTACTTGATCTTTATATTTATCCTCTACAAGCACATCGTTAAGGTTTGAGATGGGAATGATAACTCTTTTAATGCCTGCTTTTGCTGCTGCCTCAACCTTTGCAGTTGCACCACCTATCGGAAGTACAGTACCACGAATGCTAAGTGAACCGGTCATAGCTGTATCCTGACGAACAGGTACATTTTCCATGGCGGAGATAACAGCAGTCATAACTGAAATACTTGCAGAATCGCCTTCAAGCCCTTCATAAGTTCCAATAAACTGTATATGTATATCATGCTCTGTAATATCTCTACCCATATACTTTTTGATTATTGCAGAAATATTCAGAACCGATTCTTTAGCAATCTCTCCAAGTTTACCAGTAGCAATAACCTTGCCCTCAGATTCTGATCCTGCTGGAGTTACTTCGGCTACGATAGGAAGTACCAATCCCGAAAATTCACTCATAGAAGGATCTGCAGAATGGACAGCAAGACCATTTACAACACCTATCTCTTGTCCAATTATCTTAAATGATTTATAATCCTTACGTTGTTCAATAGCTCGATCTACAACCTGCTGTTCTAGAGATTTTGCAATCTTTTTAGCCTCAAGAACATGATCTTTTGTAACAATCTTGGCTTTTTTATCAAAAGCAAGATCTCCAGCTGCACGTACCAGTCCGCCCAGTTCACGAAGTCGTAAAGAAAGTTTACCTTTGCGCCCGGCACGTCGTTGAGCCTCATGTATGAGTTCGGCAACGGCATCCCGATCAAAATGTGGAATTTTTTCATCTTTTTTTACTTCTTGAGCTACAAAACGAATTAATTTACTACGATTATCATTACTATCGTCCATAATACTATTCAAATAAACCTCATAACCATAACCACGGATTCTAGAACGTAAAGCAGGGTGCATTCCTTTCAAAGCATCAAGATTACCTGCAGAAACAAGAATAAAGTCACATGATACTGGTTCAGTTTTAACCATCGCACCAAAACTGCGCTCAGACTGCCCAGTAATTTGAAACTTTTTTTCTTGTATGGCAGTTAAAAGATGCTGTTGAGAGGGTAGGCTTAAAGTGTTAATTTCATCAATATATAAAACTCCTTTGTGAGCACGATGTATAGCCCCAGCTTCTACAAGTTGATGCGGTGGAGTTTCAAGACCTGCCGACTGGAAAGGATCATGTCTTACATCACCTAAAAGAGCGCCAGAATGTGCTGCAGTTGCATCAATAAAAGGAGGCATATCTTTCTTATCATGTGCAACAAGGATTTTTGGAACTTGATTTAATGTATTACGCTGAAGCATGGAGCCTCTTGAGAAAAGAAGAATCATGAAAAACGCAAAAATACCTCCAATAAGAAGATATTCAAGATGAATTTCATCGCCTGTTCCAGTAATTAAAGGATAAAAAGCGGCAAAACCAGCAAGTAAAAAAATCATAATTGCAAGAGAAAATATCATGCTACTCTGCTGCTCTTTTTTCTTTTTAGCCTCATTTCGTTGTGCCTTGACAATCTCTTGGGCTTTTCCACCAGGAACTACACGAATATGGGGAGTATTTGAATCATCAGTATTTGGATAAGCTATAATATCTTCTAATTCCTCTTTGGGTAAAAAAGAAGTCATAGCTCGAGCAACCATTGATTTACCTGTACCTGGATCTCCGATTAGCATTACGTGACGTTTTTGCTCAGCAGCTTTTCTAACGATTTCAACTGCTTTATCTTGGCCAATAACTTGATCCAATAAAAGTTCAGGAACTTTAATATCTTCAGTAGTTTTAAATTTCTGAGTTTTTATCCATTCATCAATAGGTTTTAATTCCTCTTTTTTGTCTTTTTTTTCTTCTGCCATGCAATTAAAATCTCCATCATTCACCGAGCATTATATTTTTGAATCTTTCACCAATTGTATAAAAGTATAATATATCAATGTTTCTTTCTAGTAGATAGTATAGCTTATTACAAAATAATATTTTAGAAATCTTTATTAACAAATAAGTGGTTTTCAATAGATGGTGGAGGAGAAGTTATGGCAAAAAATGATATGATGGCCAAGATAGGAAGCTGGGCATTTTTAATTGGTATAGTTATTGCATTACTTATCGGACTGTATACAGCAACCACAATAGAAGATGAAGCTGTAGAAATGTTTTTTGATACCGATAATGGCGGTTATGTAGCCTGGGTTCTAGCAATAATAGGTGCAATAGTAGGAATACTAGCAGTATTTGGTAAAGGCACAATTACTGCAAAGGAAACACCTGGATTTTTAATAGCTGGAATAGCTTTGGTAGTAATGTATGGAGTATTCAAAGGAATTGCAATAACACCATGGATCGGGTCGCTGTTCTACGGCGTCTCTATGAGCTTGTCTATATTCGTGGCACCTGCTGTAGGATTACTGGCAGTAAAAGCTATTTGGGATATGGGAAAAGACTAAATTTTTCCCAATCTTCTTTTCTTTTTTTAAAAAACGTACCAGATTAGAAAAACTAAAATTCCAACTATCATAAATATAATCCAAAGAATATAAGCTATTTTAATTCGAGAAAGCCATTTTGCCTTTTTTTCAGGAGTATCAAAAAATCTCCCCAATATTGGATCATCTTCAATAGAGTTCATTTTTCTTTTTTTGACTCCATAAGAGCTTTTATTCTTTTTCTGCGGAAAAAATCCTCTCTTTCCCGTTCTTCAAGTTGCATTTCAATGTATTTTCTTGTACCCTCCAATTTAGGAATGAGGTTATTTTCAAGGACATTTACTCGGCGTTTAGTTTTTTCTATCTCAGCAGTTAATGCTTTAATTCCGCCTTCTAAATCAGCCAACTCAGTAAGTTTAGTAACAATATTGTTAAATTGTTTTTGGGCATCATCAAGTTTTGAACATGTTTCAAAAAAACCATATGCAGGCTTAATGTCAGCTTTTATTTTTTCTTTATTTACGTGTGGGATTTTTACACCCATAATGTTGTCGGTTTCAAGATCTATCTCTCCGATATCTTCTGTTAGATGTGATGCTTCATCAGCCTTATTTTCTCCCAATATCATTTGAGCTTGAATTAATGACGAAAAAGCCTTATTTAATTCTACATCAACTTCTTTTGACAAATCGCTTCTTTTATCAATTATATCAAAAAATTTTTCTACGAGAGCATCTCTTTTTTCTTCCAATAGCTTATGACCTTTTTCTGCCAGTACTAATTTTTTCCGAATTTCGAGTAATTCCATTCTTGTTGGGCTTACGCCCTCAAGTACTTGCTCTGCCATCTTTATTTACTCTCTTCTTTTTTTTCTTTTTCCACATGATATTTTTTAATGAACTTTTCATCTATCTTTTTAAGTTCAGCTTTTGGAAGTATTGACAATAGTTCCCAACCAATTGTCAGAGTTTCCACTATGCTTCTATTTTCGTGTTTATCTTGAGTGACAAAACGTTTTTCAAACTCATCTGCAAATTTCAAGTATTTTCTATCTCGATCTGAAAGGGCATCCTCCCCAACTATTGCAACAAGGTCTCTTAAATCATTTCCCTCAGCATATGCCGCATATAATTGATTTGAAACACCGGCATGATCTTCTCTTGTTCTATCAGCTCCGATACCTCGATCCATAAGCCTAGAAAGACAAGGAAGGACTGCAACCGGAGGATATATGTCTTTTTTATGAAGACCGCGATTTAAAACAATCTGTCCTTCTGTAATATATCCAGTTAAATCAGGTATTGGATGAGTTATATCGTCATCTGGCATTGTTAGTAGCGGTATCTGTGTAATAGAGCCTTTTTTGCCTTTGATACGACCTGCTCTTTCATAGATAGTGGCCAAATCAGTATACATATAACCAGGATAGCCTCTTCGACCTGGTACTTCTTCTCTTGCTGCAGCAATTTCACGAAGTGCCTCAGCATAATTTGTAAGGTCTGTCAAAATGACTAGCACTTGCATATTGAGATCAAAAGCAAGATACTCAGCACAAGTAAGAGCCATACGAGGCAAAATAACTCTTTCAATAGTTGGATCATCTGCAAGATTTAGAAACATTACAGTTCGTTCAAGAGCTCCTGTGTTTTCAAAATCACGGATGAATAAATTTGCTTCTTCAGCTGTAATGCCCATAGCACAAAATACAACAGCGAATTTTTCTTCCCGACCAAGAACCTTTGCCTGTCGAGCAATTTGAGCTGCCATTTCATTGTGAGGCAAACCAGCTCCAGAAAAAATTGGTAATTTTTGACCACGAACCAATGTATTTAATCCATCGATAGTCGAAATTCCGGTTTGAATAAATTCTCTAGGATATTCGCGAGAATAAGGGTTAATTGGATTTCCATTAATATCGCGTCTTTCTTCTGGAATTATTGAAGGCGCATCATCAATAGGATTGCCTGTACCATCAAATATACGACCAAGCAGGTCTTTTGAAACGCCTAGTTTCATAGTTTCTCCAATAAAACGAGCAGATGTTTTATCAGTATCAAGACCTTTAGTTCCTTCGAAAACCTGAACAATTGCCTTATTCATAAAGGCTTCAAGAACCTGTCCGGTACGTTCCTCTCCAGATGCTAGTCTAATTTTTACAACTTCATTATATGCAACATCTTTTATGTTATCAACAATCATCAAAGGTCCTGAAACTTCAGAGACTGTTGTGTATTCTATGTCTTTGTTGCTCATTCCTTTTTACCTCCTTTAATGAGAGTTTCGATTTCTTTTTCCAAATCATTTTCCAAATCTTTGAATTTCTTTGCATAATCTTTGTTCGAGGTTGTTTTCATACGAGCTAAACCTTCTCGTGTC
>Ga0272441_10016357_pt1 | contig 10262 bp, 12 predicted proteins | sample SSMProp6N_FD_193582 | JGI IMG/M metagenome (GOLD analysis project Ga0272441, IMG submission 193582) | Marine sediment archaeal communities from Little Sippewissett salt marsh, Falmouth, MA, United States - SSM-Prop-6N | ecosystem: Environmental > Aquatic > Marine > Wetlands > Sediment ... | reverse complement strand
TTGTTTTCTACTGGAGGCTTTCCCAGCTTAATCCGACTCTCATTCACAACTCGCAGATATTCAGGTTGTCTTCTAATAGAGGGATACTTCTTACAGGCAACATCATAAAGAAACTCAAAGTTATTGAAATAATCAGGGTAATTTATCTGCTCCCTGAAAGTCTCTACAACTGGCAAGAGCTTCTCCCATGTCCAAATCACAATATTGGGACTGTAGATATTGAATACAAAGTCGGAATCAATGACACCATCTTTAAGCATTGAACCTATGCTCTGAAACAACATCATAACATGGGATATGAAGCCATAATCTTCTGGGTTATCTCTTAGGTGGTCGGTCCATTGATCGTATGTTTTCCATTGATCGGCTAATAAACTGAATAGTCGTCTCCAATTGTTATACCATTCTTGGTCCATTATGCTGATTCTTTGAAATAGGATGTCTTTTCTTCTTATCTTATCGTTATTTCGTACGGTCAACACATAGTAGCTGAACCCAGCGATAACCCCGAATATTGCTACGAGGTCTCGAATTACTGATAATTCAATCATGAATAGAATTAGGGTGATGTGAGGATAAAACCATCGATAAAAAAGAGGATAGATTAGAGAATGTCTACCTTTCGTCTCCACTTCATGGGGGGTTCGAACCCCACCCCCCGCACCATTTTACTAGTAAAGCATTTATTTGTGAAATTATTACTCGATATTGATGGTTAAGAAAAAGGAGCTTAAACAACGTGCTATCTACGTCTATCCCCCCTCAGATATGGCTGAAAACTGGAAAAACGCGCGCGCAACCTATAGCTGAAGGATACAGAAAACTGTATAACGATAAAACCTTTGGACACTATGCTGAGTACTTCTACAACGAAGCTGAAAGGCTTTTTCCAGAAATTAAAGTACCAGTCAACAGATTCGACACTAAAAACTAGCACCATAATCGATGATTTTAACAAGGTTTCCTTTAAATACAAACACTTGATGGATGCGATAATCTACCGCTTAGGCGAGAAAACCTAATGTCCATAACCTAAAATCGATGATTTTATCATCACACATCTCTTAGTGTTTATTGTGAATGAATGATGGTTGATATTACCTATCAGATGGTGTTAAGCACCCTACAGACAGTTGGACTCCTCGTAGGCATATATTATTACATAATGAGTCTAAGAAACCAACAGAAAAATCAAGAACTAACATTAAAGTCACAAGATTCAGCAACAGAAACGAGAAAAATACAAATAGCTAACGATGTAATCGCAAAGCTCTCTATACCAGAATTTTATCCAGCGTGGATGGATGTAGTCTATAGACAACCATATACCGATTTTAAGGATTGGCTAGAAAAATATGGACCACACTCCAATATGGATGCCTATATTAATTTTGTATATATAGCCGAGAATTACGATATGGCTGGTCTTGTTCATAGACACGGTTTAGTTGACCCTACATACTCTGATGGTGGCTCTATTTTCCCTGTATCTGTTTGGTAGGAGAATAGGCATCAAGGCTCTGATGTAAGTGGAGGCGTTCTACCTCTTATTGAACCTAGCATACTCCGCTCTGTCTATTGGGCAAGTAATTGACCCCGGTTTACGTGATCCATTTGCAGATGTCGGGTTGACCTTGATGCAGGTCATGTTCTCAGCGCTGACACTATACTACACAATTAAAATAAACAGGGAAAATAATCAATAAAAGAAGCCTTTCTATTTTTTCCTGATATAGTAGTGGATATATGCGTCATCCAGAAGCTCCTTGCCATACTTCATGGTGAGTTCCTGTTTGTTCTTGAGGAGTATCTCGGTGCCCTTCATGAGTTCGTCTGTCTCCTCCTCGCTGAACAATGTGTGAAGCACCATCTCCCCATCCCTTCTCATCATCCAGCACTCACCGGGGGCTCTTTCCTCGCCAAGATACATCTGTTTAGCTGGCTCCCAGATATAGTTGATGTACATTACGCCACCCGGCTTCAATACCCTGAGCATCTCGTCCACAGCCCGCTTGGTGTCCTTTTTTGAGAGGTGGATGCTGCTATTATAGGAGTATACGCAGGAGAAGGACTCGTCGGGGAACTCTAGGTCGAGCATGTTTCCCTCTATTATGTTTAGATCCATGTCGTGTTTTTTCATGTACTCTCGTGACGCCTCTATCTGGCTCAGGGATATGTCGATCCCAGTAGTCTTGAACCCGTACATATGAAATAATGCAAGGGGGGGTCTATGTCCTCCAGCCCCGCAGTCTAGCACTGTTTTCTCCTCTAGGTCCTGAGTATAGTGTAGAAGCTGATACAGATGCGCAGGATAGATGGTTTTCATAGTATATTTTTGAAGATCGAATTAGGTATAAAGCTATTGAGGGAGATTATATCCTGTTTTGAGGTCTGTTAGTGGGGAATCGGTGCAAATATTGAGTTTATTTCCCGGTGGTGGATTACACTTTGTATTTTCTTTCATCTTTCCTGCACGAGTATCCTCAACAATTAACTAGAACTTAGTAGGGTTAATAACTATGATTCAACGCGCACACGACGAACTCCGCAACCTGACCTTTGATATCGGCTTCCAGAAACACCCAAAAGGCTCAGTTCTCATCGGTTTTGGCAACACCCGAGTATTATGCAGTGCATCCGTTCGACCCGGAGCACCCCGCTGGAAAGTCGAGCAGGACCTTCCCGGCGGATGGGTAACCAGCGAATACAATATGCTTCCTGGCTCAACAGACAGTCGTAAATCCCGCCCCTCGGGCGGCAGGGTTGACTCTCGTGGCGTTGAGATTCAGCGTTTGATTGGCCGTAGCCTGCGCTCCGTTGTTAATATGGATGCTATCGGCCCCAACTCTATTTACGTGGATTGCGATGTCATAGACGCTGATGGGGGAACCCGTTGCGCCAGCATAACAGGTGGTGCGGTGGCCCTCTACGAGGCATTGCGCACCCTAAAAGAGGAAGCCATGATTGACACGGTTCCTATGAGTGAGATGGTCGCCGCTGTCAGTGTTGGCATCAAGGACGACGAGGTGTTTCTGGACCTAGACTATGCCCTCGATTCAACTTGCGATGTGGATATGAATATCGTTATGACTGAAAGCGGCAAACTCGTGGAAGTTCAGGGAACAGCCGAAGATGAGGCGTTTACCCGCGAGCAACTGAAACAGATGCTTGACTTGGCTGAGAAAGGCATCAAAGAAATTATCGCGGCTCAGAAAAAGGCACTAGGCATCTAACGAGACCATTGATTGGCACATACACCCCGCGTGTGTTTCTCAGATCAATATAGTAAAGAATTGAGATAATGATGCCTATATCAGTAACACATATAGAATTGATTCAATCGTACCTGAGTTACGAATATATGAGGATAAAATCATCGATTATTTTATTATACCATCAAACAAGGGTAAATCATGTCAAGGTACTACGATAACACTGGAAGATCCGATATCATATCAGGCGGAGAACGCATGATACCCATCACAACGCCTCTAGGAGAATACAGGGTATGGACGAAACGAGTAGGAAACAACCCCAGAATCAAAGTACTGCTTCTTCATGGTGGCCCAGGGTTTAATCATGATCAATGGGCATCATGTAGCAGCTACTTCCCTGGAGCGGGAATCGAGTACTACTTCTATGACCAGCTTGGAAGCCACTTCAGTGATCAGCCGACTGATGATAGCCTCTGGGTCACCGAGAGGTTCGTCGAGGAGGTAGAGCAGGTAAGACTGGCTCTGGGGCTCGATAAAGGGAACTTTTACTTGATGGGGCAGTCATGGGGTGGAATATTGGCTGCTGAGTACGCGTTAAAGTACCAGCATAACCTCAAGGGATTGATAATCTCAAACATGATGATGAGTGCCCCCGAGTATGGGCGATATGCGAAAGAAGTGCTAGGTCCCCAGATGAAGCCCGAGGTACTAGCCGAGGTACTTGAGCTTGAGGAGAAGGAGGACTTCGGGAACCCACGGTATGAGGAGCTCCTCATGGAGAACTACTATGTCGAGCATATTCTTCGCATACCGCTTGAGGAGTGGCCTGTGCCCATCCAGAGAGGCTTCCAGCACATAAACCAGCAGGTATACACCATCATGCAGGGTCCTTCCGAGTTTGGGATTCGTGGACGACTCTCAGAGTGGGACAGAACAGGAGATTTACACAAGATCAAGGTTCCAACACTGGTAATAGGCGCTACATATGATACCATGGACCCTAAACACATGGAGTGGGTAGCCTCACAGTTGGAAAAAGGAGAGTTCCTTCTATGTCCAAAGGGTAGCCACTTATGTAATTATGATGATCACGAGGCGTACTTCCGGGGAGTAATAGACTTCATCAAGCGAGTGGATGGTTTAACTTGAAGTGAGGATAAAATCATCGCTTTTTAGATAAGGATTTCTTGAAATCAAGCAATTGCTTATCAGAAATATTATTCATATATTATTTTGTTATTTTTTCCCTCATCAATTATGGTTTCTGACTCCTTTAGGTACACTGTGTTTTCGTTAGAATAAGAATCAAGCCAATAATGCGCTGTACTAGCTTCTTTAATTATACTAGAAAACATTTTACCATCAGCATGGTTTTTAGCATAATCGTCTGATAATCGTATCTGTAAGACACTCATATCATTATTTTTCACAAAATTATGAAGAGCGCACATATCATACTTCTCAGGCTTCGTACGACCAGATATGCGTATACCGTAATATGCATCCCCCAAAATAGTGTTATCAGTTATCTCAAAATCATCGCATTTACGAACATGTATGCCCTCATACCCATTCCTAACTTCGATACTATTTTTTCTTATAACCGCACCCTTGAGCTTGTCAGCGTTAGCTATCACAGGACCCAAGATTTTGATGCCACAATAGTTCTGTTTGTCAAATATTATGGTGTTATCCTCTATTTGTAGATTGAATCCAGGAGATTGGAACCCCCAAGCACTTTGAGCTAGAATACCTGCACCAGCTTCAGGGCTAGAGAAGGGATAAGACCCGTAAATCTCAGAGTTTATGGAATTATTTTTTATCCCCACGTTTGCGGTTTCAAGACAATCTGTTACTGCTATTCCTCTTGCGTTTGCATTGTGTATCTTGTTATTCTCTATTTTGACCTCATCCGAGGCTTGATGTACTGCGATACCGAACCCCATATAATACTCATGGTTGAATAGATCAGGACGATACTCAGGGTTATCTTCCATTCCATCCCTGGAAAGGAAACCTCCAAAAGCACCACCCCTTGCGAAATCAATGAAATTATCCACAATCGATACTTTGCCCTTAAAAACACTCGGCTCTGAGCCCCTTATCCATATTCCAATTACAACTTCGCCAAAGGCTCCATACGACATTCCCCTACCATAGCCAGTCATTAGGGTGATTCTGTTTTTCTTAACTTCTAGGGTTTTAGCTTGTGCTCCCCATATGCATAGGTGGTTAAAATCGGTGAAATGTATATTCTCTATGGATACCTCTGCGTTTTCTCCATTAATTATAAACACTGAATCAAAATCTGTAAATGGAAAAGTCCAGCCTTTCTTGTAAATAATCGTTTTTGGAGCCCCGTCTTCTATCCCTTCGCCTCTAATCGCTACGCTTCGAGTTACCTGAACAGTAGATGCACCAAAGTCGAAGGTTCCTCTGAGTATTACTTCATTGTAATTATCAACCGCCTCCTGAACTGTCCTTACATCTATCCCACTATTATCTTGCCCAACCACAGTCACAGTATCTGAGACCTCTAACTTTTTTTCAATAGGCTCAAAATCAATACCAGACTCCGCCAGTCTTTTTCTGGGTTCTGCTTCGTTCCAACTAAATTGGAATATCTCTTTGCACCAATTTATCGCTGATTCGTGAGACGATGAAAATCCTTTAAAATCAAATTGATTATCTGAATCAGGTAAGGCAAATACGCACGACTTTTCTGACATGAAGACTAGAGAAGGCACCTTTGACAACATTCTTTGATCAACTAGGGGAGTTACTCGAGTTCGATTCAATGCACGTATTTCCTCTGAAGACAGCGCATCAATATCAGGGTTTAGTACACGGTCTTTGTTCTCTATTAATCTGAATTTTACGCCTCGATTAATAGTCTCAATGATTGTTGTCAGGGAATTTATTGGGAATTGATCAACAAGAATCCAGACATATTCATTAGCTTCTCTAAACAGGTTCTCGGTTGAGCGGAAAAAATTAATCGCGTTTTGTAAATAATGGTATTCCTCTAATCCACCTATATGTCTCGCCAATCTAACTGGCATCCCTTGTAAGCTATGAGTCTCAAAATATTCACTATTTTCCGATAAAAACTCCAAGTCTTTGAAAAAAAGTATCGAGGTCTCTCCATAAGGAGTGAGATGATAATATCCATCAAGGTCTCTTATGATTAAGCCAATATCCCGAAGACGAGTAATATGGCGTCTTATTTCTGGATGATGCAACCCTTGTTCCTTAGCAATATCTGTGATTCGCATAGGCTTGTCTTTGAGTAGTAATAGTATGCCGTGTCGAATCTCGTGTGAGACCTCAAAGAGTAGTTTATAGAAGTTTTCTAGTGCTGGCATTTGATTGATTCATCCTCCCATCGATGCATCGATGAGTATTCGTTGTATTCATCTTACGGAGTTGAAATAATAAAAGTAGTCTTTTCTTCATTTGAAGGTTATGCAGATGATGCTTGAGGTGAAAAATAGCGAACACACTTTCACTGTAGAGCTAAAATCAAAGGAATATGTAAATAACATCTCTATCTCAGACCAAACTCATGATCTAGTGCTTTTCGAGGGAAACCTAGGGAAATTACTAGAGTTATCCCTTGTAGAAGGCGATGTATTGGAGTTTGTAGGAGTTAATGGAGTACTCAGAATAGCCGTAACGATAGGACAACTGGAAAAAACACTCATAGAAGCATCAAAAACTCAACCTTAGCTCCGAGGAGGGGAGCTTTACAAATACCCAAACCGCGAAAGCGGTAAAACGAGGAAGGAAGATAGAATGAGAAAAAAGTATTCGGTATCGCTCTTGGTGTGCGCTGTTGCACTTATGTCCACGCTATTAATCCCCACAGGATCCGCACTATCATGGCGTCAACGTGGACGCGTGACTGGAACCTTCGACTACACATATGAACTCCTGATGGACCCAATACCTGCTGACGGGAAACTGTTCATTTTCGCAGAAGAATTTGAGACGTGGGTCGGAGACCTCGAAGGAGATGGGCACGCATACTTCGTAGTGATGAGAGATGACGCGCTAAATAAGGCGGAAGTAGTTCTTCTGAGCACTCTTACAGGTGAAGTGGATGGTAAACAGGGCACCGTAGATATCCGCCTCATTGGCAAGAAACCCATTGACGGAAACTGGATAGGTACTTGGAAGATCCTCAGCGGCACAGATGAGCTGGCAACCCTAAGTGGGTCTGGAGTCTGGTGGGGACCGGGATTCGGCGACGTGAGCCCCATGATATACTATCGGGGGACCATACGCTTCAAGCCCAGTCCTTAAGTCTTATCCCACACCCGACCTGATCCATACCCCTTTTTTATTGAATGAACCTAGGGTTATAGCATCGACATGAGTAGTAAAATGAAATGTGAACGCCTTTACCCGGATGAAAGCCTCTTTTAGCACACATTACCCTAAGAATAGGTATTCTATACGTCGTGTACGAGCTATAACTGGCAAGATATCCAGACATTCATTCACGCGCAAAAGCTGTAACGTCAATGCCTTCAACGCGATAATTATATATTACATATAGCTAAAGTTAAATCTGATTTCAGATTGTTGAGAGTTGAAAACATATCCGAGGAGAATCTGGAAGATATCTTCAAGATCTGCTCATGGAACAGAACATTCGCGCCACGGGATGATCCCATACTTGGAAAAGGCAGAGCGATCAAGAAACGGCTGCTCCTCGATATGCTTGACAGACACGGGCCTTGCGCAAAGATCGCGTACATGGACGGGAAGCCCGTGGCTCAGACCCTATTCATCCCCGAGGAGACGATTCCCTACATAAATGACCCAAGAGAAGACGTTGTCTTCCTACAGTGCATATTCAGCCCGTTCCCAGAGTCCCAGAGAAGAGGAGCTGCAGCCGCACTAATGAAGAATCTAATAAGCGAGTGTGAGACCGGGTTGAGTTGCCTAGGAGGGAGACCTTGCAGCCTCATGGTTACTCGACCGTTCGCCCATGAAGGAGACCTATCGCTAAGCGAGTTCTACGGTAAATACGGGTTCAGGCAAGGTACCCAGGAGATGTTCCTAGAGATCAAGGGAAGCTATACGCCAAGGGATGTCTGCGAGTACCAACCGTTGCCCGAAGACATCGACAAGACTGTCGTCGTATACAATCCGTTATGTGAGTGGGGGTTCTACGCAGCGCATAAGATACAGGAGTTCGTTAAGGGGTTGGACCCGGGTTTCCTCGTAGAGAGGTTCAACATCTGGAAGAGGCCAGAAGAGTACATGAAAAGGTCCAACCAAATGTTGACGTCTGCACGGTCGATATTCAACACGCGGGAGGTCGGCGGTTTCTGGGCTGACCGAGAGGCTTTCCTGAGAAACGTGAAAGAGATATTAAGAAAATAACGAAAAAACCCCTAGAATCAAGTCATCGAAATTAATATTCAGTCACCAATTTTCAACAGGACTCTTAGGAAAAGAAGGGCGTTTCACCTCTATATATGATGTACTCTTGTCCAAACCTCAAAAGTAGCTGGAACAGGTAAAATGTGGATATCTTTGGAAAAACCGTGCTCAGGTTACGATGAAGATTAAAAGTCAGACAAAAGCCCCTATCCTTGATCCTTTTTTCCCAAATTCGGAACTTCTATTCCCCTTTTTTAACCTACGAACATATAAGGCGCAAATAAGAACCTATTTAATTTAAATCTAAACATGGAAGTTCTTGGGTTTCCCTCAGTTAGGGTTTTCAACAATATAGGAGTCTCTGTCTGTGAATATCGAATCGTAGGGGAAACCAAAGACGGAAGAGAAAAAGTAAATGTCATGGAAAATGGCAAAGCATTAACAATATTCAAAAAACAGAAAGATGGTTCTTGGGAAATAATATTCGACTGTTTTAGCTCAAATATACCAGTTAAGTGAAAAAAGGGGGACACACGCCCACAGGAATATGTGAGGATAAAAACATCTATAAAAAGGGGAATAGAGCACATGCTTCCCTCTAAGTATACATATAGTTCAATGAAATACTGTACAATGTGAGATATTCTGGACTAGTTGAAGCACCTAAACTATCACAAAAAAAGAGGAAACAGAACCTAACTAGAGCCCTAAATAGTTTTTACTCGGAAAAAGATCTAGAGCCTATCACCCGCACACTGATCCTTGCAGAACAAAAGGATTTGATCAAAAATAAGGAAATCGAGTTAAAACCACGAGTAAAAGAGGATCTATTAATGATACTAGAAAGAGATAGGGTGCTAATACCTTACAAGACCTCCAAGACCATCGCATGGGAGGACCGACTATTAACATTTCAACCAGATGAAAAATATGAGGTACCCAATGTTATCCGCATACTAATTAAGATCGGAGAGCAGACTGGAGAATTTGACTTGGACCATGCTTTGACATGTTATCTGGATGAAATAGGTGAGAATGATCCGAGTAAAATCTTGGCTTTTTTCCATGAATTAGTTATGAAAGTGGAAAATGGCATGGTATCAGCTGAGGCTTTATCGAATGTTTCTAAAAAGTTAAACATAGAATCACGGATAGGAACAATTATAGCTGTTTTAAAAGGTGGTGGGGTTATCAGTCCATCTTTAAGGATTCCAACTGAATTAAAATATGAAGTCAACCCGTTTATCTTGAATTCATTATAGCGCGTGTACAGCTGAATCCTGCGATTGCTACAAGGTCTCGTATCACTGATATTTCTATCATCAATCATTCACACTAAATTGTTAGAGGATATGATAATCGATTCACCCACCCTTCCTTTCACAACCTAAGCACCACTTAAACACAAACTCTAACCCGAGCATTTTATGAGAAATAGACATAGAAAAACGGGAAAAATGTTCTATCTTCAGAATAATCTCGATGACATAGATCAAGATACAAGAATAGATGAAAAAGAGTTACAAAGTCGTTGGTGGAGTTTCATTGATGACATAGAAAAAGTAGATGAAAAAGTTGAGTTCACCAAGGTGTAAAATAGTCTATCCTAGTGAAGGTGGTGAACTCATATCACTCACTAAAGTTTACTATTAT
>Ga0272441_10016355_pt1 | contig 10266 bp, 18 predicted proteins | sample SSMProp6N_FD_193582 | JGI IMG/M metagenome (GOLD analysis project Ga0272441, IMG submission 193582) | Marine sediment archaeal communities from Little Sippewissett salt marsh, Falmouth, MA, United States - SSM-Prop-6N | ecosystem: Environmental > Aquatic > Marine > Wetlands > Sediment ... | reverse complement strand
GAGTTCAAGGTAAACGAACGGCAAAAGCTGTTTGAATTGAAACCGATAATCAATACCATCCTGCTTAAAGGCATGACAAAGGGGCTGCTGTATAGCATGTTCGGCCTTGGATATGACAGCGTATGGGACTTTCTTACCGGGTACCGGGCAAAGCGTGAAAAGGGAGACAGGACATTTGACAAGGAAGTACAGTTTTTCTCGCTTGGCGGTCCGTTATGGGACATTGAGAAGCACCTGACTCGATTAAGCAGGAACCCGCAGGTATGGTTCAGGTACAATATCGCTGCCTTCCCGGGATTGATGTGGTCACTGGCTGCGAACCGGCACCCGATAACGAATGAAAAAATTATAACTGCCGGGCCTACTGAGCCGCACAAAGCGTTCGCGCAGCTCGGGATGCACATGATCCGTGAGTATGTACCGATTTTCGGTGAGCCGTTCAAGCTGCTGACGCAGGAACGCGAGAACATGCTGAACATAATAAACCACACCGGCCTCGGTAATTATTACAAAAGCAAGTCACCGAAAGAGCTGCTGCATTTATTTGAGAAGGCAGTTGACGAAAGCAAATCAGACAAGGAACGGATACAGGCGCAAAGGGACTTCAAACGTGCGCTTGACCGTGCGTACTACACGCTGTTCAAGAAACAGTACAAGAGCTGGTCAGACCAGTTAGAGGAGCAGATCAAAGGTGAGCGCCAGTAAAATATACATCCATAAATGCAAAGAGTGCGGGTACGACTGGATACGTCCGTATCCAGGAACACAATGTCCGTTTTGTAAAAGCACAAACATTGAGACGATACGAGGATGAGTTGCGGAATATTTTTATCGGAGGAATTATTATGATAACAATAGGTTTTACCACGACGATTGACACCATCGAGATAATGGTTGAGCATATCAATAAAATTGTTGAGTATGAGTGCGAGAAACAGAGCACGAAAAATATCACGCTTGAACCGGCATTGATAAAGGCGATAATCATGCAGGAGTGCAAGTACAAACCGTACAGCGCCAGGTATGAAAAGCACCTTAAAAAACAGGAATGGTACATGGAACACATACCGGAGGAACACCGGACGAATGAATTTTCATATCACAGCCTTGGGCCCATGCAGGTCATGTACGGGACCGCGCGCTGGCTCGGGTTCAAGGGCACCCCGGAAGAACTGATGAACCCGTATGAGAACATTAAGTACGGCGTAAAATATATCAAGTGGTTGATTAAAAAACATTACCGGATTGATTACGTAATCAGCACATATAATTGGGGCCATATTGAAAAAGACGAAAGCGGAGTGTTGATGAACTACAGGAAATATGTACGGCCAGTATTAAATTATTACCGCAGCTTTGGCGGCAAGGTCAAGGAGTAAACAATGCCATTATCTAAGTCAGCAAAAAAGATGAAGAAAGGAATGGAGAAACATTACGGGAAGAAGAAAGGCGAGCAGGTGTTTTACGCTACCAGGACCAAACAGGGCAAGAAGAAGTAATCATTCTCTACTCCTGTGGTGGTTTCGGTAACGGCATCCAGTGGGTGACGATAAATTGATTTTTTTTATCATCTGAATAATACACTTCACCATCTATACTACCCCAAACCCATTCATCAGTAGGTGGCAAAAAAAACGCTTCAGTAACACAAATATCTTTAATGCTCTTTCTGCGAAAATAATATGCTATTAAGTAAAAATCAGAGATGTCAGGCAGTCTATCTTTTACGCTGATCCAGTTCATCCTCTACTCCTTTTCTATACCGCATATTTCTTCTAACCACATAATCGTTGGTATGTTGACATGATCGCCGTCTGGTAATATACCTGTCTCTGCTACTTTGCGTAATTCTGCGATAAACTTTTCCTGTTTCTCGCATCTGGATTCGAGCCAGTCGATATATTTCCATGACGGTGCTTTTATCAATTCACAACTTATTGATTCATCGTATAAAACAATTACCGTGTTGCCCGTTTCCTGTTCAAACTGTTCGCGTAGTGTCATCCTCTCACTCCTTTATGCCTTGTATCCGCTCGGCTTCTTTGCACAACGTTTGCGAATGTGCGAAGTTGCTTTAGCAATTTTGGTGAAGATGGCTTTTAGCCATCGAAACCGTACATTCGCTGTTGTCGGATGTAAAAATGTTTTCCTTATTTCATATTTACCTTCTTTAATCAGTACATCCATTGGATTAATTCTTTCAAATATTCCATCTTTTAAGGTACAATAAGATACGCCATATATGAGACAATCATTTCTCATTTCTTCTTTTATAACTTCAAATTTTGTAGTCATATAAACTCCTTAACATTTTTATTTCCGACAACTACCATCATTCGTCATATTTTTCTTCATGACCGCTATTTCCGTGCTGCCTGTTTCCGCAGGGTATATATGTGCCGATACTGCTTCATACGACGGTATGCGATGACATTGATGACGGTTTTGACAAGCAGCCATCCGGCGAGTATACCGTATAAAAAAAGTATTATTGCCATTAACGGGTGCATGGTATCTTCTTCTCGCTTTCTGTGATCATAGCGTCTGCGATTGCAAATGCGTGTTGTATCATGGCATATTTGTCATTCGAGGTATAGTCACCACAACTTACCATTCCATTCATCGCCTGTATTGCGATGTAGTCACGTGCTGTGATGCCTTCATGATACGACTCATCAGCAAATTCAAGTGGATAAACATAATCATCTGCTTTCATTTTTTTACCTTCCTTACCCTGTGGTATTTGAATTTACACTGCTTGCATGAATAAGTTTCTATCCCGGTCTTTGCGTCATAGTGCAGATCAAGCCGGTGCATTGGAAACTTACCAAGACACACGCGCAAAACTTCAGGCGTGTATGTCCATGTGTCGATGTTTCCCAGGTCAGTTAATGATGCCATGTTTCCTTTCTTCCTCACGATGTTTCATGTACGCCTCATACGCATCCAGGGTTGCCTGGTCAATCACAACCGGGTAATTGATTGAGTCCTCCACCATGCGGCGCATCATAAAAATTGCGGCCCGGATAACATGTTCCCTTGTCAACCCGGTGTTCTTTACGATGTACTCAATGTTTTCCTTGTTCATTTCTTCGCTCCTTTGATAACCTGCCATGCTATTTTCATCCGCATGAAAAATGAGGCAGTCTTTATCTCAGACATGAAACTTTTAATTATCTCCGTCTCCTGCTTGCGTATCAGCCGGCGAGCTTGCTTTACTTGTCTTTGGCTCATAGTGACTCCTTTATCAGATTAAATAATACCGCCGCTATTTGAGGGACAATTGCATTCCCGAGGCCTTTAAGTCTGTCCACCCGATGGGGTATCCCATGAGCCAATCGACCCACGTCGGGTTCAGTTGTCCAGTACACTGCTCTTTGTACTGAACCTCCGCACATAGATATCCTTTCTCTTTCATGTGTTTTTGACTTTTGCTTCCTAAAGGCCCGACCCCCTTGTATTCGCTTGCCCTCGGTGTCGGCCATTTCTCCTGAATCTGTACGTATCTGCTCAGACCGACACTTCCCGATATTCCCTGATTGCTTATCTTCCTTGGCTTTCCCGATTTCAGAAATATTATTTTCGTGTTGTCGTTCATCACTTCTCCCTGTTGTCCGTCCGATGCTTGTGGAGTCGGGAATTGTTCCCACTTCACCTGGTCCTGCAGCCGTATCGCATTGCATCCTGTTTTCTTTGCTTTTAGATATTGCTTTTGACTTTTTGTTCCGCCTTGACAAGTGTCTGGAGTTCTCCATTTCGGCATTCTCTTCGGTGTCAAACTTCCCCCAATCATTTTTTCCCCTTCCTCTTTTGTTATTACTCCCTCTTCTACTTTTTGCCTCATCTGTTTTATCATTCCTTCTGAACGCGCCTGGCTCCCTGTCGGGGTAGGCCACAATCCAGATTCTTTCCCTTCGATGCGGCGCACCCATGTCCTCTGCGCGTATATCCTGCCATTCAGCATTATACCCGATCTCGGCAAGGGATCCGAGTACCTCATGAAGTCCCCGAACAGTGAGCATTCCAACGTTCTCCATGATTGCGAATCGTGGTCGTAAGTCGCTAATAATCCGAGCGTACTCATACCAAAGACCTGACCTTTTTCCATGTATTCCTGCTCCTTTGCCGGCTATGGATATATCCTGGCACAGTTACGGGAACCCGCCAGTGATTATCCATTCACCAGCGAGTTCCTTTAATGGCTCCGTGTCTATTTTCGTTATGTCCCCGAGCTGTATTGAATCCGGGAATCGTTTGGCATACAGTTCCACGGCATACGGTTCAATGTCGCTACAATAATGCCGGTCAAACTTCATGCCAGCCATATATGCTCCGTAAGCGAACCCTCCTATTCCGTGGAATAAATCAAGGTAATTCAAAACGGTACACTGTCCGTATTTTCTTTCGACAATTGACTTTTCCGCTCCTTCAAATATTTGATAAATGATGCCGTTTTCTTATAATAAAAATTATGTTTGCGTACACACTTTGCCCGGCGCAGCACGGCGATATGTTCCTTCGCCTCATGCCGTTCAAGATTGAATATATCTTCAAGGTCGTTCATTTGTATCTTGCTCAGTTCGAGGAAACTATTGATACGATAATCACTCGTAAACAGCTTGTTCAAATCATCCCGGTCATGTACGTCCAGATTATGGGCGCGCATGTTTGTGTAATCATAAAACCCCATGTTCTTGTTATCGTATATTGTCCGTAAAAACTTTGATGCTGTTTTCACATGCACCGGTTTTACAATGACCTTTTCCATTTCATCGTCCGTGCTGAACACGGACGCTGCGACGGAGATTGATATTGACGCGAGCTTTACCCTGCCCTCTGCCCCGAGAAACAGCGGGATGCTTTCACTGTACCGGTCACTCAGTTTAATCGTTTCTTCAAGTATCAATTTCTCGCTTCCTTCCTCCCACACGATATGCTCTGCCCGGCGATTCCATATCCACATGGTCCGTAAATGACAGAGCTCAGACGTATATACGTGCGGTACGGTAGACTCAATCTCGCTGTTGATAATGCTTTTCGGTACGTCGTCCTTACCGCAGATAATTGCGAATGAAAGCCGACTGATGTCCTGCTGCTCACCAAACAATTCCTTCACAATATCAACCCCGTAATTGTATTCCTCAACCCGGCCCTTCAGCGGATTGGCAATCCATATTATTCTCGTCCTGGCCATGGTCTTTTGTGACTGGATTTTTACCAGTTCGGCAATGCCGCTGGACCTGACACCGGAAAGCTCCCCAATGATACCGCGCTTTACCAGGTTTTCCATTTCGTCGATCTCCACAATCCCCTCGTTATTAAGCGGGATTTTACCCCATGTCAGCGTCCAGCGGTTGCCGTGCTGCTGCGCTCCTCCCAACAGACCAGCCGTCGTCGTGTTCTCACCACTCGTCAGAAACTCACCAACCCGGTAATGCCTGGCCATGTTCTTCACAGTCTCGGTTTTACCAACCCGGGTGTCACCGATGATCGCGCATTCGAGCCACCCCTTCGTCACGTACCTGCCGAGAAACCGGTATGAAAGGACGCTGTTATGCACCAGGTCAATCGCCATGATTAGCTGCTTGCGCCCGTAGATATGCGTCACGTTATGCTGCATGTCTGTGTATATGTCCTTCAGTTTCCCGAACACATCATCATCTTTCGCCTGAAATATTTTCAGCTTTTCCTTTGTCTCAGCGTCAAACACGAACTTCCGGATTGTGTCCTTCGTGCTTTTGTAATCGGTGATGTAGTGCATACCCATCTGGTTTGCCGGGTCGCTGCAGGTTGTTCCGCAAAACAGATACGGGCTGTTTGTTTTAAGGTTCTGGCTGCGGACGAACGCCCGGCGCGTCACGTACTCTGCCTCGTCAATACGTTCCTCGTTCACTTCCGGAATGATGCTGATGTCCTCAATTGACATTCGTTCAAGCACCTCAATACGCACGGACCGGCATTTATCGCTGCCAGGTATGTGCATGTCCCTGCGTATATGCCCCTTCACCTGCGTGTCGCTGCAGTTGACGAACTTGATTATCGTTTCCATGTCTTTCCGGTTGTCGTATTCCTTCTCGATTGCGCCGTCAGTCGACAGCGGGCAGAGCACACACTTGTCTGATTTATGATCTGATAGACATTCAGCGAACACTCTGCGCGGTATGAGATACGGGTTCAGGTCCTTGCCTATCACGACCCCATGAAACTTGATGTCCTTGTCATACCAGCACGGGTTCATGCTGTCGCTAAGGTGGATCATAATATGATTATCATACTCCTGTGTTTCACGTATGAGCGTGTATATATCTTCCTTCAGGTGTTCATTGAAATAATCATAAGGAGTCTGGTCAATACCGATAACCTTCAGGCTGTTCGCGTACCGGATAACAATATCAATGATATGTTTCCATTTTTCAATATCAGATTTGAAATAGAAAATGACTACGTTATGGCCGAGAAAAATGCTGGTCCATTCGGAGTTCCATTTTGATATATCGTTTGTGTTAGATACCGCATTGATACCGCGCTGATTGAACTGCAGGACCTCGATGATATTATCGCATAGTATAAGCGGCAGCCGGTCCTTGTTACGAAAGTTTTTCTCTGGGAAAAGTTTGTTTTTAATTTCGTCTGTTTTTATACCATCTGCAATACTGTACTGCACCATTTCCATACAGGCGTCAATGGAATCCATAATAGGTATGACATAACTACCGTCATCATAGCCTATTTTGTACTTATTGATTGTATCAAGGGTAATCCCGGTAGACTCCTGAAGGGTGGTTTGAGCCTGCTCATTATCAATAAGCAATTTGTGGAACGTTTCAACAATTTTATTTGGTATAATGCTCACTTAATATCCTCCGTAAAATGTAGGGCGGGGGCCGGCCGGCCCCCGCGGGGGAAATGGGAGATATTAAAGTGGGGTTTCAGGTAGGTCCGTTGATACGTCGCTGTCCGCGTCCTCCGGTTCAGTTTCGACCTGGGCACTGACCGCGTCCTGCATTGCCTTGGCGCTTTCCCGGAGACGGGCGAGCAGTGCAAACTCCTCCTCGGTGGCGTACCGGCCGTAAGAGAACTGCGGCACGAACGCGCTGCCCTTCGGGAATGACTTTTTGACTGTCTCAATGTTCACAAGCTGTGCATACATCGGGATCTTTTTCATGCTGTTGACCTTGATTTTCCCGTTAAGCTGCCGGGCCCCTGACAGGGCTGCTGACATGCAGGAAAAGATAGACGGTATGCTGACGCTGCCGGTTTTGAGCATGTCCATGAGCTCATCCGCTGTAACGACCATGTAATTGAACGAGTCTTTCCCATCCTCGGGCGCCTGTTTGCAGTGTTCGACGTCACTGCCGGCCCATATTTCCTGCCCGGAACGGTTGGTAAACAGGGCTCCGAGCATCTTAAAATCTTCGCTGAACCATACGATGTTCTTCCAGTACAGCAGGACGAACATGGACAATTTCTGTCCGTATACTTCCTGCGTCATGCTGTTGTACAGGTCCCCTTCCTTGATTTCGATGTCATTCTTGATTTTTGACATGGCCTGGCAGATTTTCAGGCGCGGGATAACAATGTCGGACGATTCGATATTGTCGTCGATGTCATTGTTCTTCAGATATTCCGGTACCTCGGACTCTGCGACTGCGGTGGTGTTGCGCTTGGCAACGGCGTTCTTTGTTCTTGGCATTGTTTAGCTCCTTTTGGACTTCAATACATTGTAGTCCGGGTGTTTTTGTGATTTCTTGTTCAGGTTAGGAAAGATGATGATATTCAATTCAGTATCACCATCCTTGATGAACCCTGAGAAGTACACGTTGCTGTTTTTATCGGCGTGTTCCCATAGTGCTCCGATATTGCTGTTCTTCTCGCTCATTTAATTACCTCCTTTACGATATTTACATTGTCGGCAACGAGTACCAGTGCTCCCGTAGCCTCCCATTCCTGCCGGCGTATGCGCTGTATTGGTGACAGCTTTTTCCCGGGCGCCTTGACCTCAATGAGAAAGCTGCGCCCGCCCCAGGACCCGATAAAATCAGGCGTCCCGGGCTCCCCGGTAGGGTACGGGTTATACGACACCATCTTGCATTTCGGCACGGTCTTGATGTACCTCCTGATGGCTGCCTTGACGTCACTTTCCAGGATTTTCATTCTTAAATCTGCATTCCCTCTGGATATTTTGTGTCAATATGTTCAGTAATAGTGCCAAGATCATTTGATGATTTACCGCAGCTTTCACACTTAAATGACGGAACAACATTGTCCCAGAAATTACGATCATCATAAGCACCTACATCTGTTTGCTTAGACCCGCAATTTTCACACTTCATGTCAATAGACAAATCTCTACGATGCTGATTGTATCTTTTTATAACTTTCATATTATTCTCCTTTTACCATCCTCGCAATGGCGCTTTTGTTATACTTCACCGTGGTGAAATATTTTTCTTTGACGAACACAGGCATTTCATTCCCTGCATCAGCCCATTCCTTCAGAAACTTCTTGCGGGTGTTCCACGGGACAGACTCAATTGTCTTAATGAGCCCATCATTCCCTGTATCTTTCAGCCATGCAAACCATTCAGGTACCTTGTCCCACTGCGCGCCGGAGTACTCCTCACCGAGAACATAGTCAGTTTCGACGTGCTGCTTGAACTCCAGGCCATCAACGGTGATTTTGTCAACGTCTTGCTCAACCATTTCGTCATAGATTTCCTGGCCCATGGCAGTGATCTTTTTGTTCAGCTCTTTGAGCTCGATTTCGTACTGCTCTTTTGCTACCAGTACTTCAATGAACTCCTTAATTTTTTCCTGTACCATCGCTTTCCTCCATAATTTTATCTGCGGTTTCATTCCATTCGAGCTCTGCTTTCAGGCGCTTTAACGCGTCCTCAACTCCGGAAATGTAGTCAAACAGCCAGTACATAAATCCTGATTCGACGTATCGCTTGCCGTCATTTTCGATCACCTTGATCTTTTCGACGCCGTACATACGCTGCAATTTTTCTTTCAATTCCATGTTACCTCCTCGGTTACAACATTGCGCGGGGCCCGCGGGCAGGGTAGAGGGTTACGGACAAACTACCACTGGAGGAATGTGACCGCACGGGCCCGGCGCAATGGATCATCGGAGTCTCCAATGATCGACAACGAGAATTATAATAATAGTCATACATGCAATAGCGACAATCTGTTCAGGTTCCATTACAACTTCGCCCCCTTGAAACAAGACACCAATGTCTTGGCAAGGTCCTGTTTATTTTTTATCGCCTCATACACAATCATATCAATCGTGCCCTTATACACGATGTCAATGTACGTAACGTTCCGGCGCTGCCCGTACCGGTGCGCGCGGGCCTCGCTTTGCAGCCGGTCCTCCAGGGAAAATGTGTTCTCAAAGTATACAACAATGTTCCCGGCGGTGATGTTTACGCCGACTCCGCCGGTCTGTATCTGCCCGATAAACACCCGCGTTTCCCCGGCCTGGAACCGGTTAATCTGTCCTTGTCTGTCGTCTATTTCTCCGTGCAGTACGGAATACTGGATATTAAGCTCCTGCATTTTTTTCTCAATGACCTTGATGCTGGGAATGAACCGGCACCATACAATCACCTGCCTGCTGGTGTCCTCCTGTATGATTTCAACAAGCTCGTCAAGCTTCGGGTTCTTCTCGACGTACGCGCCGGATGTTATCTGCTGCAGCCGGATGATCTTGGTAAGCACGATGCTCGCCGTCAAAGCTTCATCATTCCCGATCTCCGCGTACAGCTCATCCTTCATACACTTGTACTGCGTCATTATTTCCGGTGTCATTTCAAGTATTCGCCGTTCGTATATTTTTTCCGGAAGGTCCAGACAATCTTCCTTCTTCAACTGTATGCTATGCGCTGCTATTTTCCGTTTCAATGTTTCAATATCCCGATACCCGGTGATCTGATAATTCCCGTACCCGCCCATTTCGCAATGGTACCCGCGGAAAGCATAATAATTTTTGAAGCCGAGATACGCCGGGTTCAAGAACTCGTACTGGCTGTATATGTCAATCGGTCCCTGCGTGACTGGCGTGCCTGACATGATGTACTTGTACTTCACGTCCCGGAAAGTCTTGATAATTGCTTTTGTTCTCTTGGCCTGGTGGTTCTTTATCCGTGACGATTCGTCAAGGACAACCATATCATACTGATTCTTAATCAATTCTGCCGTAACCCTCGTGTTAATCAATTTCTCATAATTTATTATATGAAAAAATGACTGATGTGTCAA
>Ga0272441_10016354_pt1 | contig 10267 bp, 10 predicted proteins | sample SSMProp6N_FD_193582 | JGI IMG/M metagenome (GOLD analysis project Ga0272441, IMG submission 193582) | Marine sediment archaeal communities from Little Sippewissett salt marsh, Falmouth, MA, United States - SSM-Prop-6N | ecosystem: Environmental > Aquatic > Marine > Wetlands > Sediment ... | reverse complement strand
TTGCCGAATTGGGTCAAAATCCCGTATTCGGTAGTATCTATCGTATAAAGAAACCAGAGCGGTAATGTTATTAAAAATAAAACCATCACTGCCAACGTGAAATTACGCCTCACAATACCCTCCTCGATAAAAATTTAATTCTCATTAAATCCACTTTCTGATGGAATAAACGAAAAACCTCTACCATCATCTTTAAGAACATATATTTCCATGTCACCTCCGGATTCTGCATCTGGCTTGATGTAAAGTTTCGCATTTACTAAAAATCTCTGGAGTACCTCGTTATATAATCGGAACCTCGTCAAGGACTTCGATTCCAGATAAGCATCAAACTGCAATTCAAAACCTGTTGCATTGCCCCTCGCTTCCGATATTTTCTTGAAACTGTAACTTTTAGCCTCGAGTATAGACTTCTCGCTTGATCCATATGCAAGGTTCACCGTCTCTTCATAATCGCCGTAAGCTTTGTTGATCATCATGTTCTTATCCTCAGATGCACTTGCAACATCACGAAATGCAAAATGTACTTCCTCTGGAGCATGAACTCTCAATAGCTGTAAGCGAACAATCTCCACTCCGATGTCATAATCGTCTATCATGCTCTGTAACTTTTCGTAAGTACTCTCCTCGATCTCTCTGCGAAATGTTGTATATATCTCATCAATATTTTTGTTCGCAAGGCTCTCTAAAAGAGAATTTCTACTCGCACACCTGATGAGATCGTCAGCACTTTCAACCCCAAAAGTGAATTGCAAAGGATCGCTTACCCTGTAATGAATGGAATAGCTGATATCGATCAAGTTTTCGTCACCGGTCAGGTTGAAAGATTCCTCCTCGACCCTTATCTGGCGGTCCCTGTTGACAATATCATATTGATAATTGAAATCGTAATTCAAAAGGTCTTTCTCCAGATAATTCGTATCCAGATTAACCATAAACCCTAAATTGATTTTACGAATGAATTCCGTATTGCAAATAACCGAACTTCCAACAGGATAAGGGTACTTCATATGAAAACCAGGTTTTAAATCGGAATTTGTCACCCTTCCGAAAACTTTCGTAATACCAACTTCACCGGGCTTCACGATAAAAAATGCTGTGGAAATGTAAAGACAGAACAGAATGATAAAAACTCCAAGAAAAAATGGATTCCTGTGGATCTCCGACCAGTTGTAATTTTTGAAACCGGTATAGATATCAGTCATCTGTGACTTTAGCGTGGAAATTAAATTCCCCAAACCTATCCGTTTAAAACTCATCCCCAAAAATAATAGAAAAAGAAGTACACCAATAAATTTAAAAAAATTGCCCGAATCAATTGATTGATTCTCGAAGGTACTTTTAATCTTTATCCCGAAAACACCAAGAATGTAATTGAAGAACAATCCTAGAACAATACTTACCGCTATGATCGAGGTCACATAAATCCTCACAAATCTCTTTCCAAATTGCTTGAGTAGAACTGTTATCGTTGCCGCGTTTGTTGCTGGTCCCGCAAGAAGAAAAACAAATGCCGCACCCGGATTCAAACCCTTGGCTATCAATGCCGCCGCTATCGGAGTCGAACTTGCTGCACACATATATAAAGGAATTCCGATCAGGATCATAACTATCATTGAAATCAGACCGGAACCCAGATACTTCTCGAAAAAATTCTCGGGGATCAATATAGATAAAAATCCCGTTATTAAAAGTCCTATAAAAATCCATAAGGAGACTTCGTCAAAAAGTTTTTCAAAACCCGATTTATATACCTTTATACATTTATCCTTTAAATATTCTAATCCCGATTTCTTCTCCGACTTCTCTTTTATAGGGTCACCACTATCGACATGATTATCGGATCCCGATGCTTCAACGATCGAATCACTCCCTTTATCATTACCACCATAAAATATACCTGCTATCATGGCTGTTAAAAATGATGCTATAGGCCTGAAGATCGCAAATACCGGACCCAGCAATCCATAAGTCAACACTATGGATCCCACCCCGGTTTCAGGTGTCGATATTAAAAAAGACATGGTCGCTTCTTTTTTAGCTCCCTTTTTATCTAGAGCAAGGGAAGTCGGCAAAACACCACAGGAACACAAAGGTATAGGAACTCCAAACAAGGATGCATAGACTATCGGTTTCAATCCCTTGCCGGTCATAAATTTAAGTATCCATTCCTGCTTTAGAAATATATCAATTAGACCCGCAAGGAAAAAACCAATAAGTATATATATAGAACTTTCTAGAAATACGTTGTAAGTTTGAAGAAGAAAATTCTTGATGATGTCTAAAAGGATCATTTCCCCCATTATAAGCTAATCAATTATCTATGTAAATCCAAGTTATGTTATTATAATTATTGAAATTCTTACACTTTCTGCTATATGAGAAAAGCAATTTATTTCATTTTAAGATTAGAATATCTCTGGAGGAAGCATGGATAACAATGGATTTGTTGAATTTATTTTAAAATGCGGTGCACTAAAGATTGGTGATTTCACTTTGAAAAGCGGTAGAAAATCACCCTATTTTTTTAATTCAGGTCAGTTCGATTCGGGGGAATTGATTACAAAACTTGCAGGATTCTATGCACAAAAATTGAATTCGATTTTCTCCCTTGCACAGAATGATGTGCTCTTCGGTCCTGCATATAAAGGCATACCACTGGCTGTCGGCTGCGCTATTCAGCTTAAAAACTTGTTCAACATTGATGTGGGTTATGCATTTGACAGAAAAGTCGAAAAGAGCCACGGTGAAGGTACAGGTAAAGCTACAAAATGGTGCGGAAAAACACTGGAAAAGAACAACCGGGTTTTCATGATCGATGATGTAATTTCAACCGCTCAAACAAAAATCGATTCCATCGAATTGATAAAAAAACTGTTCGGTGATATAAAGGTGGAAGCTCTGATTATCTCTCTCGACAGGCAGGAAGTTACAAACTCCGATAAATCAGCTTCCCAGGTCTTTCAGGATCTTACCGGCGTTCCCGTCATATCTGTTGCAAAAATGTCACATGTTTTCAAATACCTGGTTTCACATGAGCTAATTTCAAAAGAGCAAAAACAACAATTTCTCGATTATTTTGATCAATACGGAACTGAGGAATTAAAAGAAAACTGTTGTATTTGATGAAAGGAATTTTTGGAAAAGCTTTTAATTTATTTCTATTCTAGCCAGATAATCTTTAGTACTCATCACCCTTTTTGAACTATGGTCAATATAATACTCACCTTCGTAAGGGTGCATAGGGAAGTTAAGACCCAATTCCTCGTCATTCTTTAAATCATCGATGCTGACCGGATAATTACCATGCTTGTCTTTATACATCCGGACTTTTGCTGATAGCTCCTCGAGACAGTTCAAAAGCAAAGAACTGATATAAGTCGATTCAATCGTAAAATTTTTTCTGTCTATTACAAATCTACCGTTGAAAGGTTCTTCAGGTACAAAATCGAGAAAGCCAGCCCTTACAAGCTCTTCAGGATCATGAGGAAGCCTCCTGTACTTTTCCCAAAATAGCTTACAACTTTCGGCAATCCTGATAGCAGGAATAAGTGTGTCAAGATACAATACCTTCGATCTTGCCATTGCAGCAACTTCTTTATTGTTAGTTGTAGATGAAATTCTAAACCACCAGTAAAGGGATTTCATGTAATCCCTTTGCCTGTAATATCCCTCAGCTACATGAATAGCAATCCACTCGGGAGCTTCAGGCATCTTCAGGGATTCTTCAAAAGATTTAGTGGCAAGTTCCCACTGGTTCGTCAAACTGTAAGATCTTCCCGATTCATATGCTATCTTCCAATCATCTGGATATATACTCCTCCCCTTTTCTAACAAGCTTATGGAAGATTTGGGATCCTTCGAAAGCTCCCGTAATGCCTCTCCTCCTACCCTGTATATATCTTTAAAATTCTCATCGAGGTCTGTAATAAGTTTGAAAAAACGGGGAAGCTCCGGATACTTTTTATCCCCCTTGTTGTGAATATTGATATACCTGATCGTCCTCAACCAGATTAAATCCGCTGCAAGATTTGTATACCCCAGACTGGCTCGCTGCATAATCTCAGAATCGGGAAGGACGATGGTCTCCATCATACCTTTGTCTTTCCATGTCTTACCCTTCACAATGGATGATGTCAAAAATACTGATGCACCCAGAATAATGAAAATCATCCCGGTAAGAAAAATATTCTTCAACCTGCTCATTTGAAATTTCTATTCCTGAATATTATTATGGCAAGAAATATGGTTGCAAATGAATATGAAACACCGTACAAGGATGATGAAAAAATATAATCACCCGATACAGAAAATCCATGAACAATCTCGTTTTTTATGTTGAAATTTGATAGGTGCGGAAGAATGTAATAGATTATCTTTGACACAAATTTGAGGAAAGATCCTTCCATCTTCTCCACAATAAAAAGAAAATCTTCCGACAGATGACCCATGGTAAACAAGCAAAAAGTCAATAAAATACTCAGTAACGGTGAAAGAAAGGTCGAAAACATTATTGCTATGCTCGATATGACCATCAATTCTACAAAAATTAGAAATATGGACTGGATGATCGAAAAATTCCAGGTGCCTGAAATCCCCTTCAAAATAACATAAAATCCTATTGTCATGAATATGAGGTTTAGAAATATTATCAATAAAAGACCGAGATATTTACCGATAATGTATTCATGACGATCTATGGGCTTTACTATTATTGTTTGAATCGTACCTCGCTCTATCTCTTTGTAAACAAGGTTACCACCTATAAATATCGAAATAATGAGACCAAATATAGAAATGCACCCCAAACCGACATCCATCACTATTTTTATTTCCTGACCCGATGAAAGAAGACCTAAGATTCTCGAAGACGCCAGAACGATTAATGAAAAGATGACTAGGTTATAAAAAACCTTGTCCCTGACAGCTTCCTTGAATGTACTGATAGTTATTGCACTAATTGTGCGCATTGCGTTCTGCTTGTATTATTTCCTCTAAAAAAAATTCTTCCAGGGTTTTCTTGATTGGAATGATCGAATGTATCTTACCTCTGTCAGTACGAATAATCTCCAGAACTTCAGTCAACTTATCCTCACTATCCAAAAATATGAACTGCTTATTTTCTTTTTCCATAATCCTCGTTGAATAATCCTTCAGTTTAGTTAAACAATTTTCAGTTAACTCGACACAAAGCTCAATAGATGCAACACTGCCACCGAGCATTTCTCCGAGCGATCCAATTTTCATGAGTTGTCCGTTTATCAGAATGCCAACTCTATCACATATCATCTCCACGTCGGGCATAATATGAGAATTCAAAAAGATAGTCTTTCCTTTTTCTTTTAGTTCCAATATTGATTCCCTTAAAAGCCTCCTGCCGACAGGGTCCAGCCCGGACATGGGTTCATCGAGAAAGACGAGCTCCGGATCGTTGATTAAGGCTTGAGCAAATCCTATTCTTTGCTTCATGCCTTTGGAATATTTCTTCAGAGCCACATCGGCATATCGATTTAAATCTACAAGAGTTAATAATTCAGCAACCCTTGTCTTGAGAAGGTTTTTCTCCATCTTGAAGAGATTGCCGCATAATAAAAGAAACTCCTTCCCGGTCAGATAATCGTAAAAATAAGGATTCTCAGGAAGATAACCTATCACTGCCCTCGATGACTTTAAACCTACCTTCGATCCTAAAATTTCGATATCTCCCGAGGTTGGATGAATTAAACCTAGTACCGACTTGATCGTCGTACTTTTTCCCGCACCATTAGGTCCTAAAAAACCGAAGATTTCATTCCTGTAAATTTCCAGGTCGAGACCTTTAAGTGCAAAAAGCTTCTTCATCATGAAACCGGATCTATAGACCTTGCTTAAATCATGTATTCTTAATATCTTATCATCCATAATCGAGAACCTTAACTTTTATCGGAACTTCTCTGGGAATATTATATTTTCAGTTTAGTTTCAATGCAATGATTGAACCTGCCAAAAAATAAAATTCTGGATTGTTATATGGGAAACAAAAATTTAAGGTGAACAACGGCAATGGAAGCGGGGATAACAAATAAAATTGGGGAAGTTGAAGATTTATTGGTTTATGGGTGCAAAGAAATGATATTGAACTATTGTTAAGTAATAGCACCGATTTCTTTTAAAGAATTTAAAATTTCATTTGATAATAGTTTTGCCAAATCCGCTTTAAATTTATTTATCTCTTCATGTAGATAATAATCCGCTTTTTTTCTTTGTATAAATAATGTAGATAATTGCGAACTTAATGTATTTTCTGTTTCATTTTCAGATTTTTTTAAAATGATAATAGTTTTCCCATGTTGGCTATTTTGTGCCCATTTAAAATCTTCTAAATCTTCTTCATAATTTTTAAAAGCAACATCATATTCATTATGGTCCTGAAATTCATTAGGTTTTGGTTTTTTTGGGGCTTCAATTTCTTGTTTCCATCTTCCATCTTTTTCTAAAAAATTTCTTGCTGGATTTGATACTCCATAATAAAATCTGTTAATTGATGTGCGGCAATATGCTTCATTTAAAGCTGGAGTATTTAAATCTTCTAGGATCTCATCACCAACTTTTATAAATTTTTGCCAATTGAATGTCATAAAGAGCTTAAATTAAGTGAAATTATAGGTCTCACTTTTGTAAATACATTTTTTACAAACCATTCATTGCTAAATCTATTATAAATATCAAATGCTTCTTGTGCAGATAAATTTATTGTTATATCTATAACAAACATACCGCTTTTTTGATATTCAGGGTCTGTTTCATAATTAAGCGAGACTTCAATTAAATTCTTTCCAAAATAATTTTGGATTTGTTTTTTGGTTTCAACTAAAGGTTGGTATATATCTTCGAATTCTTCAAGCTTTTTTACAAGAATGCTAGAATCTTTTAATTCATAATAATTCTTTAAATCATTTATTTCTGATGAGCATTTAACTTCTTCTTTTATTTCTTTTTTGGGTTGATATAAAACTAAAATTTTGGTATTTTCATATGCTTCGACATTTTTAGAACAATCCCCTTTATCTTCATAAAAAGGTTCCATGTTTTTTGATTTTTCTTGAAAATCTCTCAACACAGCCAAACCAGCTGAAACCATGCTTTTCTCCCGTTCTATTTAACTTTAATATAAGGTATTTTTGTATCATCTATTACAGATGAAAGACTTTTTACCTTTTCGTCAGCTCTATTAAGCTGATTTCTTAATAATTCAATGTCTCTTGTGTCCATAGAAAAATATATATCATTAATCCCATTATTACCTTTATATCGGATTTTTAATTTATGAACTATTAAAAATCCGATAGGGGGATCGCTTGGATTTATACCAAATACAGGTCGAATATCTGAAAATATTCTTGGTTCTCCAATAAGCACATTTTCGTGTTCAGATAATAAATCAAGAGATTTAATTATTGTTTTCAAGGAATCATTTTCAAGGAGTTTTTTAATACGCTTTTTGAAGATTTCTTTATCATATTTGGGTAATTCACCTTCTAAGGTTTTTATTGATAAAGAAATTTTATCAATAAATTTTTCAATCGACAAGTCAGATTTATTGAAAGTATAAGTTAGTTTCCTTATAGTATCGATTAATTCGTGTGATTCTTCTTTAGGTATTGATTTTATTTTTGAGATGATATTTTGCAAAATATCATCACTATCAATACAAAGTTCAAGCTCATTTAGAACAGAAATTATTTCGTTAAATTGACTTTCTTTAAACATACTTATTTTGATGATAAATTTTTGTTCATTTTCAGGAATTGAGAAAGCCATAATTCACCTCAGAACATTTTTAAATTAGGAAATTTTAAAAGATGAAAACACTTTACATGCAAACAAAATCATAATCATAAATAAGTTTACTTTGTAGTAGGTTAATTTGTCAATAATACAACTATTATTTGCAATCTCTTATAAATCGGTGTTTCTCATAAATTTCTTTAAATACTACTTATATTATAATATATGACTTAATTGAAAATTTTCCAATTCTTATTAGACGATCTAAAATAAGATAGTTATTGAATTTTTTATATCAAGTGAGATTTTAAGAAATGTTATGAAAAAATAAAAAGCAGAAATTCAAATTAAACCATCAACCATCTTTTACAATTCTTGTATTGAATGTGCAGATAGATTATAATTCATCTTTATTAATAAATAATCTGCTAGCGAAAAGCGATATGGGAGAATTATTATGTCCAACGAGTTTATCAAAAAGCTCGATGATGCAGGAAAATTTGATGTCGATGGGATTGAAAAACCCGTTGAAGACGAGATTAGGGAAATTTTTTCTCGTAAAATTGAAGAGATGAATTTTGTTAGAAAATCTGAATTCGAATCACTAATCAACGAAACACTAAAAAAGATTCTATCTGAAAAAAAAATAGAACTCAAGATGATTATCAGGGAAGCTGTTATTAGAGAACTTATTCAGGGAAACTGGGGAATTAAAGAAAATTTAAAGGATAAGCACAAAACTGAAAAACCTGTAGTTCATATTAAAGAGAAAACTCCTCAGGTCCTCGTTTTGAAACCGGATCCAAAACCTGAAAAAAAACCGGTGACTCCTCCCATTCCTGTTAAACTTTCACTGAAAGATTTTTTAGGGTCTCGTCAGTTCTCGAGCAGAAACCAGAAGTTCAGGGGTGTAGCATATTTTCTTACAAAAATCCAGAACACACCCAATTTCAACATAAAAGACCTAAGAGAAGCTTATGAAAAAGCTGATCTCCCTATACACCCGAATTTCGGCATCACTGCTAGAGATAATGTCAAATCCGGTTTTTTTGAAAATGTATCAGAAAAAAAAGATGGCTTCGTTACATGGAAAATTACTGAAAAGACATTCAAAGAATTTGAAGGAGGAGCTTTATGAATAATTTAAAATTGATATATACCTTTATCTTTATTATCCTCTTGAATATCGGATGTTTTTCAACCACTCAAATTACCAGGATGGAAAACGATCTGGATAAAATAAAACAGCAAAATAACCTGCTGAAAGACGATATTCAAAACTTCAAAAGCAACTCTATGAACTCTAACAAAAATATTTCCGAGGTTGTTGATAAACTATATAAGATAAATGCCGATCTCAGTGCAAAAATGAACGATCTCCAGTCAAAAATTGAAACCTTGCAGGGAAAAATTGAAGAACTCAGCTATAGATTGACCAAATACGACTCCAAAACTATAGAATCCACATATAATATCGGTGGTGAATCAACTCCATCATCAATCCAAAATACCAAAGAACTTCAGGCTATCCAGGTATTTAACTCTGCACAAAATGATTATAGAAAGGGTTTCTTCGATCTCGCAATTTTAGGTTTCAAACAATTTCTTACATTATCCAGCGATAAAGCTAAACTCGCTGACGCTCAATACTGGATTGGGGAATGTTATTACAGCGATAATAAACTTGAAGATTCCATCGTCGAATTCGATACATTCATCAGAAGTTACCCTTCTGATAATAGAATTCCTGGAGCAATGTTCAAAAAAGCGATCACTTATTTCAGATTGAAGAAATTATCAATATCAAAAACCATTTTTCAAGAAATCATCGGAAAATATCCAAATTCACCCGAAGCAAAACTTGCTAACGAGAGATTGAATGCTTTAAAGGATATGACTGCTAATACGGAAGAATCTGATCTATAAAAATTAGATGCATTTTATGCCCGTATCTGTTGATTAAAGTTATAATTAGAGTTTATTTTGACCAATTATGAATCGGTCTCCTCACCGACAAGAAGAAAAAAAAATACTCTTGTTGTACTTGCCCTTTACCACGCATTAAACGACGGTTTCAACACTCTGCTTCCCGCCTTGCTCCCCCTCATAAGGGATGAATTTCAACTTAATTATAAGGATTCCGGTACAATAGTTGCCTGTGGTCTTTTCATAGTCCTGATCGCACAACCAATCTTCGGATTCCTCTCCGATAAAATAAATCCCAAAATTCTCCTGAATATGGGGATACTGGGTTATGCTATCTTTGCCACATCAGTTATTCTTACCAATTCATATGCGCAACTCTTTATAATCATCATGATTTCCAGCCTTTTCGCTGCGATCTACCATCCTGTGGGTTTTTCCTACAACGTGAAATATTTCGATAAAATCCTTAAAGACAAAGCCCTGGGTATCCAGGTTGCTGCGTCTGGAATCGCTATTACGCTTCTACTCATGCTTTCACCGACTTTCGGAAAAATCTTCAACTGGAGAATACCTT
>Ga0272441_10016353_pt1 | contig 10267 bp, 8 predicted proteins | sample SSMProp6N_FD_193582 | JGI IMG/M metagenome (GOLD analysis project Ga0272441, IMG submission 193582) | Marine sediment archaeal communities from Little Sippewissett salt marsh, Falmouth, MA, United States - SSM-Prop-6N | ecosystem: Environmental > Aquatic > Marine > Wetlands > Sediment ... | reverse complement strand
GGATAGGTAAAAGTCAAATCGCTAACGTCAATCGTGTGATGCATACCTCACACCATCCATTCCAAACTCAACGGAACGATCAACAGCAGGCCGGTCAACCCGAGCGAGATCCAATCCCGCTGCTGCATCTGAAAGCGGGTAAGTGAACGCATACACCCATCATAGCCTCGAGAAAGCATGGCCGCATATACACGCTCGCTACGTTCCAATGCCCGCAGGAACAGACTGCCAATCATGGCACCGGCAACCTTCCCCTGCCAGAGAACAGATCGACGAGGGGTGCCTGGAATTCGTGCGCTGCGAGAGGCGCGCGCCCGCATCATCCGGGTCATCTCGTCAGCCATCACAAAAAGGTAACGGTACATGAAACCGATCGTGGATACCAGAACATGCGGGATTTTCAAAGACCCCAAAGCCCAGAGTATGTTCGGGAAACGCGTCACCGCGGTAAGCAGAATCGCTGCCTGAACCGCCAACCAACTTCGCAATAAAACACCCAGGAAGCGGATTAAACCTGGCTCGGAAACCGGCCAATTCAATCCCGGGATCCGCCAGATAACAGGTCCCGGCGTGGTCAATGGGACAGCGAGTGCTGCGAGAATGAAGGGCAGGGCGATAAACGATTTGCGGATCGTGAAGAACAACCCCAATCGCGAGAGACATACAGCGAAGTACAGAATGAGGAAGAAAAAAGCGAACGCCCACCAGGTGCCTTCGGGTGTCAGGCTGACGGCGAGAATATACCCTACCGCCGTTAACACCTTCACGCGCGGATCAAGGCCATGCAAGAAACTCGTTTGATGTCGGTACTGGTCTGTGAGATTGTAATGCAAGGATCAATCCCCTGCGGCTTCACTCCGTATAGTGTTCCTTCCCACAAACCATGCTACCACAAACACCAGCAGCGTTCCCAGGACAACCGCAATGATTGTTGTCAGAACGGGATCTGCGATGATGGGCACCGTGTAATCCGGCAAGATTTCGTAGGATGGATCGACTGCAAGGTCGAGAAATCCTTTTTGTTCAGCGACGAATTCGAGGCCATCCGGGTGCGGTGAAGCCAGCGGGGAAAACAAGGCGACAACCAACGCCAGGAGCAGCCCTACGGCGATAACGTTCGCGCTGCGTCGTCCAGGGACGCTTTCCCCTTCTGCAAGCATACCACTCGATGTGGTTGCTAATAAGGCAAGCGCTCCGATGGTTATGATACCTTCACCGATGCCAATCACAGCATGCACACCCGCCATCGCCGGGAGACCCAGCCGGATTGGCGAGGTGCCGGAAACCGCCAATTGCAGAGCTGTGGCCAGCGCAGCGACTTCAACGGAAAGCCAGGCAGCGGTAAATGCCGCCGCCAGATGAGAACGTTTACCATCACCGGTCAATCGACGTATAAGTGAATAGGTGGCAATACCGACGAAAGCGGTGATAATCCCCATGTTGAGAATGTTCCAACCCATCACCAGCAATCCCCCATCCTGGAACAAGAGCCCCTGCATGGCGATCACCGCCGTCATGATCAAGGTCGCAGCCCACGGACCCAACAAGATTGCTGCCAGGGCGCCACCCAGCAGGTGCCCCGAAGTACCCGCAGCGATGGGGAAATTAATCGCCTGTGCGGCGAAGATGAATGCTGCCAGGATACCCATGAAGGGAACCTGTCGATCTCCCAATTGATCCCTCGTCTGGCGAATCGCAATGGCAACAAACAACAAAGCTAGCACCCAGCCGACGATAGCTACTGGGGTGGACAGAAATCCATCCGGAATGTGCAGTTGATTGGGTGATAACCACATGGGAGAAATCCTCTCTTCTCGATTTATTCATCATCCTGGCAAGCAGCACAAATGCCAAACAATGTCAGGTGATTGGGGTCGACGTAGAAATTTTTTTCTAAAGCAACACTTTGAACGACATGGGCGATGACACTCGGATCGATGTCGAAAACCGCGTGACATTGCCTGCAGACCAGGTGTCCGTGTGGGTGATGCGGGTCGCGCATTGCAAAAAGGGCCGGGTTGGAACCATCGTTAAACAGATCGACCATCTCGGCTTCATGCAGCACTTCGACGGTGCGATATACCGTGGCCAGGTTTAATCCCGGCAATTTCCGCCGCGCATCAATGTAGATATCTTGTGCGCAAAGATGCCCGTTTTTATGTGCAATGGTCTCCAGAATCACCGCGCGCTGCGGCGTGACCCTGTACCCCTTCGACCGAAGCTCGATTGCCAATCGCTCACCACAGGACATATGCAATTCCTTGCAGTTGCAAGTATTTGCATGTAGAATATCATTCTCTACCCACCAAGTCAAGCGATGGATTGAAGAAGAAACACCGCCAATCCAAGGACATCAGATTAAGTTCCAAGGTACAATGGTAAGATATTCGAACGAAGATCCCCACAAGAATTGGGGATAGATTACCTGCGTTAAGGAGTCATTCATGCCGAAAGATACATTGACCATCACTGACAATCGAACGGGTAAAGATTACGACATACCCATCGAACATGACACCATCCGTGCCATGGATTTGCGCCAGATCAAGTTCAATGACAATGACTTCGGCATGATGAGTTACGACCCGGCGTTTTTGAACACCGCATCTGCGAAGAGCTCGATCTCGTTTATTGATGGTGAAAAAGGGATCCTGCGCTACCGCGGTTACCCGATTGAGCAACTTGCGGAGAAAAGCACCTATTTAGAAGTCGCCTACCTACTTCTCAACGGAGAACTCCCCTCCCAAGAGCAGCTCGATGTATGGGTAAGTGAGATAACCTATCGCACTTTCATTCACGAGAATCTCAGGCGACTGATCCAGTCCTTCAGTTCATTCGCCCATCCGATGCACATGTTCATCAGCACCCTGGCAGCCATGTCTTCCTACTACCCGGATGCCCGGCAGGTGGACGATCCCGAGGTGCGCCACCATCAAATTCGACGCATTATTGCCAAGGTTCCTACAATCCTGGCTTACTCCTATCGTCACTTGCAGGGTCTTCCGATCGTGATGCCCGACAACGATCTCACCTATTGCGGCAATTTTCTCAACATGCTTTTCAAGATGACCGAGACCAAATATCAACCCAATCCCATCTTCGAGCGCGCCGTAGATGTTCTCTTCATCCTCCACGCCGATCACGAGCAAAACTGCAGCGCCAGTGTGATGCGTGCCATCGGATCGGGAAAAGCCGACCCCTTCTGTGCCTTAACCGGTGCGGCGGCATCCCTTTCCGGTCCGTTGCATGGCGGCGCAAACGAAGCCGTGCTGAGGATGCTCAACGAGATCGGGAGCGTGGAAAATGTGCCCGGCTACATCGAACGCGTTAAAAAAGGCGAATTCCGCTTGATGGGATTTGGTCATCGCGTCTACAAGAACTACGACCCTCGCGCCTCAATCACAAAAAAAATTGCGGACAAAGTATTCGAGGTTTCAGGATATAACCATCTGATCGATATCGCCCTCGAACTCGAACGCGTCGCCTTGGAAGATGAGTACTTCGTCTCGCGCAAGTTATACCCCAACGTGGATTTCTATTCCGGAATCATCTACCAGGCAATGGGCTTGCCGGTCGAGATGTATACCGTCCTCTTCGCCATGGGCCGCACCGTCGGGTGGTTGACTCAATGGCAAGAGATGCTGGCTGACCCCGAGCATCGCATCACCCGCCCGCGTCAGATCTATACCGGCGCCGACAAGCGGGACTACGTATCGATCGATAAGCGCTGAACCTATCGTTTTCAGAAACAACTATAGATAACTATCGTTATCGAGAGATATCCCCTCGTTGTCTATAATCGCGCGTCTTCTTGTATCGGTGTGGTTCAATATCGAACCGCACGACTCGCAATCAGTTGCCATCATTCCAAATAAACGTACAATAATCAACTCAGGGGAATTAAGAGTATTGGCAACGCACAAGATAATGTGTGATTTCTCAGGATATTCCAATCCACACGACACAGAGTATGCGCTTCCACACAACGAAGCGAAGCATAAGAATTCAGTTCGAGTCTTTTGTGTTGAGAACCGTACGAAAAAGGTGATGGTCTTGTTCAAACCGAAAAACTGGCGCTATTCAGTCATTAAGTACTCTTTGACATGCACTCCGCATCGCGTGTATGATCAAGAACGGAAGCGCTTGGTTGCCAGCCACAGAAACATCATACGAGCGCTATGATAAATATACTGATCGGCAGCATCGCATTCGCCCTCATAGCTATCTACGACTGGGCGCAGATGCGCAAATACACGTGGCTCAAACCGCTATTCTTTATAAGCGGAGCCGTTTTCTATATCGGATTTACGGGTGTTATTTCTACACCGGTTGATATCAACCTTGCATATTGGGTTACATTAGGTGGCTATATTTGCTTCTTCATCTTTACTTTACTTCTTATCTACTCCATCTTGGTCGAGATTTCTATCCATAGCTATCTAAATCGGGATAATGAACATATTCTGGTCGAGACCGGCACCTATGCACTTTCACGCCATCCCGGTGTTTTATGGTTTTTTGGCGCTGCCGTGAGTATGATCGCACTGCATCCTTCTTACCTCACAGTCTTAGCTGCGATTATTTGGACCACTCTTGATGTACTACTTGTTTGGATTGAGGACAGATACATTTTCCCAAAATCGATACCCGGATATGAAAAGTACAAAACAACTGTACCTTTTTTACTTCCAGATAAGAAAAGCATTCGACATTGTCTGAAGACATTAAAACCAAAGCCTTTATCCACCTGCAAGCTATCAAAAACGATGTGCCCCTCGCATCGTGAAACCCCTGAAACTCGTAATCGTCAAACCACATCCATGGAGGAGAACATTCGATGATCACCGCTAAAGAACTGTTAAAACAAGGTAGAAGAAGTGATGTATGGAGTAAATATTGCGGCTTTTACGACATAGACCTACAAGAGTTCATGAAGATTCAAAATGATCTACTCCTCGAGCAAATCCAACTCCTCAGCAAGTGCGAACTGGGAAAAAAACTAATGAACCAAAAAGCTCCCCAGAGCGTTGATGCTTTTCGAAAAGATGTTCCGTTAACCAAGTATGAGGATTACGAGCCTTATTTAACCGAAAAGCGGGAAGATGTCCTTCCGAGCAAACCCATAACCTGGGCGCGCACATCGGGCAGATCAAGCTCCGAAACATTCAAGTGGGCTCCAATTCCAAATAGTATCTATACTCAATTCGGTGAAGCCGTTGTTGCCTCTCTCATCGTATCTTCTTGTTCCTACAAAGGGGATGTTAAGTTAGAACCAGGCGATATTTTGTTGATGATGTCAGCACCTCCACCTTACGTCTCCGGTATTGGTACACGCTCTGCCGATGAGCAAATGGATGTTCGCTTCGTCCCCCCACTCGATAAGGGGGAGAAAATGGAGTTTGCAGAACGTATAGCCGAGGGATTTAATCTAGCAATGAGGATGGGCTTGGATTACTTCTACGGGCTCTCAAGTCTGTTGGCAGCGATGGGCGAACGTTTTGAATCTGGCAGTACCGGTGCTGGTTTTTCTACAAAAATGTTACACCCTGCGATCATATTCAGGTTGGTGAGAGCTGTAATCCGTGCAAAATTGAATAAGCGAAGCATTGCCCCCAGTGATATTTGGAATGTGAAAGGTATTGTGACAGGAGGAGCCGATACGGAAATATTTCGCGACAAAATTAAGCAATACTGGGGGAAAATGCCACTTGAAGCGTATGGCACTACAGAAGGTGGAGCGTTAGCCTTGCAAGCGTGGAACTTCAAGGGTATGACACTTGTACCCAATACTAACTTCTACGAATTTATCCCGCAAGATGAACATATTAAAAACAAACAAGATCCCAACTATGAACCAAAGACTATCTTGGTAAACGAGGTTACTCCTGGGATCTACGAGTTGGTGTTGACGAATCTTCGTGGGGGCATCTTCACACGTTATCGAATTGGAGATCTCATCGAAGTGACTTCTCTTCGCGATGACGAAGCAGGAATAGACCTACCTCAAATTCGATTCCATGCCCGAGCCGATGATATTATTGACCTTGGTGGGTTTGCGAGATTGACCGAAAAATTGGTTTGGAGTGTAATCCAAAAGACAGACATAGAATATGTAGATTGGTGCGCCCGAAAAGAAGAGTCCGACAAAGACGGACCCATTTTTCATATCTATTTAGAACTTAAACCTACAAACCAATTAACCATCAAACAAATCACCACGAAATTAAACACAGCATTTCGAGAAATCAGCCAAGAATTTATAGATCTGGAAGACATACTGGGAAGCTACCGCTTGCATGTTACTCAGTTGCGTGAAGGAGCATTCGCGCGTTATATTGAGCATCAACAGGAATCAGGTGCAGATGTGGCACATATTAAACCTTCCCATATGCAGCCTTCGAACAAGGTTGTTGAGAAGTTGCTAACCAGATGAGGTAACACGAATGCATTGGGATGCCAACACGATCATTCCGCTCGTAACTGTTCTAATTTACGCAGTCTTGGTATTGATCGTCGCTCGATCTAAACCATCGACAAAAGAACACCGATCCTTTCTGCTTTATCTGATGGCAATGACGTTTTGGTCCCTCGGTTCCTTTTTCATGCATGCTGCTATATGGGAACCAGCTTTTTGGTTTCGGGTGTTTTCTGCCGCCGGTTTGGGATCCTTTCTAGCCGTGTTCCACTTTGTCCAAGTAATATTAAACCGTTGGCGTAAGTGGGCAATTGGCGCATACGTCTTTGGCGGTCTTTCATTGGTGATTACACTAATTCCTGAAATGATGGTTCAAAATGTAATCGTTGAACATGGTGAAGTACTATTCGATATTGGATCCATGGCTCCATTCATTGCGCCACCAATGTACTCGCTTTATTTCATTAGTGTATTTGAACTTGTCAGAGCATACAGAAGCTCTTCAGACATACTCCAACAAAACCGATTGCGATACCTAACCATAGGTTTAGGCGTCATACTCTTTGCAACCTTCGTAAACTTCACACCCCTTGGCAGATATCCGATCGACATCGCTGCAAATGGCTTCAGCGCAATCATACTCGCCTATGCCATTATCCGTCACGAGTTATTAGACATAACGATCGTCATACGGCAGAGTCTCTCTTACGCTACCCTGATCATTATTTTAGGAATGAGTTATCTGCTACCCATCCTGATCTTTGATCGGATTGCGGTCCAGCTTTCAATCGGGCAAACCGTATCCGGCTTTCTCGTGGCACTTGGATTTTCTTTATTATTCGCAAGTATCATACACTCAATTTATGTACAACTCAGGGATAGAATTGATCGATTGTTTTTCCGCGAGCGCCATGATGCCTATGCAATTATTCAAGAGCTGGGTGAGCAAATAACAGGATCCCTCGATTTGGATCAGGTTGTTTCTGTAATGTTGAATCGTCTGGTTGAGACACTACATCCAAAAAATGCCACATTACTGCTTCAAGATCCAAACACGCAGGTTTTTTTCCCTACAGCTTCCAGGGGACTGGATGAATCCATATCCGATTTCCGCTTGCGTGCTGATCACCCAGTGTGTCGTTGGTTGAAACGCGAAGAAAGAGTTCTGACCTCTCAACAGATCGATATCTACCCCCAGTTCAGTAGCATGTGGGAAGAAGAGAGGGCTCAACTAGAAATACTATCTCCCAATCTATTTGTCGCCTTGCGAGCTAAAATGGAACTCAGCGGCATCCTTCTAATTGGGCCCAAACAATCTGACAAACCGTATACATTCGAAGAGATCGGGATATTTTCAACATTCGCCAATCAAGTCGCAGTCGCCCTAGATAACGCTCGCCTCTTCGAAATGACCAAGACCCGCCTTGCAGAACAAATCGCCCTGCTCGAGATCGGCAACAGTCTGGCACGCGCTTCTGATCTTGACGACATCCTGCAGCTGGTGGTTAAACACGCCTGCCCCCCAGACACGCCAACGGCCAAAGCCACCATTCACCTCATCGATCATGAAACCAGACGGCTGCTGCCCAGGGCGGTTTCGCAAGCGAGCGGTGAACCTACCCACGCTGTAGGCTTTGATCCGAAACAGGGCATTGCCGGATACGCCGTTCAGGAAAAGCAACTCATCTATGTGCCCGATGTTCGTGGAGAATCCAACTTCGTCAATACAGGAGAGGATTTTCTCTCACTCGTAGTTGTCCCGCTGATCATAGAAGACATTCCAGAAGGCACGTTGAGCGTAACCAGCCCCCATGTCGATGCCTTCAATGAAGATTTGCTGCGCCAATTGACCTCACTCGGCAATCAGGCAGCCATCGCTCTGCGCAAAGCACAAATCACAGACAGCTTGCGTAAATCAAATGCCGAATTGGAAGAACGATCCAGAGAACTCGAGGTCAGTATCGAAGAATTAAAATCGACACAACGACAACTCATTCAGGCCAGCAAACTCGCATCCATGGGCACACTCACTGCTGGTATCGCTCATGAGATCAATAATCCCCTGGCCGGCATCAAACTCTTCGCCCAAAACACCAAACGTGCCCATAACGAAGGTCGCCTCGAAACCGAGAAGATGCTTACAAATATGGATAAAATCAGCGCGCTTGTCGATAAAGCTGCAAAGATCATCGAACACCTGCGCACCTTTTCCCGACAAGCCTCCGGCGACATGGAGTTGATCAGTGTAAATAAGGCCGTCGAGGACTCGATCAGTATGCTTTTCGAACAATTGAAATTGCAGAACATCGAAGTCCACTTACAACTTGAAGAAAACCTGCCCCAAGTGCGCGGCGATATCAATCAAATCGAACAAGTCGTGCTCAACTTGATCACCAACGCCCGTGACTCTCTCGACAAAGTTGAAGACAAGAAAATCTCGCTGCGCACGTACCAGGACGACGAGTTGGTCATCATTGAAGTTACAGACACCGGGAGTGGAATCTCGCCCGAAATACTGGAGAATGTTTTCGATCCTTTCTTCACCACCAAGCCGGTAGACAAAGGCACGGGGTTGGGTTTATCAATCAGTCACGGGATCGTAGAACTTCACGGCGGAGAAATCGAAGTCGAAAGTAAACTTGACAAAGGGACCACATTCCGTATTAAATTACCCACCGTGGAAGATATAACAGGAAACGATTGATGCAAGAGACAGCTCATATCCTGGTTGTAGATGACGAGCCTTCCGTTCGTGAAGGTCTCAGCGATATGCTCTCCATCTGCGGCCACATTGTCACCTGCGCCAACGATGGTCAGGAAGGCTTGGAGCTCTTTCACAAGGCCCTCGAACGAGATGAGCTGCCTCCGTTCGACATTCTGATATTTGACATCAAAATGCCCCATATGACCGGGCTGGAGTTGATGGAGCGCATCGTCAAACTGGATCCGGAGATCCCCATCATCATCATCACCGGACACGGCGATTCCCGGACGGCCACCTACGCTCTGGCCGGCGGCGCCTATGATTACATCACCAAACCGCTCGAACCTGATCTCGTATTTGATGCGATTTCCCGCGCCCTGGCCATCGGCCGCTTGAGAAGACGTTTTAAAAAATCCGTCCAAAATGCTGGCGTCATCGGAGCGATCACATCCGGAATCGCCAACGAATTGGACACCCCCCTAAACACGATAACGCGTTCTGCCGAAGAACTCTCCAAACATCTCAATCAAATCAAGCACCTCACCACGTTAACCATACAGGCAGATGGGTCGCCAGAGACCAAAATTCCCATTGCAGACATCGACATGGACCCTGCATATAAACAAATCGAGACCATTACCCGCTCTGTACTGCATTGCATTCGAGTGCTCGAGGCATTAAACATTCATCAACCCCAGGAAGACTGACCACATACCCAACAGGTAAAATCCAGTATCACGTAATGGATCATGATGAATCGAAAAGCAACCTTGCGCTGGAGTTTTCTGTGCAGTTTTGATCGCCTTTCAAAAGCAAAAATCGAGCGGCTAAATTCAAATTTTTTACACAGGATGACTTACCAAGAAATGGGTGACTTTCCCCACTAGGCGGGTCAACATTGTTACCCTCATGATTCTATGGAATACTAACCGCCAGCGGGCAGCTGAAAACACTCGCCAGTGCGGGAGAATTTGTATTTCGTTTCCCTTGGTTTTCGTTCAACATACTGTTTATCATAGAAGAAGGGGACAACGCATAGAAGAAAGAATTATTAGGACATAACAGCCCAATAACCTAACCTTCGACCTTAGGAGGAAAACACAATGAAAAAAATCGTTCTCAACGTGCCGTCCATGTACGCAGATCAC
>Ga0272441_10016352_pt1 | contig 10267 bp, 5 predicted proteins | sample SSMProp6N_FD_193582 | JGI IMG/M metagenome (GOLD analysis project Ga0272441, IMG submission 193582) | Marine sediment archaeal communities from Little Sippewissett salt marsh, Falmouth, MA, United States - SSM-Prop-6N | ecosystem: Environmental > Aquatic > Marine > Wetlands > Sediment ... | reverse complement strand
CTAACGTATTATTTCTATGCATTGGATCAATGGGGTAACGATGTAAAAAGTCCAAGAACAAATGTTACTGTTACTGATATCATTGCTCCTACAATATCGATTCAACAATATGGGCCTTCTTTTGAAGATTTACCTGGGAGTTACACTTTTGCTGCAGTAGTTACTGATGATTGTGCCGTATCCGATGTTTATATCGAATATTGGTATGACGGCAGTGAAAAATTGATTGCTGAGATGACTTTGGATCCAACAATGGGGGATAATTATTATAAAAAAGTGATTATCCCTCAAGGTTCACCTGAAACTGTCTATTGTGTTATTTATGCAAATGATACATCAGATAATCTAAGAGATACTAAAAATCCAACGGCGAAAAATGGAGGACCATATCTTGCTGTCATTGCTGAAGAGGTAACATTTGATGCTTCGGAGAGTTTTGATCTTGATGGGACTATTGTGAGTTATAGTTGGGATTTTGGTGATGGAACAACCGGTGAAGGAATCAGTTCTTCTCATAGCTATTATTCAAATGGGAATTATACAATTTCTCTTACCGTTGTTGATGATGAAGCAAATACTAATATGAATACAACTTATTGTCTGGTTATTGATACAACAAAAATTACTTCATCAGATGCGACACTTGCGACGGTTTCTTCGCTGTATAATTTAACGTTAACAAAAAAATTCTATAGCTATGATACGGATGGAGACCAAATAGTAGATACCTTCTATGATCCAAATGAGGTGTTAACACCAACGCATACTAATTATATGAATCTAAGTGGGAACATCTCATTTCTTATTTCAACGGCTGATGATGATATTCCTGAATTTATTTGGAAAACAAATGATGATTCAATTGTTACGATTTCTCACTCTGTTGGTATCATAGATGATGTTAGTATTGATGAAGAAAATGAACAAGCTATACTATCGGTGATTGTGGAGAAAGCAAATTGGATCTATATAGAAATTGATGATGAATATCCCGATGCATCGTTACAGGTGAAGACCGGTGACAGAACAATTTCTTCAGATATGATGTGGAGAAAAAACAATAAGATTTATGTCCTTGATGATCCTGAAACAACTTATCAATTCATCTTTCAGGATATCTTTCCTTCATTACAGTCTCCAACGTTTCGCCCGGTTGATGGCGGAATCATTGATGAAGATCATACTACTATTACTGTTACCTATAATGTTCCCGTAAGTATTTCCTATGCTTCCTATTTTTCGTTTCGGATAGAAAATAAACTTATCACCACAGACAATATGGTTTTTACGTATACGCCTCCTTCATATCTAGAAAATGGTACACATGTCTTTGAAATAGAGGCAGAAGCCATGCAAGGAACTGATTATGATATCTCTAGTGCTAGTTATTTTTATTTTTCATATGGTTCACCTCCTCAACAAAGCTTTCTTGAAAAAAATTGGCTCATGATGCTGTTTGGTTTATTCTGTGGTGGTTTAGCAGCACTTCTTCTCTTTTTTAGAGTAAAACATGTAAGCATTGATGATTTTCTGTATATTAAAAATAGAAAAATACTGCCTTTTATCCGGACTGTCATTTTTGGTCCATTAAGCATTAAAATTGAGGATCCAACAATTAGTAAAGCAGAGTTTTATATTGATGGGACATTAAAAGACACTCTTACAGATGCTCCCTTTTATTGGAAATGGGATGAAAAGGCGTTTATGAAACATACGTTGGAGACAAAGATATATGATGAAGACGGAAATAGTGCATCAAGTGGTGAAAAGACATTTTTCATCTTTCATAATCCTTTGAAATTTAAATAGGCAGTTGGATAAAAAACTTGGTCCCTTTCCCAATTTGGCTGGTCGCCCATATTTTTCCTTTGTGCTTTTTAATTATTTCTTTGCAGATATATAGCCCTAGGCCTGCACCTTCGTTTTTTCTATCCTCACCGGTATATGCTTGATAGAGTTTAGTAAATATTTTTTTGAGTTCGTCATTTGATATCCCAATACCTGTATCTTCAACCGAGATGATAAGATTATTTTTTTCAACCCCTGCTTTCAAAGAAATCGTTCCATAATCAGTAAATTTAATGGCGTTGCCCAAAAGATTTTTCAAAACTTGGGATAAACGATATTTATCTGCAAATATCATTGGAAGTTCAGCGGGGATTTCTTTGATAAACTTTATTTTTTTATTTTCAATTGCTGGTTTGATATCTTCTCCCGCATCATTGAGTATTTTTACTGAGTCTATCTTTTCCATATTAAATCTCATGGTGTCTGTATCTAGCCGGGATACATCTAAGATATCATTGACTAATAGTAATAATCGTTCTGCGTTTCTCAAGGCTATTCGTGCCCATTTTTTAATTTTTTCATCAACATCTTTATCTGATTCTATCAGTTCTAAGTATCCTTTTATTGGAGTTACTGGAGATTTAAGCTCATGAGCGGCAATATTCATAAATTCAGTTCTTAAGTTCTCAGATTTTTTTAATTCTCGGACTACTTTTTCTCGTTCAGAAATGTCTCGTACGGTACATTCGATACCTACAAAAGCACCGTCTTTTTTTAATGGAGCAATATTAACCTCAACAGGGATTTCGTATCCATCACCATGCACGATTACCAGTTCTATGTTTTCCAATTTCTGATCATTTTTTCTGATATCTACAATAATTTGTTGAAATGAATACACTGATGATTCTGAGAGATAATCCTTAAAAGGAGTTGCTAATAATTTTCCTTTTCTTTTCCCCATCATTTTTTCTAATGAAGGATTGATGTAGGTAAGTCTGCCTAAAACATCGGTGGTAAATACTCCATCAGCAGATGTTTCTGCTAGAACTCTGTATTTTTCTTCAGATTTCACCATCTCGTCCCAGACTTTTCTTTGTTCTGTAATATCTTTTGCGTTTCCAACAATAGCAACAGCTTTACCCTTATCATCAAATAATACTGAACGAATATCGCTAATCCAGCGGTATCCTAATTTTTTATGTTTCATTCGATATTCTACACTCTGTATTGTCTCATTTTCTTTGTTAGTATTACATTTTGAATGATCGTTAAGTTTCTTCCGATCCTCAGGATGTATAAGTGAATCAATCTTTGTTACACCTAGAGATATTATTTCTGTTGGGGTGTATCCTAAGACTTTTATAGAAGAAGGGCTGACGTAATCATAGGTATTTGTCTGTAAGTTAAGTTGATAAATCATATCTAATGAGTTTTCAAGGACTACTCTGAATTTTTCCTCACTTTTTCGGAGAGCCGATTCCATTTTTTTCCTATTTGTAATATCTCGAAAGATTCCTCGCGTGGAAAACGGTTTATCATCCTTAAAACGGCAACTTATGCTTCCATCTACAATTATTTCCTTTCCATCTTTAGTTATAAATGTTATTTCAAAGTTGTCTAGGTTTTCCCCTGACATAATCTTTTTAAACATTTTTTTACAATGTTGTTTATGATCCGGGTGAATAATATCAAACACCGTAAGTGAAGCAATTTCCTTTTCACTGTACCCTAAAGTCTCTTTCCATGCACGATTGACATAGGAAAATGTTCCATCAGGATTTACTGCCTGGATAATGTCATTTGCATTTTCAAAGAGATCGCGATATTTTTCTTCACTATCTTTAATGGTATTCTCCATTTTTTTCCGTTCAGTAATATCGGGAATTACTACAAGATCTGATATGATTTTTCCTTTTTCATCTTTGATAGGGATAGCTTGAATTACTCCTGTTTTTTTATTTCCCTCTTTTGTAACAAATTCAAGCTCATAGGCAGGGATTTTTTCACCCAGCATTCTTTGCATAAATTTTTCATTGGCTTTTTTCTTACTATCTTCAGGTAAAAAAGGAAGCGAGAGGATGTTTTTTCCAATTATATCTTGTCTTTTATAATGGAGCCATTCACAGATCCTTGCATTAATATCGATGACCGTTCCTTTTTGATCTAAAAGGATTATCGCTTCTGGAGAGAGTTCAAAAATTGATCGATATTTTTTTTCGTTTTCAAAAAGCACTTCTTGCGTCTTTTTTATTTCACTTATGTCTTTTGAAATTACTAAAACAGAGGTGGTTTTTCCAGTGAGATAGTCTTTCACTGGGCTTAATGTCCTCAAAAACCATTTATCATTTTTTATATGTTCATATTTTAAAGGTTTTCCACTGTCAAATACTTGATCAATTTTTTTTATGAATTCTTTTGACTCTTGTGTTGAATGAAGATCATTGATTGTTTTTCCTAATAAATGAGATTTTGTACAATTAAATCGTTGGAGGAGTTCGTTGTTTGCCAGAATATATCTATATTTCCTATCAAGTAGATAAATGGAATCTCCTGCATATTTCATGACCGAATTTAATCGTTGTTCGGCTTCTTTTCTTTCTGAAATATCAGTTATTACTCCTATGGAACCTATTATTTTTCCTTTATTGTCTTTTAAAACACTTAATGAGATATCGACGTCTAATAGTTCATGATCTTTTTTGATTATTTTTGTTTCAAGATGATGTTGCATGCCTTTTTTTCTGATATTTTTAGATCGTATTTTTTTCCATTCTTCAGGTGGATATAATGATTTAACAGGTTTAAAAGAGAGTTCGTTTTTATCCATATCAAGGAGTTTTTCTGCATATCTATTCCAAGATATGATCCGTTCATGTTCATCAGTAAGTGTTATTGCAACGGCAGAGTTTTCAAAGATTGTTTTGTATCTTTTTTGCGATTCTTTAAGCTTTTTTTCTGTTTTTTTCAGTTTGGTTATATCTTTTATTATTCCAACAGATCCAACTGTTTGTCCGCCAACTCCTTTTAAAATACAAAGAGATAGTTCTACATCAAATAGTCCTTTGTCTTTTTTAATCATCCGTGTTTCCATTTGATATTTAATGCCTTTTTTCCGAACATTTTCTTTACGAATTCTTTGCCATTCATCAGGAGGATATAATGTACTAACTGGTATTTTGAATAATTCGTTCTCATTCATGTTTAACAGTTCTTCTGTGTATTTATTCCAGGATACAATCCGTTCATTTTTATCTGCAAGAGTCACTGCTATTGCGTAATTTTCAAAAATAGTTTTATATGTCTCTTCAATGTTTTCTAGCTCAAGGTTTTCTTTTATATTTTTTTCATTCTCATTAGTAAAAAAATTTTTCTGAGTACTTTGATTATCTAATTTTTCAAAAACCTGGAGATTTTCATAAGTGCAAGGTGTTTTTGAATTAAAAAGTCCCTGTTTTTCTTCTTCTTTTAATATTTTTACAATTTCAGGTTCATTCATTTTTTTGCATCCCATCTATTTTTTTTTAATTATGATTGTTACTGGTGCCCTAGTGATTTTTATTGTTTTAGGATGGTGTCTACTCGTTCTAAGAGACTGTCTTTATCATATGGTTTCATGATATAATCAGCAAGTCCTTCATCTAATAGAACTTGTTTTCTTTTATCTGAAATTTCAAGAACACTCATAAAAGCAACCTTAATACCACTGTTTTTCTTTTTGATACGGTTAAAAACGTCCCAACCACTCATACCTGGCATCATAATATCTAAGAGCACCAAATCTACTTTTTCTTTCTCAAGATATCTTAGACATTCTTCACCACTATATGCTGGAACAACATTATAACCACCGATTTCTAAGACGGTTCGAGTAAGATCAACGATATCTGGTTCATTGTCTACTACCATTATTTTTTTCATGTTCTCCTCATCCTGTTTGTAGGACAAATAGAATTAAAGAATATATAAGTTGCGTCATTTTTAATAATATTTTGAGAAAAAAACGTTTTGGTGAGCTTTTTGGTGATGTACCGTTTTTTTTAAATAAAAGAAAAGTATAAGTTCTGCAAAATCATATCTCTCATTTGTGTGTGGTGGGATTGCCATGGATACGAACGGAAATGTGTTTATAAAACTCCAGATAGAAAGGAATCCTAATTCTGGAGATCTAATGCTAATTTTAAATTTTGATACTAATGCACCAAATTTCTCAATGGATCGAGAAACGATACGTTGGACTCCTACTCTTGAGGAATTGGATCTGGTTCTTCAAACCTATGGAATAACAGCAAAAAAGAAGTCACCTGTTCAAATGAATAATAAAGAAGTTCAAGATACCCTGCCTTTGCAGCAATCAGATAGAAAAATAGATGCTTCTTTATCAGAGGAACTTCCTGAACAAAAATATAATGATTGTGAACCGTTTGAAGGAGATATAGGTTTTGAAGAACAATCTTCTGAAGCTGATTTTGAAAGTAGCGAAAATGATGTTGGTGACATTGAACAAGATGGTGAGTTTCAAGAGGTTGATGTGGAATCATCAGATAAGGTTATAGAAAAAACGGATAGTGAGGATAAGATTTTTGTACAGGTGGATGAAAAAGCTATTGATGAGGCATTGAAAAGTAAAGGCGTGGAAGTTGGTGAAGCCTTTATTGTTGAAGAAAGTGACAAAGGTCTTATTGATAAAGTGTTGAAAAAAAGAATAAAAAAGGAAAATAATACAGAGGAGACATAAGATATTATCCAAGATAATAATTTGGTTAATTAATCTTGTTTGGTATGTGATATTGTTTGCAGTAGTGTTGAAGTTTTTTTTCAATAAGAGATATGTGTTTTTCATCAGGAAGAATTCTGTTTTTGTACATTGTTGTATATGCTGATTTAAGATCGGGGTATGATTTGGTAATGATGGAGATGAATTGTTGTTTTTGTTCTCCTTTTAATTCTAAATGTTTGTGTAGTATATATCGGGCATTATGGTTTTTTGCCTGTTGGACAATGTCTTCTAACGATGTTTCTGTGATATAAGGCAATATTGGGATTAGTGCAAGGCCGGTTTTTATGTTATGATCTGTTAAGGTTTTTATTGTCTGAAGTCGGTTGAGCGGTGATGGGACATTTTGTTCAAAGATTTTGGCTACTTTTTCGTCTGTTGAGGAAATGCTGATTGTTACGGTGCAATCGATTTGGGTTAAGAGGTTTATATCTCGTAGTATATGGGTTGATTTTGTGAGGATATGGCAGGGAAACTGGTGTTTTTTGATAGATTGTAGTATTTTTTTGGTGAGTTCATATTTTAGTTCTGCTTTTTGGTAGGGGTCATGAACTGATCCGATGATGATTACTCCTTTTTGGAGGTTTGGTAATTCTTTTTCTAGGATTTCAGCGGCGTTATGTTTTATGTATATTGTATGGTCAAAGGATGAATCGCAATAGAGGCATCCAATTTCACAATTTTGATAGGGGTCGATACAGTATTGTCCATTGAAGAGTGTGTCTGTTCGTGTGATTTTTTTTATTAATGATTCGCAGGTTATTATGGTATGGTTCATTACATTTCCTCGGGTGCGGAGATGCCAAGCAGCTCCAGAGCATTGTAGAGAACGATTTTTGTTGCTTGTACGAGGGCAATTCTTGATTGTTGAATGGTTTTGTTTTGTTCTGCAATGACGGGGCAGTCTCTATAAAATTGATTAAATTTTGATGCTGTTTCATACAGATAGTTGGCAATGATGTGGGGTTTGTATTGGGTGCTTGCTTCTTCGATGATGAGAGGGTATGTTGCTAATTGTTTGATGAGCAATATTTCGGATTGATGGGTGATTGTTTCTGGAAAAAAATCTTGTTTAATGTCTTTTATTTTTGAGAGTATACTGCAGGCTCTTGCATGTGCATATTGAATGAAAGGTATTGCGTTTCCTTCAAAATTAAGTGCGTCTTCCCAAGTAAAGGTGATATCTTTTTCGGGTTGTACTTTTATTATGTTATATCGTAAGGCTCCTATTCCTATACATTTTGCGATATGTCTCATTTGTTGCTCATTTAGTTCTTTGCCTCTGCGTTTTTTAACTTCAATGTATGCTCGTTCAATACATTCATCAATGAGTTCGTCAAGGTAGACAACTCGTGCTTTTCTTGTTGACATTTTTCCTTCGGGAAGTGAGACAAATGAATAGAAAACAGGTTGGGGGCGTATTGTTGTATCAAGCAGCGTTAATGCTATGTCTACTTGTTTTGATTCTAGTTTATGGTCTTCTCCAAGGATGTTTATCAGAATATCTGCTTGTTGAGCTTTCCATTGATGATAAGCAATATCTCTGGTTGCATATAATGTTGTACCATCTTTTCTGACAATGTAGAATTTTGTGGTCCGTCCTTGAATACCAAAGGATTCTAAATCGAGATAATATGCGCCATTTTCTTCATGACAATATGGCATTTTTTTAAGGCTTGTTATTACTTTTTCAACGCTTTTATCTTTGACAAAATTTGATTCAGGAATATAGGTGTCAATATGGATGTTGATTCGATCTAAGCTTTCATTGATTCCTTGTAATACAGGTGCATAGGCTTTGTGAACCATTTCTATCGTATTGGTTTCCCCGTGCTCTAGTTTTTTTATTATCTCTCCAATTTCTGCTGCTATTGTTTCATCTTTTTCCATTAATATGTTTGCTTCTTGATAAAATCCTACGCTTTTATGGTCAGATTTTTCATTATGTGTTTTTGGTATTTTTTTGGGGTCGATATTGTTGATTCCCCAAGCAAGGATGGCAACTTGTTTTCCCATATCATCAAGATAGAATTGTGATTCGATGTCGTATCCTGATGCTTTGTATATTCGTACAAGGGTGTCGCCTATGATGGGGTTTCTTGCTCTTCCAACGTGTAAGGGGCCATTGGGGTTTGATGATGTATGTTCTATGATTATTTTTTTATTCTTTTTTTCTAGGTGACCATAGGTTTTATGCATTGAAAAAATAAGATCTAATGTCTCAGAGATAAGATGTGGTATATCAAGATAGAAATTGATATATCCTCCGTTGGTTTCTATGTTTGTTATCCATTTGTTTTTTTCTATAGTTGTTGCTATTTCTTCAGCGATTTTTGTTGGTGATTTTTTTAAGATAGATGCAAGAGAAAAGCAGGGAAATGCAAAATCTCCTTTGTCTTCAGGTGGTTTTTCTAATCTAATTTGGCCAGTATACTTTGGTATCGCTTTTTTTATTTCTGATGATATTTTGTTCTTACATTCTTGTAAAGGATATGCCATAAAGCCTGAGAATTGCTATTATCTTTTAAGAGTTTTTATGATTTGACCTAATATATATGAATAAATTTATATATTTTATAAAGCGATATAATAAATAACAGATAGTTACTTAAACAGCTACTACTTCATGACCTATCAAGGGGAACGATATGAAATTACGAAATAATACACATACTTTATGTGGAAGAGCTTTTTTTGTCATTCTTCTTCTAGTTCTAAGCTCGCTAACCTCTCTTGGATCTGCTAACAATAAAACAAGTGATACTGACATAGTACAGACCTATGCCTTTGAATTGCCCAAAATTCAACAAGTTAAGATTGGAGATACTGTTTATGATGAAATTGTATTGCCCAATGCTGAAGGGCATGGTAAACCAGGGGAACCCGAGTTACCTGCTGTTGGGGTTAATCTTCTTTTACCACAAGGGACAATGGCTAAAGATATTTGCGTAATAGCTGGTGAAAAAGTATTGGTGGGGACAAATTTCAATATTATACCAAATAAAATGCCCGTGATTATATCTGAATCAAATAAACGTACTAAACCAATTCAAGATGACATAATCTATTCCTCTGAACAACCTTATCCAGAAACCTTTTATTCTGAAATTGGAACCTACTGTTATAGAGGATATGAAATTCTTGTGCTTACCCTGTTTCCCGTTCAATACATTCCTGCATCAGGAACTCTTTATTATTTCAAAGATATGACTATAACGGTTTCAACACAACAAAAAGAAAAGAATCCTCTTTTTCGAAATTCGGAACTTGATTGTTCTGAAGTTAGGATAAAAATCGATAATCCCATGGTGTTGCAATCCTATAAACAAAAAGCAGCTACACCTGTTGGATCTGATGATTATTCATTATTGATTTTAACTATTGAGGATTTGAAAGATGATTTTGTCCCTTTGAAAAATGCACATGATTCACAAGGCATTTTAACGGAAATAAAAACATTGCGAGATATCTCCATTTTTCCCAATAGAGTTACACCAGAAGACATTAGAGAATTCATCAAACAGGAATATATCAACCATGGAATTGAGTATGTTTTAATTGGTGGAGATACAGATCTAGTTCCAGCAAAAAATCTTTGGGTGAGTGCATGGAATGGAGGAGATACAACCTATATGCCATCTGATCTGTATTACGCATGCCTGGATGGTACATATAATTATGATGAGGATGAGCAATGGGGTG
>Ga0272441_10016351_pt1 | contig 10268 bp, 7 predicted proteins | sample SSMProp6N_FD_193582 | JGI IMG/M metagenome (GOLD analysis project Ga0272441, IMG submission 193582) | Marine sediment archaeal communities from Little Sippewissett salt marsh, Falmouth, MA, United States - SSM-Prop-6N | ecosystem: Environmental > Aquatic > Marine > Wetlands > Sediment ... | reverse complement strand
TGCTGGGCAAGTTGCTGCATCTTTTGAAGCATCTCCTCAAACCCGACGGCCGAGGCGGATTCGGCAAGCCCGGCAAGCGCCTCACGCACCCTCAGCGCGGCCGCATTCAGAGACCCCATCGCCTCCTGCGCATTACGGGCGGCCCGGGGGACGTTGCCATTCTGAAACTGGCCGGCGGCGTCCTCCATTTTGCGAAGCGCCTTGCCCACCGCAGCGCCGGTTTGAGGGGTGAGGAAAAACGTCTTTTGTGACGCCGCCAGAAGCCGTTCGGCCAGGCGAGTCGTCCCGGAAATCACGCGCGCCTGTTCGAGCGCCCGGCGGGAGGAACTGGCCGCATCGGGAGACGCCTCCTGCGCCCGAGCAGTATGCTCCTGCGCCTGAGACAGGGCAAGCAAATCGTGCAGCGCGCGGTTGAGATCGCGGGCGACGTCGGCCTTTTGGCGATTGGCAAATCCCTCGCGGATCTCGCCAAGCTGCCGGCTCAAGGCCTTGAGGTCGTCCGCAATAGCCTGGCCCTGGGACTGCGCCGGTTTGGCCTGGCCGGCCATGAGATCCCGCCCCACCTGTTCCATTCGGTCGGCCACCCGCTGTTCCCGAAACGCCTCGGCCAGGCGGTCCAGTTCCTCCCCGGTTGGGGCGGCATCGGACAGGTTCTGCGCGGTCCGGTTCATCTCCTCCTGCAGGTGCTGGGCATTGCGGCGCAATATGGCTTCTCGCTGAGCAAGCCCCTGTGGCGCCTCGCCTTTTCGGAGGTCCTGAACGACGTCCTCCTGCTCCGATGCCAGCGCCTCCATCTGCCGGGCCAGGGCATCCAGGGCCTGCTGATGCTGCACCCGCTTGAGAAGGGCGATGGTGCGATCCAACGATTTTTGGAATGCCTCCTGCTCGTTCTGGAGCGCTTTCAGGGCCGCCTGGACGGCTTCGGCATCGGCCGCTTCCATCGCCTTTTGCAGTTCCTCCTGCGCGCGTTTGAGCTCGGGGGTTTCGATTTGGGACAGGAGTTCCTGGATCTGCTCCAGCTTCTGAAACGTTTCGGGCTTGATGAGGCCGCTTTGCTCAAACCGGTCCAGGGTGTCGTTGAGCCTTTGCATCACCGCCTCCAGCCGTTCGGCGGCCTGCGCCTGTTCCTCAACGGCGGCCTCGATCTCCTTCCGATCCTGCCATTCGAGATCCCCCTCCTGCATCAGTTCACGGGTCATCTTCTCCAGACGCTTCTGAAGCTCTGTGCCCGACTGACGCACGGCCTCCAATTCCCCCAGCGCCTCCTGCTGAGACCGCTGGGCTTCCTGGTGGATTTCCAGCAGGGAAGGAAATCGGATGGTAAACGTCGCAGACTCGCCAACACCCGGCCCGGATACGTCGTTATTGTCGTACACACGCATCCGATAGGAAACGTCATCGCCCGGAAGCAGGTCGAGGTCCGAAAGGTCCCAGAGATAACGCTGCGTGACTTCTGCCGCATTGACCGTATCCATCGGCACAGGGAGGATGCGTTCTTCGCCCTCCTCGTCGCTGCGATAGCGCACCTCCATCCGGGAAATCCCGAAATCGTCGAGCGCCTCCGCCATCAGCAGCACCTGCATGCGTTCCCCGAGTTCCACATCGACGCCGGGCCGGAGCAACCGAACCTCTGGCGCCCGGTCCTGAAGGACGATCATACGATAGGTCACAGGGTCTCGGTTTCGAATCATTCGACGGTCGAGCAACCCGACGGTATAGCGCCGGTCCCGGTCCACGCTCAGCTCAACCTGAGCGCGACGAACCTCGATCACGGCCGGCATCCGGTCGCCGTTGTCGAAATCGAGCCAGGCCTCTTCCAGCGGCAGGCTGGATGCAATATGCACGCCCACGGCCGTACCGACATAGGCCACGATATCGCCCCCATCCTGGCGCCACCGCTCGGGTAAACCCGTGTACGCAGGATAGCGGTAGTGAAGTGAAATCTGCGTCACCATCGGCCTGGGCAAAACCGTCAGGTCGTACGCAGGACTGCCGGCATCGTTGGCCTGCATCCGGTAGGCAAATGACCGGGTAACGGCGTCAAACCGGTGCCTGGCCCGGTTCTGCCGGACCGGCAGGCTGAGGGATGTCCAGGTCTCCACACCTTCTTCCCGAATCAGAAGCTGCGTCTGCTGGGGCGCCACCCCGGAAAGGTCGGCCACAATCTCAAAAGGCTCTCCCGCCACAATTTCCGCATGCCCCGGCCGGACTTCGATATAGGTGTCCGGGGGACGCGAATAGGCCGTTTGTGGATGCCCCAGACGCACAGCCGCTTCCCCAAAGCTCTGCGGCCAGAGGCCAAAGAGGCCGCCAAAGACCAGCGCGGCCAAACCGCAGATGCAGGCCATACGAAAAAGGCGGGCGCGGTCGATCAGGACGTCAAAATCCAGATCGACTGCCCGCTGCCCTGCCTGGATGACGGCCGCCCGGATCATCTCTTCAGAGCCGCCTCCCGTGTCCCCCGCCAGATATTTCCAGAGCTGGAGCGTGCTGATAAGCCCCTGCTGAAGCCCGCCATAGCGGCGCTCCACGCGCAGCGCCAGGGTCTCCAGAGACGGTGAGCGGAGCAAGGGGATGAGGCAGAAACGCACGAGAATGCCGGCCAGCGCCAGACCGAGCAGGCCCTCCAGAGAGCACTTGACCATCGGCCGGAGGTAAAACCCCGCTTCCAGAAGAAGCAATGCGCCCCCGCCCCCAAAGCCGCATGCAAACAGCAGGGCCATCCCAAAGAGCGCCCTGACGGCCGTATCTTTGCGCCGGAGGCGCTGAAGACGGCGCACCAGATCCCGATACGCCTGCTCTGCATGGGGGTCGGCCACGGTATTCAATGCGTTAATGCCCACACTATCACATTTGTGCCCATCCTGAGCGCGGCATCCCGCTTCTCAGGAGGATCGTTGTGAACTTCCGGGTCATCCCACCCGTCCCCGATGTCGCTCTCGTAGCAATAGAAAACAACCAGTCTGCCGTCGTGGAAAAGGCCAAACGCCTGCGGCCGCTTCCCATCGTGCGCGTGGATCTTGGGCAAGCCCTGCGGAAATTTGAAGGGAGACTGGAAGATGCCGGTTGCAGGGGGAAGTTCCACAAATGCCTTATCCGGAAAAACCCGCGCCATCTCCCTCCGAAACGCCTGGTCCAGACCGTAATCGTCATTGGCAAAGAGGAACCCTCCGTGTTCCAGATAGATCCTCAGCCGCTGGACCTCCTCTCCGGAAAACCGGATATTGCCGTGGCCGGTGAGGTAAAGCACGGGATATGCGAACAGGTTTTCGTCCATCACCTCAACCCGGGTCTCGTCGTCGGCCGTGCGGATGCTTGTGGCGCTGCCTATAAAGGCCAGAAGGTTCGGAATTTCCGTGGGGCCATTGTACCAGTCCCCACCGCCGTCGTATTTGAGCCTGGCTATAGTGAATGCCTCCGGAGGCCCCCTGAGTTGGGCGGAAGGTTCGCCCGCAGGCAGAAGGAAGGCATATAAAATGGCCAAATAAAGGACAAGTCGCATGAAGCTCAGGGCCTCAGGAATCGACAATTGGCAATCGATAATTACACTTCCCTCTCCCATCCCCACATCCCCCCTAAGACGTTACCAGGGAAGAGAAGTTCCCTCTAGACAGTTTATGTATGGCGACACGCACCCTCATCCTCAGCTTTGCGGGCAGCGGCATCGTCTGCCGGTTCGGCAGAAGACGGACCGAACGTATAGCCGCAATCGCAATCGACTTCGGCCAGGCATCTCTCATCAATCGGAAACGCCGCGCACTGGCCGGGACGGCGCTCGTAGATACTGCACGCGGACATACCGCCTTCCAGTTTGATCAGAAACGGACAACGGAAGAGAAACTTACAGCACTTTCCGCATTGTCTGCAAGTCCCAGACCGTAATGCCATCTGGCGTTCGACATAGCCTTTACGAAAGTGCGTCAGCAGGAAACGGCGAATCTTGCCTTTCGCCTGTTTGAGCTTTTTGGACCCACGAAATGCCATAATTTCTCCCAATCGTTTTCTCGTCCTCATCACGTTCAAGACTTGGATGACCGCCTGCGTGAAAGGCGCAACACAGTGCGTAAATATTGCCACTCCTGCGGTTCAAAGAAATGCCAACCCCACAAAAGGAGAGGATATCCCAGCAGGAAAATCCCCCGGGTCACGGTGCCTGCAGGCGTCGTGTCGTGTGCGTAGTTGGATGCGCTCAAAAACACCACGGCGCCTGCCACGCCGATTTTGGCAAGGCGCTTGTATTCGTAAGGCACCGGATAGAACCGCCTTGCACTAAGGTAAAGAAGCAGGGCCATCAGGCCATACGCGGCCAGGCTGCTCCAGGCAGCGGCGATAAACCCGATGCGTGGGATCAGAAAAAGGTTCATGCCGATGTTTGCGCCCGCGCCCGCGCCCACAATTACGGGCAGGATCTTCGCGCGACCTTCGGCGTAGACACCGGCCGTGAGGATGACGTAGATGCCGTACAGGGCGTAGGACAGAATAATCAGGGGAATGACGCCCTGTCCGGAAAGATAGTCCGATGCATTGCTCCCGGCCGCCAGCATGATCAGTTCCCGGGAGAAAACGGAGACGCAAAGGAAGAAGAGCACGGCGCCCGCGGCAAAATAGGTGGTGACCCGCGCGCAGACCGTGCGCGCCTCCTCGGCATCCGGTATGGCGAGGAGCGCAGGCGCCCACGCCGATCGAAATGCCCGGATGAACAGATTCATGGGAAGGCCGAATTTGTAGACGGCTTCGTAGATCCCCACCGCCTCAATGTGGAGATAAAACTTCACCAGAAAACGGTCGGACAGGCTGATGACAAGCGCGGCCAGCGCCGAAGGCACAAAGGGAAGCCCAAACGCAAGAAGTTGCCGCACGGCGCCCCATGCATAGACCGGCCGGAGATTTCTCAGACAGACCGGAAGGAGCATGAGGAAGGCGAAGGCGGAACTGGCCACGTTGCTCCAGAAAATGGCCCGAACGCCGTGGCCGAGGCCGACGATCAGATAGACGGTAAGGCCCATTTGCAGGGAATACTGGAGGAACCTGGCAATCGTATAGGTCGCCGACCGCTGTCTTGTTCGGCAAAGGGTGAAAAGGGGTTCGGACAACGTATCCAAAAAGATAATCACCGCCAGAAGCTGGAAGATGTCCTTGTAGGCCTCGGCGTCCAGAAAAATCCTGGCAAGAGGTTTGGCGCCCATCCACATCAGCGCCGACAGAACAAGGGCAATACCCAGGAGCGTCCAGAAAACCGAACTGAAGGCGCTGCGATAGACGGCCGGATCGTCCTTACCGGAAAGGCGCCGCACGAGCGCCTGGTTGAGGCCCAGGGAATAGAATGCCGCACTGAAGGCGACAAACACAAAGGCAAGGGTTTGCACGCCCATCTCTTCTGTGGAAAGGCGCCGGAGATAGAGCGGCAGCAAGAGCACATTGATGGCCCGGCCCAACAGTTCGCCAACGCTGTAAATGGCGGTGTGTTTGGCCAGGGATTTGATCGCGGTGAATATCACGGCAGAGATTCCTACAGTACCGACGCGGGATCCATATCGACATCGACGACGACCCCCGCCCGACGCCCCCCTCGCTTGTCCCCGAACTGTGTCAGGGCCTCATGGGCCAGGATGTTGAGCTTGCGCGGAGAAGGCGCCTTGAGCAACACCTGCCAGCGGTAGTTCCCCCGGATGCGCGCCAGCGGCGCCTGCACGGGCCCCATCACGTCTACTTCCGGCAGGGCAGCCGCGCGCATGGCCTCGGCGCAGAAGCCCGCCGCCCGGGCCACCTGGGTCTCGTCCGGACCTCGAAACAGAAACAGCGCCATCCGACCGAACGGCGGGTAGCCCACACTGCTGCGGGACGCGAGCTCAAGCCGTGCGAATTTGAGGAAATCGTGTTCCCGAGCGCACTGCACCGCCTCACCGTCGGGAAGATAGGTCTGCACGACCACCTCTCCCGGAATTTCCCCGCGGCCGGCCCGCCCGCTGACCTGAGTGAGCAGTTGGAACGTACGCTCCCCCGCCCGGAAATCGGGCAGGTGGATGCTGGTATCTGCAGAAATAACGCCCACAAGGGTGACCCCTGGAAAATCCAGCCCCTTGGCCACCATCTGCGTCCCCAGAAGAATGTCCGCATCCCCCCGCCCGAAAGCCTCCAGAATGCGGTCGTGAGCGCCCTTCTGCCGGGTGGTGTCCACGTCCATACGAAGCACCCTCGCCTCCGGGAACTGCGCTTTGAGGGCCTCCTCGACCCGCTGCGTACCCACACCGAAAAGCTGAAGGTTGGTCCCGCCGCAGGATGCGCACCGGGAAGGCGCCGGTATGTTTTGGGCGCAATAGTGGCAAACCATCCGGCGGCCTGTGGCATGGTAGGTCAACGTCACCTGGCAATTGGGGCATTCCAGGGCGATTCCGCAATCCGTACACTGGACGAACGGGGCATATCCCCTGCGGTTTTGCAGCAGAATAACGCGTTCACGCTTCCGCATGCGGTCGATCATCTTCTCTCGAAGCGGCCGAGAAAAAAGCCCGCCGCCCTCCTTTTTCATATCCACGAGCGTCACCTCGGGAAGGGGGCGCGCGTCTACCCGCTCCGGCAGGGAGAGCAAACGAAACTTGTCTGTGGTGGCGTTATAATAGGATTCCAGAGAAGGCGTTGCAGACCCCAGAACGACCGGTATGCCTTCCATTTTGCCCCGCATCACCGCCACATCCCTGGCGTTGTAACGGGGAGGAGGATCGGCTTGTTTGTAGGAGCTATCGTGCTCTTCGTCCACGACGATCACACCCAGGTTCTTCACCGGGGCAAACACGGCGGAACGGGCGCCGATGACAATCGGCCGGTTGCCCTCCCGCGCCTCCCGCCAGGCGTCGTAACGCTCGCCTTCGGAAAGGGCGCTGTGGAGCACCGCCACCCGGTTGCCGAAATGCGCCATAAACCGGCGGACCGTCTGGGGCGTCAACGAGATTTCCGGAACGAGAATGAGTGCGCCTTTGCCGGCCTCCAACGCGCGGGAAACCGCCCGGATATAGACCAGCGTTTTGCCGCTACCCGTCACCCCATGGAGAAGGTAGGTGTGGAACCCTCCGGAATCCATACCCGCACGGATCTCTGCCAGAACCTGGCGCTGATGTGACGTGAGCGTCAGGTTTTCCGGCGGGGGCGCCTCCATGTCCGCGTAGGGATCACGGCGAATTTCGTGCTGCACAAAATGGACAAGCCGCCGGTCTGCCAGCGCCCGCAAAACGCCGGCCCGGATGCCGGAAGCCGTGAGGTCTGCAAACCTGAGTTCCCCGCCGGCCGTCCAGAGGCGGCGGATGCACTCGGCCTGTTTGGGCGCCCGGTTGGCCAGTTGGGGCAGCGCCACATCCATCCATCGGGCATCCCGTGGCGCCAGCTTGACGAACCGCTCCTGTTTGGGCTTGACCCTCGGCCCGGCCATTTCCTGATAGGCGGTCAGCACCCCCCGCCGAACCAGGCCGTAGACCGCGCTTCGCACCCCCCGCATGCCCAGGCCGCGTTCGAGCTGACGCAGGCTAACCGGTCCGCGGCTGCAGAGATGGTCCAGCACCCGCTGCTGCTGGGCGGAAACGACGCCGTCCGGCAATTGGCCACTATTTTTTAGGGCAATACGCTGCCCGCTGTCCGTGTGGATGCCCGAGGGCAACGCAGCCTTGAGGACTTCGGACAACGTGCAGAGGTAGTAGCCGGCAATCCACCGACAGAGGGCGAGCATATCCGGGGAAATCACGGGATAGGCATCCAGAAGAATGCCCACGGATTTCACGGTCTCCAGGTCACACTGGTCCAGGAAACCCGCCACGATGCCGGTCGTCCAGCGAACCCCCAGAGGCACAAGCACCCGGCTACCCACATGAATGCGGCCGTGAAGGTCATCGGGAACCTGGTAGGTCATCTCCCGGTCTACCGGCGCACCCAGAGGGACGACTTGCGCATAAGGCGGCGGCATGGAATCAACGGTCCGAGGGAAGACTGCGGGAGGGTGGCGGCAGGTGGTCGATCTCTTCTATCCAGATGCTGGAGCGGGAGATAAAAAAGCGATGTCTCCGACCCGCATCGCCCTGCGGCGTGAGGGGCATTCCCTGGAGGGAAAGATCTATGGCGGAGGCCCTGTCTACTTCGATCAGAAGCCGGTTATGCGCGTTCCAGCGACGCAGACTGCCGGGGGACAGGGTGGCGCTGAACGGCGGCTCCCCATCTGCGGAAACCGATATCCGCACCGTATCCACCGCACGCCCTTCCAGGGCCAAAAGCGAGTCCTGAACAGAAAGGGGAAATGCCAGCGCATAGGCCGACGCCACGGCTTTCCCCAAAGACGCCGGCAGCGCCGGCTGGCCGGTATCGGCCGGGGCAACGGCCGTTCGCGCCTGCAGGCGCTCCGGGACGACCGGAGGCAGAAGCGCATCGGCAGATACGGATGGGTCTTGCGCTTCGGCTGCAGAGGCGTCCGGCTTGGACAGACGCCCTTCCGACCCTTCTGCGAACGCAGGGGCCACCGCATCCTGATCCTGCGTCGCCTGCCGAGAGCCCGTCTGCGTTTCTGCGACGGCGCTGTCGCCCGGGATGCCCTGGTCGTTTTGCGGCGCAGGCAGCCCGGCAGACGGCGCCTGGTGCGGGGCAGAAGCAATGGGGTCATCCGAAACGACCTGATCCGATGCCTCCTGGCGAAGGACGGCAACCGTGCCGACAATTACGACCAGGACCAGCGCGAAGGCAATGCTCAAAAACGGACCGGAAGCGGAGCGTCGGCCGGAAACTTCAGGGGGAGCGGCCTTGGGAACGTGTACAAGCGTGTCATAACGCCCGAGCATTTCTGTCGGGTCCAGCCCGATCTCCTGGGCATACTTTCTGAGAAAAAGCCGAATATAGGTCTCCGGGAGGACATCGAATCTCCCGGTTTCAAGGGCTTCGAGGTAGGCGGGATTGATACGGGTATACTGGAAGATGTCCTCCAGGGAAAGCCCCAGAGCTTCCCGCTGGGCCTTGAGCTCGGCAAAAGGCGCATCCATGATCTCGGCTCCATCACAGCCCGCACGGTGTGTTCACGGCGCAGGACATTTTGAGGAAAACAAATCGGCCGGAGCGGCCTCCTCCGGAACCAGGGACCAGGAAGAGCCGTTCAGCATACGGCCGACCAGCCTCCACAGGCACGTCAGCGGCAGCCCCACCACATTGTAAAAACACCCGGATACCGATTCGATAAACACCGCAGCCCTTCCCTGGGCCGCGTAGGCCCCGGCCTTGTCCATGGGCTCTCGAGTTTGCACATAAAGACGAACTTCATCGGGAGACAGCAGACGAAATCTCACGTCGGTGACGGCCACGTCGGAAAGCATCCGACCGCTGGAGGTGTCTACGAGGGTGAGGCCGGTGAAGACCTGGTGGGTTCTCCCTGACAGCCGGGTGAGCATCCGCACTGCATCGTTGGCATCGGCCGGTTTTTCAAGAATATCGCCGTCCAGAACGACCACGGTATCCGCCCCGAGGACAAGCGCATCCTGGAACCCTTGAGCAACCGCACATGTCTTGCGGCGTGAGATCTCCAGAACGTGATCGGCCGGTTCCAACGGGCTTTCAAGGACTTCCGACACGTGGCTGGGAACCACGTCAAAAGGCAGCCCCAGCATCCGCAGGAGGCCGGACCGGCGGGGGGATGCCGAGGCCAGAATCAGCTTTTTCATCTATACCTGAAGGGTTCGAAGGCGTCACGGATCAAAGCCGGGGCGCCTGGGAATAGGAATCTGAAACCGTTCGAATTACGGGCGCTCAACCAGAATACTGACCGGCCCGTCGTTGTGAATTTCCACCTGCATCCGGGCGCCAAAAAAACCGGTCTTGACCGGCACGCCCAGGTCTTGAAGGGCCTTGACGAACGCCAGATAGATTGCCTCTGCTGCCTCCGGAGGCGCGGCGTCCACAAAACTGGGGCGCCGTCCCCTTCGGGTGTCCGCATACAGGGTAAACTGAGAAATGACCAGGGCCTCGCCGCCAACCTCCAGAATGGACCGGTTCATTTTACCCTGGTCGTCTTCAAAAATTCGGAGGTGCGCGCATTTTTCGGCCACAAACCGGAGCTCATCCGGCCCATCGCCACGGCCGACCCCGAGAAGCAGGGTCATGCCCCTGCCGATTTCGACCGGCGGATGTCCTTCAACGCATACGGCCGAGCGGCTCACCCTCTGTACAAGCGCCCGCACGTCACCCCTCCGGTATCGCGTGGAAAACCCCGGTCTGCGGGAAAACGACCGAAGCGAAGATCAAGGCCA
>Ga0272441_10016350_pt1 | contig 10268 bp, 6 predicted proteins | sample SSMProp6N_FD_193582 | JGI IMG/M metagenome (GOLD analysis project Ga0272441, IMG submission 193582) | Marine sediment archaeal communities from Little Sippewissett salt marsh, Falmouth, MA, United States - SSM-Prop-6N | ecosystem: Environmental > Aquatic > Marine > Wetlands > Sediment ... | reverse complement strand
CTGCGACGGCAGCTCGATGCCGACGGTGACCGGTGGCGGCACAGCCGCTTGCCCTTCCGCAGGCCGCAGGACCAGAGCGGCCAGGATTAGCAGCATCGCGTCTCATCTCCCGTCGGACGGCCATCATTGGGCGGACGCCCTTGCCCGGCAGCTTGTACCCATTCGCACAGTTCGGTCGGGTCCCCTCCGCCTGATTGGTCGCAGAGTCACTGTCGCGCAGGACTACCGGCAGCTCGCCGACTCAACGAAGTCCACATGGCAGACGCGGGAGGGTTGTGAGATCGCCGGTGTCTCGCCACCGATTCCCTTGCGTAACCGCGCGCCGGCGAGAGCGCGTGGATCGCCATCCCCTCCCACGCGCGGCACCGCGACGGCCAGCCGGCAGGCCCCTGAGTGTTGCGTTCCCCGCGCGGCCGTGCACCCCCTCCCAGAGACACCCCGGCCTGCTTTGGGTGGGCTGAGCACGGTCAGCCTGCGGGATCTGGCGCGGCAGGCATCGAGTGTGCATCGAGAGCGGACGTTCTGCGTCCCCGGGGCCAGACCGCGCCAATCCCCAAGGTCCTGCGGGGCTCAGGAACGAACACGTACCGTTGGGATGCGGCCCCGGATCTCGTTGCCTGCGACGCCAGAGGGAGTGGTGCGCGCATCCCGATGCGCGGCAGCGCGCATTCTCCCCTGACCGCGAGGCAGAGCCCAGGACGCCGCTCCGCAAGCGAGCACAAGCATGGGCGACCAACCGGCGTGGGTCGCGATGACCCCGCTCGGCACAGCAAGGAGCACCAGGGATGAGTGACCTCAGAGCGGCAGCTGGATGCGTTGCGATCCTGAGCGTGGCCCTTTGCCAATCGGGGGCTGTGTCAGCCCAACCAAACGGTGCGCCCAACCTGTCACTGTCCGTGGACGGGAAGGCCACCGGGTACAGCGTCGTGCTGGCAGAGGACGCGTCTGCCCCGGAGCAGATGGCGGCCAAGGAACTGGCGGCGTACCTGGGGCAGGTGACGGGCGCGGAGTTCCCCATCTCTGTGAACGTGGATGCAGACCGCGGGCCGGTCATCGCCGTGGGTCCCGGCGCGGCCAAGGCGGTCGAGCCGGAGGTCGACCTGTCGAGGGTCGGGGACACGGGTCTGGGTGAGGACGGGATCGTCATCAGAACGGTCGGGGCCAACCTGGTCCTGACCGGCGCCGAAGGCAGCCTTCGCGGGACGCTCTACGCGGTGCAGGAGTTCCTGGAGCGGGCGTGTGGCGTGCGATGGTGGACCCCGACGGCAGAGACGGTGCCCTCTCGGCCTACCCTCGCGGTGGGCCCGCTGGACGTGCGCTACAGGCCGGCCTTCCTGTATCGCGAGACCCTGTGCCCGGCCACAACTCGAGTGGTGACACATGGCGGCACGGCCGAAGTGCCCCTGTTTGCCGTGCGCATGCGCCAGAATGGGCACTTCCCGCGCATTCCCCGGGAATGGGGCGGACACTACACGATCATCGGCTGGTGTCATACGTTCTTCCATGACGACTCCGGCCTGCTGCCGCCGAACAAGTACTTCGAGGAGCATCCCGAGTGGTACAGCGAGATCGACGGCAAGCGCACACATGAACGCGCGCAGCTTTGCATGACCAATGATGAAATGCTGCAGGAGCTCGCCAGGAATGTGCTCGCCGAGATCCGCAGACAGCCCGATGCCGGCATCATCTCCGTGTCACAGAATGACCACCGCGGGAACTGCCAGTGCGCCCGGTGCCGGGCGATGGACGAGGCCGAGGGTTCCCCCGCCGGCTCCCTGCTGTATGGGATTAACAGGGTGGCCGAGATCGTCGAGAGGGACTTTCCGGAGTTCCTCATCTCGACGCTGGCGTACAGCTACACCCGCAACCCGCCGAGGACGATCCGCCCGCGAGACAATGTGGTCATCCGCTACTGCGTCATCGAGCGATCCGCGCTCCAGCCCATAGAGCACCCGATGAACCGGGAGCTCCTGGATGACCTCGAGGGCTGGGCGCGGACCGCGCCGAACATGGCGATCTGGGACTACACGGCGAACCTCCGCTCCCCCTTCACGCCCGAACCGCGCGCTGCCGTCTACGGGCCTGACATGCGGCTCTATCGGCGCTGCAATGCGAAGAGCGTCTTCTGCGAGCATAGCCACGGGGCCAGCCCGACCAGCGACTTCGAGCCCCTGCACACGTGGCTGCTGTCGAGGCTGTTGTGGGACCCGGGCCAGGACGAGCGGGCTCTCACACGCGAGTTCCTCGATGGCTACTTCGGACCCGCAGGGAGGGCCATCGAGAGCTACCTGTGCCTGCTGTCCGGCGCCGGCGCGGAGGCCCGCGTAAGGAGCTGGTCCCACCCGCACGACGCCGAGTGGCTGGACGTAGAGACCATGAACCGGGCGACGGTACTCATGGACGCAGCCGAGGCGGCGGTGGCCGCAGGCCCGGTGCTCCTCAAGCGAGTGCGCGATGCTCGCCTGTCCCTGGATCACCAGTGGCTTGCGGGCTACACGCGTTACGCGGCCGCGCGACTCCACGGAGCGAGGATGCTGGGCCCTGATGATCTGGCCACGGCGATCAGTGGGTTCATTGACCGGGCGCGCGCGGCAGGGGTGGCGCAGTTTGGTTACGGCCGACGCGGGCCGACGACCATCGAGGCGCATGGGGAGTTCCTCCGCGAGGACAACGCGCTTAGCGACAACCAGCGCTATCTCGCAAGCCTGGCCGGTGAGCCCGCGCCGCTGCCCGAAGGGTTCGCGCAGGTGGCGAGGTACCGCGTCGTCGATCTGCAGGAGCATGATCTGAGGCTGTTCGACGGAGCCGACGTGGTGACTGACGAAGCGGCCTCCAATGGCGCCGCCGTGAAGCTCGACCCGGCCGTCAGCAACTGGTCGGTGCAGAAACGGGAGCTTCCCACGGTGGGGGTGGCGGGGCGCTGGCGCGCCTATGCGGTGGTTCGTTGCGAGGCCATAGCTGCGGAAGGCATCGCCTTCGTGGGCGGCGTCTACGACTCGAGCCGGCGCGCGCACCTGACGGGCTTCGCCGGCCGCATCGAGGCCGACCCGGTCGGCGAGACGCAGCCGGAGGACATTGACGCCACTCCGGGGGTGACCGTCGCCGCCATCGGTCCCTCTCCTGCCAACCTGGGGGACGGGCAATACCACCTTGTGGACTTCGGCGTGCACCACTTCGGCGACGCCACTCGCGTGTGGGTCGGCACGACCGGCGGGGTCAGCCCACAGAATGTGAGGGCGATCTACGTGGACCGGATTATTCTGGTGAGGGCGCAGTAGCGTGTCGCTTGTACTGTCCGTCAACCTGCGCCGTACATCGCTACGGAGAAGGCCTTAGGGTCCTTCCTCTCGCCCCGCAGGTTGTGGAACACGATCCGCACCGAGTAGTGCGTCCGACCCTCGGTGTCCTCCGTCGCGACCAGCGGCTCATCCCCGGCGGCGGAGCACACGGTGACCAGAAGTGGGCCGTCCGCGGGCAGCGGGTTGTTGGCCGTTATCTCGTACACTCCCGGCCCGCGCCGCTCGAGCGCGCCGATGTTCACAACGCGCACTGCTCCGAAAGACACGGGGCCATCCACAGCGGCGCCCGGGACGCGACCCGCCAGGCAGAGCTCGTCGGGCCCGCGGGAGATCTCATACCGGTCAACGTTGAGGCGTTTGTTCCCCTTCGACCTGAAGCGGGACGTGTCGCCTTCTACCTCGGCCTTCAGCTTCGCTACGGGCACAGTTGGGTCGGCGCTGGTCGCCTTCCAGTTGCAGTTCATGGCAGTGACCCCGCCGCCTGGCTCGATGCGGATCACCGTGGCATGGTCCGGCTTGCCACCGTAAGTCGACTCGTAGTTGACGTTGCACGCTTCCAGGGAGTTGCGCAGGTTACGGAAGCGATAGGCGTACCGGAACGGCCCGTCCACCTGGCACCCGCTCAGCACGTTGTCGCCGTTGACGTCGAACCCGTAGAGGAGGTCTCCGTGAGTCGTGGAGTTCCACACGTGGCAGTTGGTGAACTTGCTGTCCCACACGTCGTCTCCCCCAACGCCGACCTCCACGCCACAGATGGTGCAGTTGAGGGCATGGCTGTCGCCGCAGTTGCGGAAGTAGATCCCGGCGCTGCCCGCCGGGGCCTCGACCAGGTCGCGCGTGGTCTTGCAGCCGACGAACATGGCCCCATAGCTGCGCTGGGCCGCGTGGGTGCTGCCTGCCCGGAACCCGTGCAGCCGGAAGTTGCGGACCTCGGCCTCATAGATGCGCAAGTCGTTGCAGAAGGTGATCCAGATCCCCACATCGGCCTCGCCATTGCAGTCGAACACGCCGCCGAACAGCGTGCTATTGCGGTGGATCGCCTCCCAGGAGGCGTCGCCGCGCGCCACGGGATCGCCAAGGGCGATCATGGCCTCCCCCCTGAAGTGCGGCATCGCGCGCAGCATCGCCTGGCGGTCGAACCGGTAGGTGGGCCCTGGTTTCTGGTACTGATACTCTCCGCCTGTTGGGGGGATCTCGGGTGAGGGCTTGGGGCGGATGACGATGGTGCCGGAGATCCAGTAGCGGCCCGGCGGCACGTAGACCCCCCGGCGCAGATCCGCAGCGCAGTCGAACGCGGCCTGGAACGCGGCCCTGTCGTCCGTGGCCCCTGCGGCAAGAGGGCGAGCGCCGAACATCAGCGGCGTGACCTCGACCTCGGCCAACTGCCATCGCGAGCCGTCGCTGCACTCGAGCTGCCAGAGGCGGATGTCGGTCTCGTCGTGCGGAAGACGAGCGTAGCAGGCGCCGCCGCCCTCGCCGGACGTGTGGTAACCCAGAGTGCGGATCTCCCTTGCTTCGGGGGGCGGGGCAGACTCCTGCGCCTGCGCGAAGGTCTCGACGAGGACGGAAAGCCGTGCGCCTGTGGCGGCGCTCTCGGCCTGGGCCAGAGCGTACCCGTTGCCGGCCACGAGAGCTACGGCCGTCCACAGACAAGCCAGCTGCCGACGGGCCGTCACGGTGTCCGGGGGCCTGACGCGTGCAGAGACCATGGCACTGCCCTCCTGCGATGGTGCGGATGTTCGTGACGCCCGGGACGCGCTGCCGCTTCTCTTGCGCCTGACGCGGCCATCGTCTAGACTGATCCCGACGAAACGCCGGGAGTCTCTCGCCTCGGGCCAATGCCTGGGGCGATCCCCACACGGAGGGAAACGGGTGACCCATCAGCGCGTGTGCGCGATTCTCCAGGCTGCCGCCATCCTGGCTGTAGCTTTCTTCGTCATTCCGGTGGTCCCCTTGCAGACCCGCGCTGTGGCAGCCGACGGCCCCGACAGCCTGCCCCCCGCCCATGCCTGCAAGCTGCCGCGCTGGCGGGGGTTCAACCTGCCAGACCGGATCAACTCCGAAGCCCCGGAGGGCCACCGCCACAATCGGCCCTTCCGGGAAGAGACGATCCAGATGATCGCCGAACTTGGCTTCAACTTCGTCCGCCTCCCCGTGGACTACCGACACTGGATAGTGGACGATGATTGGGCGCGGATTGACGAGGGCGCACCGTTGCTGCGCGAGCTGGACCAGGTGGTTGAGTGGGGAGGGCGCCATGGGGTCCACGTCAACCTGTGCCTGGCGCACGCGCCGGGCTACTTCGTCGTGCCGGAGATGATGTCGGACCCCGCCGACCTGTTCACCGACGCCACGGCCCAGCGCATCTGCGCAGAGCACTGGGCGATGCTCGCGCGCCGATACCGGGACATCCCGAGCAACCGGCTCAGCTTCAACCTGTGGAACGAGACGCCGAGGGTAGGCCAGGACGCCAACTATGAAGTGGTGACCCAGGTTGTCGAAGCGATCCGCGCGCAGGATCCTGACCGGCTCATCATCGCAGATGGTCGCGACGTTGCCCGGACGCCTTGCGACGAACTGGTAGATCTGGGGATCGCGCAGTCCTTCCACTGCTACCAGCCGATTCAGGTGACGCACTTCATGGCGAGCTGGGTCAAGGGGGCCGACCGTTGGGGCGTGCCGACCTGGCCTCGGCCGGAAGCGCGCGGGTGGCTGTGTGGTCCGGGCTACGGCGAACGCCATGCCACGCTGACCGTCGCTGGGCCCTTTGCCGACGTCGTCGAGTTGCGCGTGCGCATAGGTGACGTCTTCAACACAGCCACGCTTCGGGTGGAAGCCGACGGCGCCGTGCTGTGGGAGAAGCAGTTCGCGACCGGGCCGGGCGAGGGCGAGTGGCAGCACTCGGAGTACCTCGAGCAGTGGCAGGCGCACCTCTGCTACTACGGGCGCGACTACCGCCTCAGCGTACCTGCACAGACGAGGGAGTTGCGGCTCTCCGTCGTGGATGGCCATTGGCTCCAGATCGTGCAGGTGGGGGTGCCCGCGCCAGCCGGCCGTAAGGCCACGCTTGACCTCGATGGGACTTGGGGGCAGCCGCCGACGCCCCTGCGCTATACCCACGGCGCCGGCTGGAAGACGCCCGTCCTGCAAGACATGGAGTGGCTCAGGGCGCAGCTCATCTCCCCCTGGCAGGCTCTGGAGGCCAAGGGTGTCGGCGTGATGGCTGGTGAGTTCGGTGTCTTCAACAGGACGCCCCACGACGTGACACTTCGCTGGCTCGAGGACTGCCTGCGGCTCTTCAGTGAGGCCGGCTGGGGCTGGGCGCTCTGGAACTTCGACGGCGCGATCGGGATCCTCGACAGCGACCGAGCCGACGTGGAGTACGAGGACTGGGAAGGTCACAAACTTGACCGCAAGATGCTGGAGTTGCTGCAGCGCTACTGATGGGTGAGCAGGAACCTCGCCCCCCCCCCGGCACCTCGCAGCACGCGCCGAAGGCCGACGCCGCCAACACCCGGCGTGGGCGCATCGTCCATTTCGCTACCGGCAATCAGTTGGGCAGACCCGCAACACCCTCGTCACCCACGCCCGCGAGCAGCCGAGCGCCCTGGCAAGCTCGGCTCTGCTCCTGACGAGGCCGCTGTTGAGCACGGCCTGGAACAGCGCGCCGCGGTCACGCTTGGGCTCCGGGGTAGCCGGGGCGCGGGCACCCCGACGGGCAGCTCGTGGCGTAGGAGGGCATGGCGGAGCGGCCGGTGGCACAGCCGTCCGTTCATGCCGGTCGGCCCGGCGACGTAAAAGCCGATGTAAGCCGGCGACCGCGAAGTTCGGATGCTTGGGGTTCTCGGGGAGCCAGCAGTTCTGGAACCCGAACTTCGTGGGGCAGAGCGAGGCGGCCTGTTGGACCGCAGCGCCGGGCTGGGCCGAAGTAGCCGCTGAGAAGTTCGGGATTCATGCTCGACCCCAAGCCCGTCTCCGAACTCGGAGGCGGGCTTCGCCACGTCCGCAGCCCGTTCGCAGCCCGTTGGGCAGCCGGCGTGACCGTGAGGTCGGCCATGCCTTCTGTACCGTGACGCAGGAGGGTATGCCCCCGCGGAGTCCCCTCTTACCGAGGCAAGACCCTCGACCGCCGTCCCGCAAGGAGCTGCGCCCTCGCGTGGACAGCCCCTCGTTCCTTGTGTTCCCGTCAGGCCACCTGGCCCGCAATTGGGGCGCTGCCTCCCCTTCAGACCGGCTCCGCGGTGGGGCAGCGTCGCACCTGCCTCGGCGCAGGGACTGCCACTGGAAGGCCCACGACTGGTCTCCGACAAGAGAGCGTGATCGCGCTCGCCCCACTGAACATCCTGCCAGTTCCAACGTCCCCGAATGTAAGCGGGCACTTACACTTTGAGGGCCGGTGCCAAGAAGGTGGCATGGTGCGCGACCCCAAGCGACGTAAGCAGCTTCTTCAGGCAGCCCTCGCACGCTTCAGCGGTGAAGGCTACGATGTGGCGACCACTCGCAGCATCGCATCCGACGCCGGTGTCAGCGAGACCGTCCTGTTCAGGCATTTCGGCTCGAAACGCGAGCTGTTCCTGACGGTGCTTGGTGAGTTCGGTCCGCGTCAGATCTTCCACGATATCGCCGCATCGCTTGACGATGCCGCTACCCGTGGCGACGCCCTTCGACACTTGCTGACGTGCTACCTGGACACCACACGGGAACATCGTCCCTGGCTGCGTGTCGTGTTCCAGGAGTCCCGGCGAGACACCGAGGCCCGCGAAGCACTTGCAGGGCAGTACGGGGAGGTCGGCCAGGCGCTGAGACGGGTGATGCGGGACGGTGTCGAAGCGGGGGAGTTCCGGGCGGACCTCGCCCCGGCGGCGCTGCAGGTGATCCGTCTCGCCGTCAGGGGGTTCGTCGCGCGATCGACCACGCAGCCGCCGGATGACTGGGCGGCAGAGCGGGACGGGTTCGTGGACAACCTGGTATCAGTGATCGCTGAGAGCCTTCGCGCCGAGGCGTCGGACAGCGAGCAAGGCAAGCTCGAGTGAGCGTCACTGGAGGGCAAGATCATGCAGCGTGGTTGTGCGTTCGTCCTGGCGTTGACAGGCATCGTTATCGCAGCAACGTCGTCTGCCCAGCAGACGACCAGTTCGCTGGAGCAGCGCTTCCAGCGCCTCGACCGCAACGGCGATGGGAAGCTCTCATCGGAGGAGCTTCGAGCACCCCGGATCTTCGGCGAGATGGACGCAGACGGCGACGGCTTCGTGACGCTCGATGAGGCCCGCGCGCACCTGCAGGCGCGTCGTGAATCACAGCGTGCCCAGGAGCTGCGCGCGTTGGGTGTCGGCCCGACGCCCCGCTCCGACAGCCCGGCCTTCACGAGCATTCAGTTCGCGAGGGACTACGAGCCAGGAACGCGTGATGGACCTGGCCAGTGGATGGGTGGAACGGAGACGCTACGATTGCTCGCGCATGGCGGCAAGCTGTTCGCCAGCATAGGCTACTGGACCGACACACCCTACCTCCAGCCCAAAGGCGACGACCCCTGGACCGGCGCGCAGATTCTCGTCAAGGACAGCCGCGACGCGCCGTGGCGGGTGGATGCCGGCTTCGGCCCTCAGTACCTTCGTGTCGAGGGGATGATCGCGGCCACATTCACAACCGACGCGTCGGGGCGCCCACTGGAGGAACCGGTCACGCTGCTCGTCGCCAGCCCTTCGTCGCGGCAGGCGTCCGCAGCCTGGACGCGCGAAGATGCGACAGGGGAATGGCGGCGGGCTCGCCCGCTGACCGTTCGAGGGGGCATCCGGTCATTCTGTACCCATCGAGACCGCGTGACCGGGATTCACCATCTGTTCGCGGGTCTGCGCGGCTTCATTGTGCGAGGGGCGTATGACTGCGAGGCCCCTGGTGAGCTTTCGTTCGCGGCTGAGCCGGAGCTGTCCGGCACCGGCCGAGTGATGGCGATGGTTGAGGCGAACGGCGTGCTGTATGCGGCCGGCGGCATCGCCAGCGATGAAGAGCAGTCGGGCGGCCTGTTTCGCCGGATCGATGGGCCCAAACCTCGGTGGGAACTCGTCTGGCGCTGGCCGTACAAGCTCATCGAGGATAAGGACGAGTCGGAGATCATGCGTGGCCTGACTGCCGTGCCGGACCCGCTTGGCGGCGACCACGAAGTCATTATCGGCACCTGCGCCTACCCAGGTGTGGTGTACCGGATTGATCCGGCACAGGACCACAAGGCCGTGCGAGAGCTGGACATCCGCCAGTACTTCGCGGAGGGCTGGGGCGTGGAGTTCCTGGCTGGCCCGTGCCTGTCCGCGTACAACCGCATGGTGCCGGCTACCGATCCTGAGACCGGCGAGCAGGTGCACCTAATAGGTGTGTGCGTGACTCACCCGGATGGAGCGGATGCGGAGTTGCGCCGGAGCGCCTGGTACCTGGTCCGTCACGTTGACGCGACGTACGCCCACGGGCGCGTCTACGACCCTCAATTCCCTGAGCCCAACCCACCCGCCGGCCTCGGCGCCACACGTACCATGGAGATGGCGCCATGGGACGAACGTGAGATCTACGCCGGCGGGTACGACGGCGCCGCCAACAACCGCAAGAACCACAACACCGCCTGGATCTACCGGGGCACCATGTCCCCGGTTGGGCCGGCCGAAGACTGAACTCTGGAAGGGGAGCTACTGTGAACAGGCGGTCATTCATCACGACGCTGGGGATGGGCGCTGCGGCCTTCGCAGCACCTCAGTTTGCCCTCCCGCAGCAGCAGCGCAAGCCCAACATCGTCCTGATCTTCTCCGATGACCAGGGCTACGCGGACATCGGCGTCCATGGGTGCGAAGACGTGCCGACACCCCACATGGACTCCATCGCCACCAGCGGCGTGCGCTTCACCGACGGCTACGTGACCGCTCCCGTCTGCAGCCCGTCTCGTGCGGGGCTTCTGACGGGCCGCTACCAGCAGCGATTCGGACA
>Ga0272441_10016349_pt1 | contig 10268 bp, 8 predicted proteins | sample SSMProp6N_FD_193582 | JGI IMG/M metagenome (GOLD analysis project Ga0272441, IMG submission 193582) | Marine sediment archaeal communities from Little Sippewissett salt marsh, Falmouth, MA, United States - SSM-Prop-6N | ecosystem: Environmental > Aquatic > Marine > Wetlands > Sediment ... | reverse complement strand
GCTCGCTCAGCCCGCGGGCAGCCGCCCACCCTGCGGCAGCCTCCAACAGGGCAGCCGCCGCACTGTCATCCTCAACGCACTCGAAGTGGTAGAAGCGCGCCTCCCGGCGGTTGCGGTGGGTGTTGAACCTGCGGTTTTCGAACACGCTGATGCGGCCGATCGCTCTACCCTCCCGGCGGGCCAGAAAGAAGGAGGCCTCGGAATGCTCGAAGAAGGGGTGTTTGCGGGTGAGGATCTTCCTTATCTCCGAGCGGAACGGAGGAACCCACTGGCGGGTGTTCTCGTACAGCCGAAAGGGTAGATCGATAAACTCGTCGATCTGTTTGCCGTCCCCGCGGGGAATTTCCACTACTTGCAACATGTTCGCTACCTCCCAAGCCGATGCAACGCTTTCCTATTTATACACCGGGTGAGCTGTTTCCCAACAGCCGCTTTTTGCAGTAAATTGTGTCACATGACTATAGAGGGCATTGCAGCGGACACGCAAAAACCAGTCTCACTGCGCATCCAGGGCGGCCGCATCGCCGCGCTCCAGAGCCTGCCTGAACCCAAGGCGCCTGCCGGCAGCCCGGCCGTTCGAACCGACCTGCCCCTGCTTGCTCCGGGGTTTCTCGATATGCAGGTCAACGGCGCCCTGTACTGCGACTACCATCTGGAGGATTTCTCCGCCGGTCAGGCGACGAAGATCGTCGCCCACCTGGACAGCTCCGGAACCACCCAGCACATCGCCACGATGACCACCAGTCCCCGGGAGCGGATTGTGCGCAATCTGCGGACCCTGCTCGCTGCTATGGATGCCGATCGGAATCTGAAGAGCGCCATCCCGGGGATCCACATCGAAGGGCCCTTCATCTCCAGGTTGGACGGGCCCCGGGGGGCCCACGATCCCGCCTTCATCCGTGCTCCGGACATCGAAGAGGTGAAGCAGTGGCAGGAGGCGGCCCAAGGCCTGATCCGCATCATCACCCTGGCCCCCGAGTGGGAGAATGCTTCCGCTTTCATCGAGCAGATCACCGACATGGGCATCGTGGCCGCCATCGGTCACACCGCGGCTACCGGACAGCAGATCCGCGCCGCGGTGGATGCGGGCGCCCGCATCTCCACCCACCTGGGCAATGGCAGCCATCCCCTGGTGCCGCGCCTCCAGAACTACATCTGGGAGCAGCTGGCCGAGGACCGCCTGGCCGCGGGGATCATCAGCGACGGCTTTCACCTGCCCGATTCGGTTCTCAAGGTGTTTACCCGGGTCAAGGGCACCGAGCGCCTGATCCTGGTGAGCGATGTGGCCCATCCGGCAGGGTGCAAACCCGGCATCTACCCGCGGGGAAACATAGACGTTCAGGTTCACGAGGACGGGCACCTGGGGCTTCCGGACAGCGAGATCCTGGCCGGGGCCGGTCATCTGCTGGACTGGGATATCCCCCACTTTGCGCGGGTCACCGGATTGAGTTTAGGGCAGATCCTTCCCCTGGTCACCGTCAACCCGGCCCGGCTTCTCGGCCTGGATGAGAACTACGGCAGGCTCGAGCCCGGGGCACCGGCCAACCTGGTGCTGTTCCGCTGGGAAGGGCAGCAGGGGGAAGCAACCGGGAAGCGGCTGCAGATCCTGAAGACCATCCGCGCAGGCCGGGTCGTGTACGAGGTTTGATCCTGCCGCTTTACAGGCGGATCTACCCCGCCAACCCTAGTAGATGAACTCCAGTCCGGCGGTCCAGGAGCTCGGGTAACCCTGGTCCCACTGATACAGATCGTTCCCATCCCCAACCGGCAGGGAGAGGTGGCTGAAGATGGTCAGCCCCTGATAGATGTTCCAGCTGACACTGAGGAAACTCAAGGCGGACAGATCCACCGGGGATATCAGAGAGCGCAGCTGCAGGGACAGGGTATCGGTGGGGGAGAAGGAAACCTCCGGGAAGAGAAACAGCCCATAGTCCGCACCACCGGCGATCTCCTCCCACCCGGCGCCCGGGCGTACCGCCGCCTCCAGTCGGAAAGAAAGGGTACGGTTCAGACCCAGGTTGATCAGGTGAAACAGGCCGGCGGAGATCCTCAGATAGTCTTCCCACTGCCCCCAGTCGGGACCGAACTGGAGAATTGCCATGGATGCGGATAGGTTCCAATCCACCAGCAGGTGCCCGTGCAGGCTGACGTACGGTCTGTGCTCGGGTGTATCTCGTCCCGTGGCGTAGTAACCGATCTCCAGGGTGGTGCTGCCCATCTTGAACGCACCCCGTATCCCCCCGGACATGCTGTGTAACGGCATGAGTGGCGACACATCCCCGAGGCTGGTGGCAAAGGTATACTCCTCCGGATTCGCCACTCCATAGGGCAGGGTCACCACTTCCAGAAAGGAGAAGGCACCCAGAGGCAGGTAGACCGATGCCAGCCAGGCCGTTTCATCCCGCAGGGCCGAACCTTCCAGACCCCCGGAGATCGTATCCATGCTGCCGAAAACCACGTCTCCGGCGTTGAATACGAACCCGTCACCCCAGGAGACCCGGGTCTTCCCCAGGGTAAGGCGGAACCAGGGCAGCCTGACCTTGAGGTACGCCCTGGGAATGTCGATGCCCACATTCTGGCCGACGTAGGAATCGAGCCGTAAGTACCCCTTTACGTTTTTGTTACCTTCGGAATCGAGATCCAGGCTGGCGGTGATCGCGGGCATCAGCTTGGTTTCTCCCAGTTCGCGGAGAACCGTGGCGGATCCGTTTATGGTCACCGAGGAGGCGACCTCCGCGGCCAGGTCTGCGGGCGCCAGTCCAAGGACCAGGAAAACCAGCAGGGCGGCGAAACCGCCGCGTTGCAGAGAGCGCGCCCTCACCAGGTCAGCTCCTCGAGGCTGAAGATATCAGGGGGCAGCTTCGCGACCAGATCGATGGCCTCGATCCTCATCTCCGTGGAGGATTTTTTCTTCATGGCATCCCGCATGATGATGTAGTGGGGAACGTACTTGCCGGCTACCACTCGGATATCCCCCAGCTCCATCTCCTTGAGCAGACGTCCGGAAAGGGAATAGGCGTTGGCCCGGGTCATCACCCAGGTCTCGGCATCGATCCAGGCTTCCTGCTTGGGATAGGCCAGTCCCCGTTTCCTGGCCTTGAGCTCCAGATGGTAGTGCTTGCGTCCTTCGATACTCTCCTCCCCCAGAAGGGTGACTTCATACTGATCCAGCAGATCCCCTTCACCGGTCATATCCTCATAGGAGAAATCCGAGCCCATCACCGACTCCTTGAGCGCCGAACCCTGGAGGTGGATCACCTCCTCGGCCTCGGGGAAGTACAGGTAGATCTCGTCCTCCAGGCGCAGGATCTTCTGCCCCCTCTCCTCCGGATTGGTGAACTCCAGCAGCATCTTGTCCGATCCGGAGGCGTAGCTGATGAAGGTCTTGGTCCGGGAACCGAAGCGGTCGCTGATGATCATGGATCCGTCGATCCGTTCCGCCTCGTTGATCTCGTTGCGCTCCACATTTTTGACGATCTCTTCGGCGGTTATCGCCGAAACACTGAGGGCTGCCAGCAGCCCGAAGGTGAATATTAATGGTAGTATGCGATTCATAAGGTTTCTCCTCTCAAAGATTCTGTTGTAGCCAATTCCTTGTTATGTCCCGCTTCAGGGAACGCATCATAGTCCTCCTACACCGACCGCAGTGCCTCCACCGGTTCGATCTTGGCCGCCCTGCGGGAGGGGATGAACGAGGCCAGCGAAGCGATGATTGTGGAATAGAAGAAAACGAACACGGTGGAACGAATGTTGAGCCGGGGATAGACCACCGGGTTGATTTCCAGATCAACGCCCTGCATGGGCTGGGTCAGATCGATCCCCACCTTGGACAGGGGAATGGTAATACCGATCCCCAGCAACACCCCGACAAAGGCGGCGATCGCCCCGATGTAGAGGGCTTCCAGGAAAAACAGGCGCACGATCTCCCGCGGGGTCATGCCCATGGCCGCCACGGTGCCGATCTCCCGCATGCGCTCGAAGATGACCATCATGGTGGTGTTGACGATGACCGTGGAGGCCAGGATGAAGAAGACCAGGGCGATCACGTCATAGGCGCTGCGGGCCAACTGCATCCAGCCGACGGAGGCACCGATACGGGTCCAGGGCTGGGCGGAAAGATTTTTCCGGCCCATGGCGGCGAGGATCCCCGTTGCCTTCTCGGCAAACTCATCGACCCTCTTGGAATCGTTGAGCACGACCAGGACTTCGGTGGCTTCATCGCTCATCTTGAGAAAACGGGCGGTGGTATCGATGGGAACCAGGAAAAAACTCTCGTTGAACCCGGCCACCAGGAAACGCACGATCCCGGTCACGGTGAAGGTCATGCCGGACATACCCAGGTACTTGTTCTTGGTGAGCAGGGTCAGCCGCTCACCCACCTCCAGGTCCAACTCCTCGGCCAGACCGGCGGACAGGACCATCTCCCTCTGCCCCATTTGCGGCAGCCGGCCCTCTTCTATAGCGTCCTGGATTCTCATCACCGAGGCTTCCCGCGGGAAATCCACACCCAGACCCATGCCGGCGTAGGTTCGGCCGTTTCGGTAGATGGCTGTAAAGAAACGGGTACGGGGCACGGCCGCCGCTACCTCCTCTTCGGACTCCATCTGCCGCACCACTTCCTCATACTCGCTCACACTGAGGTGTAGCGGATTCAGCTGCTCGTTCTCGTCGTACTCCACGTGACGGATACGGACGTGTCCGGATACATAGCGCACGATGTTGGATTCAATATCGCCCAGCATTCCGGCGATCAGCGAAAATGCGAAGGTGATGAACAGGGTGGCGATCATAATGGCCGTTCCCGAGAGCAGGCTGCGGCGCCGGTTGCGGCGAATATTCCTGAAGGCGATTCTTGCCAGTTTCATTGATCTTTCCTCTATCTATTCATAGCGCAGACACTCGGTGATCTGCATCTTCAGCGCCCGGGAGGAGGGAATCAGTGAGAACACCATGGCCGCCACGATCCCGAAGATAAGCCCGCCCACGAAGGCCTGGGGATGCCAGGCGCTGCGGAATATCCCGGTTACCCGGTAGCCGATATCCATCTGCCCCATGATAGCGCTGAAGTCCATACCGTAATTGACCATGTACCAGTTGAGCACCAGACCGAGAACAATACCGGACAGGGTGCCGATCAGGCCGATGCCGCCGGCTTCGAAGAGAAAAGCCGCCCGGATGGCACCGTCGCCCATGCCCATGGCCCGCATCATACCGATCTCCCGGACCCGTTCGTATACCGCCATGAGCATGGTGTTGGAGATGCCCACCGCGGCGATGACAAACACCAGAATCAGGAGAATGCTGCTGCCGGCGCTTTTCATCTGGGCGAACATCAGGAAATCCCGGGCCAGATCCTTCCAGCTCTGCACCGTGATTCCGGGAAAGGCGGAGAGCCGTCCCTGCAGTTCCTGCACCTTGAGCTCGGGGTCCTGCCATTCGGGAAACAAGAGGGTGATCTCGGTTACCGCCCCCTCCATTTCCAGGGCCTCGTCGGCCAGGGACAGGGGAATGTAAGCGGTGCCCTTGTTGATCATCGGATTGGGACTGTTCAACACACCGACCACGATCAGCTCAATGGTCTGAAATGCTCCATAGCGGGTGCGGGTGCGGATGGTGATCTCCTCCCCCACCGCGATTCCCAGGTCCTGGGCCAGCCACTCTCCGATAACGACCCCCTGCTCTCCGGCTTCCAGATATCTCCCCTGAGCCAGGGTATCGGAGAGCCGATAGATCTCTCCATCCGTCTCCGGATCGACGGCGATGACCTTGACGTACAGCGAGCCCTCGCCGTAGAAGATCTCCCCGGCAAAGACCGTCCTCCGGGTGGTCGTAACCCCGGCCCCCGTCAGGGCCTGCTCCAGGCTTTGAGGATCCTCGATACAGTGCTTGAGAGGCATGCTCTTGAGATCCTCCTGGTATTCGGTGGTCATGAGTTTTGCGGAACCGGTTTCGTACCAGATGATATTCCGCTCCGACTCCCGCTCGATGCCCTGCAGCATTCCGTCCAGCCAGAGAAACATGATGATGCCGAAGGCCAGGGCACAGGCGGTGATCAGGGTCCGCCGTTTGTAGCGAGAGAGGTTTTTCCAGGCAAGCGACACGATAAAACCCATCGTAGCCCTCCTATAGCGCTCTTCCTATACAGATCGCAGTGCCTCCACCGGTTCGATCTTGGCCGCTCTGCGCGAAGGAATCAGTGAAGCCAGTGAGGCGATAATCGTGGCGTAGAAGAAAACGAAAACCGTGGAACGGATGTTCACCTGGGGATAGATGATCGAACCGATTTCAATGCTCACCCCCTCCATGGCTCCGCTGAGATCGATGCCTATTCGGGAAAGAGGGATGGTGATGCCCATTCCGATCAACACCCCGACAAAAGCGGCGATGGCTCCGATGTAGAAGGCTTCCAGAAAAAACAGGCGCACGATCTCCCGGGGCGTCATGCCCATGGCTGCCACGGTGCCGATCTCCCGCATACGCTCGTAGATCACCATCATGGTGGTATTGACGATTACCGTGGAGGCGAGCAGGAAGAAGATCACGGCGAATATATCGTAGATGTTCTGGGCATAGCGAATCAGTCCGTAGATCATACCCACCTTGGTCCAGCCCAAAACCGAAAGCTCGTCCCGGCCCAGGTTCGACACGATTCCGGCGGCCTTTTTTGAGAAGGCATCGACCAGCTTGGCATCTTCCAGCATGACCAGCACCTCGGTGGCTTCATTGTCCATCTTGAGAAAGCGGGCGGCCGTGTCGATGGGCATGAGGAAGAAGCTCTCGTTGAATCCGGCCACCTGAAAACGAACGATACCGGTCACGGTAAAGGTCATTCCGGACATACCCATGTACTTGTTCTTGGTGAGCAGGGTCAGCCGCTCACCCACCTCCAGGTCCAACTCTTCGGCCAGGCCGGCGGACAGCAGCATCTGCCTCTGCCCCGCCTGCGGGAGGCTGCCCTGTTCCAGGGAGTCCTGGATCTTCATCATCTGTTTCTCCCGCTCGAAATCCACGCCCAGCCCTACTCCGCCGTAGGTCTGGTCATTTCTGTAGATGGCTGTGAAGAAGCGGGTTCTCGGCACCACCGCCACCACCCCCTGTTCGGACTCCAGTTCCTCTATCACCTGGTCGTAATTGGCCACACTCAGGTGCAGAGGGTTCAGCTGTTCGTTTTCATCGTACTCGATGTTGCGTATGCGCACGTGGCCGGTCACGTAGCGGACGACATTGGATTCATAGTCGCCGATGAAGCCGGCGATATAGGAGAACAAAAAGGTGATGGCCATCGTCGCCACGGCGATAGCCGTGCCCGACAACAGACTGCGTCGCCGGTTGCGGCGGATATTCCTGAAGGCTATTTTCGCCAGTTTCATCAATCATTCCTCCCTATCATTCGTAGCGAAGGCAGTCGGTGATCTCCATCTTCAGCGCCCGGGAGGAGGGGATGATGGAGAACAGCATGGCCGCGATCACGCCGAATACAAATCCGCCCACGATGGCCTGGGGGTGCCAGGCGCTGTAGAAAACACCGCTCACCCGGTAGCCGATATCCATCCGCCCCATGAGAGCGCTCATATCGATGCCTCGGGTGACCATGAGCCAGTTGGCCACCACACCCAGGCCCACTCCGATCACCGCTCCGATCAACCCGATTCCCCCGGCCTCGAACAGAAAGGTAGTCCGGATGGCGCCGTCCTTCATGCCCATGGCCCGCATCATGCCGATCTCCCGCACCCGCTCGTAGACCGCCATGAGCATGGTGTTGGAGATCCCCACCGCGGCGATGATGAACACCAAAACCAGGAGGATGCTGCTGCCGGCGCTCTTGGCCTGAGCGATCATCAGGAAATCCCGGGCCAGGTCTTTCCAGCTCTCCACGGTGAGGCCCGGAAAGACGGACAGCTGCTGCCTCAGGCTCTGGATCTTGCTTTCAGGATTCTGCCATTCGGGAAAGTACAGAGAGATCTCGGTAACCGCCCCCTCCATCTCCAGAAGCTCATCCGCCAGAGACAGGGGAATGAAGGCGGTGCCCTTGTTGATCATGGGATTGGGGCTGTTCAACACCCCGACCACGATCAGATCGAAGGTTTGAAAGGCTCCGTAGCGGGTGCGGGTGCGGATGGTGATCTCCTCTCCCACCTCGATTCCCAGGTCTTGGGCCAGCCACTCTCCAAGAACAACTCCCTGCTCATCCGGCTCCAGATATCGCCCTTCAGTCACGGTTTCGGACAGACGATAGATCTTCCCGTCGGTTTGGGGATCCACGGCCACGCCTTTGACATACAGGGAACCCTCACCGTAGAAGATCTCCCCGGCAAAAACCGTGCGGCGGGTGGTGGTTACTCCGGTTCCTTCCAGAACCTGCTCCACCGCATCCGGATCTTGGATCGCATGTTTGAGGGGCATCCTCTTGAGATCATCCAAATACTCGCTGGTCATCACTTTGGCAGATCCGGATTCGTACCAGATGATGTTCCGTTCCGATTCCCGCTCCGCCCCCTGCAGCCAGCCGTCCATAAAAATGAAGAATATCAGGCCCACGGCCAGTGCTCCGGCAGTGATCATTGTTCTGCGTCGATAGCGGGAGAGGTTTTTGAAGGCCAATGACAGCAGAAAGCTCATGATCCTGTCCTCTCATCGCTTGTGATCTCCCCGTCGTGCAGCTTCACCAGCCGCCGGGCGTATTCCATCACCATCTGATCGTGGGTGGAAAAAACAAAGGTCGTACCGTGCTTCTTGTTCAGCGCCACCATCAGATCCAGGATCTCATGACCCGTATCCGAATCCAGGTTGGCCGTGGGCTCGTCGGCCAGCACCATGTCCGGTTCCTTGATCAGAGCCCGGGCCACGGCCACCCGCTGCTGCTGGCCGCCGGACAGTTCCCCGGGAAGACGGGTTTCCATCCCCTTGAGACCCACCTCTTCCAGAAGGTCATAGGTCCGTTTCCTGATCTGCGCCCCATTGACCCCGAGCAGGGATAGGGCGAAGGAGACGTTCTCGTAGGCGCTGAGCACCGGAATGAGGTTGAAGGACTGGAACACGAAACCCAAATGCTTGCGGCGCAGCAGGGCCAGCTGCTTCTTGTTCTTGGTGGACACAGCCTCGCCGGCGATGTAGATCTCTCCGCTGGTGGCCTTGTCCAGGCAGCCGATCAGGTTCAGCAGGGTGGTTTTGCCCGAACCGGAGGGTCCGGCGATGGAGAGAAACTCCCCCTTTTCGATCTCGAGGGACACCCCGCGCAGGGCGTGAACCTTGGTCTGACCCACAGTATAGTCTTTGGTTACCTTCTCGACTTTGATCATATCTGTTCTCCTTTGTTCTCAGCTGGTAATTGGGGGCTTTGCGCCGATGGCTGGGCGTGCGGCCCGGCTTGACCCGACCGGGCGCCGCCGGGCTGGGTACCTCCGGGCTGAACTGCACCCGGCACTTTCCCCTGGGCCAGGTCATCCAGCACCGATCCCAGGGACATGGAGGCCAGGCTGCCGGAGGGCAGCAGCACGATGGTGCCCCGCTGCTTGATCCCCTCGTAGATCATGTTCATGCCCCGCAGGTGCAGGGCCGTGGGATCGTCCTTGTAGCGCTTGGCCGCTTCGACGAATTTGTCGGAAATTTCGATCTCCGCCGTACCCAGGATGACCCGGGATTGGCGTTCCCGTTCGGCCTGGGCCCGTTTGCTCATGGCGTCCTCCAGCTCCTTGGGGATCACGATGTCGGTAAACTCGATGGAGAGGATGGTGATGCCCCAGGGGTTGGTCTTGCGATCCAGGACCTCCTGGATCTCCTTGCCGATTTTCTCCCGCTCGGCCAGAAGACCGGCAAGATCGTGGCGGCCGATGGCGTCCCGCAGTGCCGTCTGGGCGGACAGCACCACCGCCTCGAGGAAGTTCTCCACCTCCAGGATCGCCTTGGTGGCGTCCCAGATCATCCAGAAGGCCAGGGCGTCCACGTGAACCGGCACCGTATCCATAGTAATGGTCTTCTCCGCGCTGAAGTCGGTGGCCCGGATACGGGTGTCAACGTAGCGGGTCACCCGATCGATGATGGGAAAGATCAGGAAGATCCCCGGCCCCCGCAGCCTGTGATACTTGCCAAGGCGCAGGATCACCGCCTTTTCCCAGTGATGGGCCATTTGAAACACCGGGGCGAACAGATAACCCCCTGAGAGCATCAGGGCCATCGGAAACATGGCGCCGCCGTAACGGGCGAACATGCCGATCCAAAGACCCGCAAGCAGGACCAGTACCAACGCCCAGGAGGGAAGCAGCATCAGC
>Ga0272441_10016348_pt1 | contig 10269 bp, 5 predicted proteins | sample SSMProp6N_FD_193582 | JGI IMG/M metagenome (GOLD analysis project Ga0272441, IMG submission 193582) | Marine sediment archaeal communities from Little Sippewissett salt marsh, Falmouth, MA, United States - SSM-Prop-6N | ecosystem: Environmental > Aquatic > Marine > Wetlands > Sediment ... | reverse complement strand
GTCTTGATATGAGGAGCCATGCCTTGTTTATCAAGCTCTTCCACAATGTCATTCGCAAATTCGAGAAATCTCATCGACCCGATCTGAATGGCATAGGCTCTGTCTTTCTTCTGACTGACGTGTGTCTTGGTTTTCGGCGCCTGATCGACTTTCGCCTCGAGGATGTCCGTAGGTTCTTGCTGTGCGGGCTCGGAGATCGTGTCGGCCACTTCTTTACTCTCCGTCACGTTACGAGGCGCATCGCTCGGTACCGCTGCCGCCTCGGGCGCCACCGGTTTCCGGGCACTATCCTCTGCAGGCATCGCTTCGGTGGTTGCCGGCGGTACATCGCCTCCCGGCACCTTGGTGCTATCGGCAAAAACAACGCCTTCATCGTGAGTCGCCTCCGGCGATGCAACTGTCTTCGCATCCCCGCTCACGGCGTCTCCCTGTTTTTCGATTTTATGTAATATCGCCTTCACAGGAGCCTGCACTTCAGACTGCGTGGTGATCTCCGAGTGTTTTTCAGCCGCTGCCGCAGGATTTTTCCGGGTCGTATCTGCCGGCTTCGGCAGCATCTTCCCCACCTGGGGACTGTGTGCGATCACTTGCGGCCCGAGCCCTCGGTGCCACTTTCCACCCTCGTAATACTCTTCCACCTGGGTAATCCGGTGGATTCTCATTGAATATGTCCGGTCACCGGAAATCATCTGTCCCTGGCGATACATGGTCGGCCACACAAAATAGGCGTATCCGGCAACAACCACCAGGAAAAGAACGAACAGGAACCCCATGCGTCGGCTGCCCCTTTTCTCCTGCGGTGGTGCCGGTGGCCCTCCGGATTCCTTCCCTGCTTTCTCACCCGTTGTATCGGTATCTTCCACACCGGCTGCAGCCAGGGACTCAAGTGGTGGTTCCGGAGACCACGAGTCATCGTTATTATCCCATGTCGAAGCAGTGTCACTTTCCGATTCCGGCTGTCGCGTCGACTTTTCATGTGAGGCACCTGATGACTGTACCTCATCGAACGGCCCGTCGTCGCGTACCTTCATGAACGTATCGTCCATGGCATTATCAAGGGAGATTTCTGCCGCCACATCATCGGAAGGTGCTTGCGATGTAAATTCAAGCTCGTCAAATTCCTTCGCGAGGGCTTCCATGGACAGCCTTCGGGCCGTATCGGCCTCAGATGTATTCTCGAAAGATGCCCCGTTCATTTTGTCGGCAAAAATATCGTCGAAGATCTTTTCTTCGATCGGTTTTTCGTCTGTCTCCTCGAATACTTTTTCTTTTTGGGCAACCTCGTCCGACATACTCTCGAATGTCAGCGTTTGGCTATTCCCCTCATCATCCAGAATCAGTTCATCAAAGGAATTCTCTAGAACGAGTTCCTCTGATGGTTCGAGTGGTGCGCCGCTGCCCGGATTGCCGGCGCTTATATGCTCAAAATCAGTATTTTCCCCCGTGTCGTACGGTGTTTTGTCTTCCAGATGAGATTCCAGAACAAGTTCATCCGGAGGTTGGATGCCAAGATCCTCATCTTTTTCGCTTTCACCGAATACATCTTTATATTCGTCATCGGATGGCTTCACATCCGGGGAAACATTACCATGTGCCCCCGGGGCGGTTTCTTCGACGGCCAACCCCTCAGCATGTTCTAAAGGAGTGTCGGACAGCAGTTGTGATTTCTCGACCGATATTCCTGCCGCGACATCCGAAACCTCTGATTCCTCAGCATACTGCTGCTCGGCTCGTTTGATTTCCAAAGTTTCCAATTCAGCGATGATTTCTTCTATGGGTTTTCCCTTGTCAGTCATCACCAGTCCTTTCTGCGTGAATAATTGATTCAATGCATTGTAACGGCGGAATGTGCATCCGCATTCGTCAAAATAACCCCTGCATACAAGAATCGCGCGTGAATACTATCATCACTTTGCACGGCTGTCCAGCATTTGAATGCAATTTGCCAACTCATTTGTAACCAGATGTAATACCACATTTTTTCATTACCCTGCGACAACTCCGACCGAGAATGCCAACAGAAACTGTCCTCCGTAATACAGTGGAAGTCCGATTACACGATTCATATATTCCTTTTTAAAAAATCGATCGCGCGCAACGAACATATCGGAAAAATAGAAACAGAAGGCACCTGAAAATATCATAACGCGACCCGCTTCGGTCAATCTGAAATTACCCATCACCGCTATAGAGGCAATCACCATTACGCTGATAACGGCAATATAAGCAAGGACCGGCATTTTCATTGCACCCAGATAAGGTTTTAATCGCAGATAGACGCCACCGCTGATACATGACACGATCAAGAGACCGGCCCACAGACCGGGACCGACCCTGGCAATGCTGTAAAAACCGACAATATACAACACATGTCCTGCCAGAAAGGCGATGAGTCCGAACAGAAACATCCGCTCATGCGGGACGGCCAGCATGATATCCCCGGCAAGGCAGAGAACGAGGCCACTTAGAATGGAATGATAATATATCGGTACCGGATGGGCCTGCACTATTACGGTGAACACAAACAAACATGAAAGCAGGGCCTTGGCAGGCACGATATACTGTGGGTTACGCTCCTTTTCGAAATAGATGACGATCATTAAAAGAATACTCGCACATCCGATGATCGGAATTGTCAGCATGTTGTCTCCCTTCGGCAGATCCACGCATGGTCTTCAAGTGCATTCGCCGGCTGATAACTCTATCGTGCATCGTCCGTGTGTCGGAAAATTCCAGCCGGAACACGCGCACCTTACATCTGCTCCCACGGTCTGGTATTATTTCTTATATCGGTAAATGATAGGAAATATTTATTGAATTTTTAGGATCACTTCCCGACTGGTTGCAATTAAGACAACGTATCAAATTTAGAAGGTATTATATAGAGGATTCAAGGGATCACATGAAATGCTAAAGCACTTCAAAGATTTGAAAATGCAGAATGCTTTACATATTTTATGGTTCTGTCTGTGAATTGGAAACACAGTTATTAGTAGCAGGGGATTTAAATTTCATTGCAAAAGGTGAACGGGGTATTCTAAAAAAGGCATCACAGAAATTGAAAGATTGGTAAAGTCACTTATAACGTCTTTAGAAAAGAAACCCTGGAATCCCTGGATCCCTCTTCTCCAACTGAATTGGAGAAGAACCAATTTTTTTATAAAAACACTATGGCAGGTGCCGAAAAAATGGGTTCTTTCGCGCTATGACGGTGTGATTGCCGAACATAGAGGAACAGACATGAGAAGCATCCAGGATTATCGTTATGACTCGTCGTGTTTATCGGACACATTCATCTGATGAAAATGCTCATTTGATTGTACTTTTCTTCTGATAATTTCCGCCGGACTAAACCTGGCACCATACATATTCTCAAGGGTTTCGAGACGTCCCAGGATACGCCGTATGCCGTAATTATCCATATATCTGAATGGTCCACCCAGAAACGCTGGAAACCCCAGGCCGAATACCGCACCTATATCACCGTCACGGGATGTACGTAATATGCCTTCTTCGAGACATCGCGCGGCTTCATTAATCATTACATACGACAGGCGATCCTGCAGGATATCCCTGTCGAAAGAAATTCGCTTCTTACCCCCAAAGAATGAATAAATTTCGCGATTGGGCGTGTTCCTCCGTGTGCCGTTGCGCCGACGGCTGTACCGATAGAATCCCCGGTTGTTTTTTCTGCCCCGATACCCGGCACGGCACAACGCTTCCATTGACCGGCTTAATTTCACACCCCGTTCGGCAAAGAAGGGCCCCAGAATTTTTGAGACATGGGCACCCACATCAATCCCCACATCGTCAATCAGTGCAAGTGGACCGACTGGAAATCCGAATTCACACAGTGCATCGTCCACCTCGGTGATCGAAGCCCCCTCTTCAATCAGGAGCAGCGCTTCATTCAAAAGCGGTGCGAGTATACGGGTGGTATAAAAGCCCGGCCCATCATGCACGACGATCACTGTCTTACCCTGCCGAATGCCCGTCTCCACCGCCGTTGCCGTCACCCAGTTGGCGGTTTTGTCCGTCACCACAATCTCCAGGAGCGGCATTTGCGGCACAGGAGAGAAATAGTGCATGCCGATTACCTGCTTGGGACGTCTGGCATTTTGTGCGATTGAGGAAATCGGCAGCGACGATGTATTAGAGGCAAATATTGCATCGTCCCGCATGATCACTTCCATGCTCGCGAGGATCCGTTGTTTGAGTTCAAGATCCTCGCAAACAGCCTCGATGACGATATCCGCCTTTTCAAATCCCCGATTCAACACCGTCGCGCTGATCCGACTGAAGAGCCGGTCTCTTGCAAACGGTGTCAGGACTCCTTGCTTCACCCGCCGTTCAAGATGCTGCCAGATCGCTTTTTCCCCCCGTCCCAACGCCTCGTAATCAACGTCCCTGATAACGACATCCATGCCCCGCTGGACACTGACCGCCGCAATTCCGCCCCCCATGAGACCGCTTCCGACAATACCGAGGGTTGCCACCGGGCGGATCTGCTCTTTCAAAAGGTTTTTTTTCAGGGCACGCATATAGAAAAAGAGTCGAATCAGTTCTCTTGCCTGGGACGAAACTGCAAGTTGTCCGAATCTGTCCTCTTCGGCCTTCAGTCCCGCATCCATGCCGGTTTCCATGCCGGTTTCAATACATTCGATAATTTTAAACGGTGCCGGATATTTACCCCTGGTTTTTTTTCGTACCATTCGGCGGGCCTGCCGGTACATCAATCTGCGACCTGCCGGAATTCTTTCCACGAAACGGTATACCAACGGTTGTGGAGTTCTTCGCCTGACCGGTCGTTCCCTGAGATCAAGAACTGCCTGTTTGGCGGCTGCGAGAAGCCCGTAATGATGTATCAGATCGTCAACGAGTCCCATCTTTTGTGCCCTGTGCGGATAAATATTTCTGCCGGTCAACATCATGTCCAGTGCGGGCTTGAGCCCGATAAGACGTGGCAGGAGTTGGGTGCCGGCGCCCGCCGGCAGAAGTCCGAGCTTGACCTCAGGAAAGGCAAAAACCGTTTGGGGGTTATCGGTTGCAATGCGATATGTGCAGGCAAGAGCAACTTCGAGACCTCCACCCAGGGTCGCACCGTGGATGGCAGCCACGACGGGTTTCGGAAAGTCGGCAATCCGATTCAACAGCCCATGGCCTCTCCTGCTGAGCATTTCAGCCCTTTCCCTGTTGGGCATGTACACAAACTCGTCAAGATCTGCGCCGGCAATAAAGCTGTCTGCCTTACCGCTGATGAGAACAACGCCGTGGACCTCTTCGTTTTCTTCGATCTCTTCGAGATATTCTTCACACACATCCAGAAGATCGAGTGATATCTTGTTTACCGCTGCCCCCGTCTGATCCAGCCAGATGATGGCAATATTATCCTGATTTTCAATCCGCGCCAATGTCATGCGTCAACCCCTCGGGTCAATTCAGTCTTTCCAGCAGAATGGCATTCCCGATGCCCCCGCCTGCGCACGATGCAATAAGGGCAAACGTGCCGTCCTCCCGTGCCAGCCTGTTGGATGCCGTGATAAGCAATCGACTCCCTGTTGCGGCAAAAGGATGGCCCAGTGACAGAGAACCACCTGCCGTATTGAGTTTGTCCAGAGGAATCGTACCGATTTTGTCCGATCGGCCCAACCTGGCCTGTGCAAAACGGTCGGAATCAAGACACTGCACATTCGCCAATACCTGTGCTGCAAAGGCTTCATGAAATTCAAAGACATCGATATCGTCAAGCATGAGGTCGGCCTGATCAAGAACCGCCGGAACCGCAAAGGCAGGTCCGAGCAAAAGATCTTCTTCCGGATCCTGGGCGGTGTAGGCATATGCTGTTACGGATGCCTTCGGAATAAATCCGAATGCATGTGCCGTATCGTCAGACATCAGCATGACTGCCGATGCCCCATCTGTCAAAAACGATGCATTCCCTGCCGTAACCGTGCCATATTTCCTGTCGAACACGGGAGCGAGACGACGCAGGTTTTCGAGCGACGTATCGTCTCTGATGCCGTCATCTTCACCCATGGCAATGAAATCGGGGGGAATCATCACGGGCTCGATTTCATCGGCAAAATCACCCCTCGCCCGGGCTTTCGATGCGGCAGCGTGGGAACGCACTGCATATTCGTCTTGGGCCTCACGGCTTATCTTCATTCGCGCGGCAAGTCTGTCACAGTCTTCTCCCATAATCCTGCCCGTCGAAAATTCGGCGATGGAAGGAATTTCCGGAAGAAGGTCTTTCAGCCGAACTCCCCGGAAAAAACTGATATAATTGCGAATGCCTTTGTACTTTCGGCTTTCCAACAGTTTCTTCCGAAACCGCCGTCGGTATCCAATGGGTATATCGGACATACTCTCAGTTCCTCCGGCAATAATCACCCGCGCCTTTCCGCTCCGTATCAATTCTGCACCCGTGGTAATTGCAACATTGGAGGATACGCATGCCAGCGTAACCGTAAAAGCCGGCACGGATGCAGGTACCCCTGCTGCGAGAGCAGACTCACGGGCAACATTCGTTGCGGCCATAGAGGTGATTACATTCCCCAGGATCACACGATCAATAAGCTCCGGTGTGATACCCGTGCGATCCAGAAGGGCCTTGATGACCATTCGTCCGAGATCATACGCCGTTAGGCTGTCATACATACCCTGCGATCTCATGAAGGGAATACGGCATCCATCAATGAGAACGACCTTCCTGTCTATTCGTTCAGAAGAATTCATACACCAATCTCTCGTCGTAAGGGCCTCTTTTAATGCAGTGCCGTAAACTGCCGGGCACCCATCCATTGATTCCACATATAATCATGCATATCCATGTGGCACATTCGGCACACAATGAACTGCATGGACTTTGCACGGGTATGGATTCGGTTGTATAACGATGACTGTTTATAAAAACGCCCTATGAAACGTCGGGTGAAGGCATACGACGGAATGATAACATAAATGACTAGGCATCCCTGAGTGTTGTCTTGTTCGACGTATATATATTGAATAAGATTTCCTTTCACGTCAAGTAAAAATTACATCACGATACGATTCATCATTCAGGATCATGACTACTATACTCCGATCTCGCCGCAATTCCCGGGCCTGACATGTCAACGTATAATTTCTTGAAGAATCTCATAGCATGAGGTACATTTACAGCAAGTATTTGATGAATAATTCCTCGCATTCACTCTCCCAGACACTGTCACACTGCGCAAATCCCCATGGTCTTCCGTAATCCGATGCGTCTTTTTACGAGTTTGAGCCATGTCACGTATTTTTGCCAATTACCTGAACAAGGCCAAAGCGATACTTGACGATAACTGGACCGGTGCGTCAACACGTCCTGCACCGGCGTTGTATCCACATCAATGGAACTGGGATTCGGGATTCATTGCCATCGGCAGGTCCCACTACGACATTCGACGGGCAGCACAGGAAATCGAATCACTCTTCGCGGCCCAGTGGTCCAATGGAATGCTGCCACAAATTGTTTTTAATCCTGATGCACTCGGACATTATTTCCCTGAACCGGATTTCTGGCAGGCCGAACGCTCGCCCCACAGCCCTCCCGGCATACTGACCTCGGGCATTACGATGCCGCCGGTTCATGCCATTGTCGTCGAAAAAATTTTTCTAAATGCCCGCAAGCACAAGGGTATACGCACATTTCTCGAACGGATGTACCCACGGATAATGGCACAGCATGAGTATCTGTATCGCGAGCGCGATCCCTACAATGAAGGACTTGCATATATCCGGCACCCCTGGGAATCCGGAATTGATAATTCTCCGACCTGGGACATTCCTCTCAGGCGCATACATGTCAAGAGAAACGCCCTGCCAACCTATACTCGACGCGATCTGGATCATGTAGATAATCCTTCAATGCGTCCGACCGATTTTGATTACGATCGCTATGTTTATCTGGTCGACCTCTTTCGAAAACACAACTACGACGAATTCGAAATCAGGGGTACCTGTCCGTTCCTCATTCAGGATCCTCTCTTCAACTCGATCCTCTGTCGGGCAAACGAATCCCTGGCGCGAATTGCCGAAGAAATCGGTGAATCCCCCGCCACAGCACAGTCATGGCACGCACGGACTGCCGCTGCCATCCGGACAAAACTCTGGCACGAAGAACATGAAATGTTTGATGCCTTCGATCTTGTCTCCCAGACCCTTCTCGAGGTCGATACGGCGGCCGGCTTTATGCCCCTGTATGCAGCTGCGGCGACTGAGGCACAGGCGGAAAAGCTGTATATACACCTGAATTCATGTTCTTTCTGCGCACTGCATCAGGGTAACTGTTTTACGATACCAAATTATGACATAAAAAAAGAGGGATTCGATCGGATCAATTACTGGCGCGGCCCCGTCTGGATGAACATAAACTGGATGCTTGCCCAAGGGCTTCAACGCTACGGATATACTCTAAAAGCAGACTCACTCCGCAAAGATCTCCTTCAGCTCCCGATCCGGTTCGGATTTTACGAATATTTCGATTCATTCGACGGAACGGGCTACGGCAGTAATAATTTCAGCTGGACGGCGGCACTGTTCATCGATCTTGTTAATGAATTCTATATAAGCGAAGAACCCGGTGCCGGAATCGGCACATTCATCTCACGGCTTTTCGCCCATGATATCATTCTCAACGACGGCAACGACATCCCTGACATCGATCCGCCCAGGCTGGCCGGAGAATTGATGCACTCCATCAGGACCCTTCGTGATCGTTTTTACGACACCGGAAGGGGCCTTGTGGACTATGAAGGCCTGCGACATTCCCGCGAATTTAAGGATTACCGGCTCCTTACAAACGGCCTGAAGCGCTTCGACCCGGTATGCCTCACAGGGCGCAGGGAAAAACTTGCGTTCTGGATTAACCTTTACAATACGATCGTCGTGGATGCCATTGTGTCGCTCGGCATAGAACATTCGGTAAAGGAAATCCCCGCATTTTTCAGACGGGTCAAATATGCCATCGGTCAGTACTATTTTTCGGCCGATGACATCGAGCATGGAGTCCTGCGGGGCAATGCCCGGCCGTGGTTTTCCCCCGTCAAGCCCTTCTCGTTCAAAGATCCGCGCAGGGCTTTCATCATGGTACCGTCAGATCCACGCATACATTTTGCCCTTGTGTGCGGTTCCCGTTCTTGTGCGCCCATCGACTATTATGACAGCAGGCACATTTACGATCAGCTTGACGATGCAGCCGAAAGTTTTGTAAACTCATCAGAAGTACTGATTTTCCCGGAAAAACACGGAATGTTACTCTCTGAAATTTTCCGGTGGTACGATAATGACTTTGGCCGGCGAGGGGGAATTCTTGATTTCATTTTCGACTACCTAGTCGACGACAACACCCGGCAGTTTATACGTCGTCACTCGACTACCCTTCACATCGATTACCTGCACTACGACTGGAACTTGAATCGTTGAATCGCAAACGGGATTCATACCGGCATGCCCCTGCCAAGACGGGGGAACCGAAAGCATGCAAGTGCTGAAACAACGACAGTAAGGGGGATGAACACACCATGCCTGCGTATCAGAAATTCCTATCGCACAATGAGGAGAACGAGGGCTATACCGGATACAGATGTTATGAACGTGTCGAGTACAACAACATTCCTGTCTGGGTTAACCCTGAAAAACCGGACTGGTTTATCCCAACGAAAAGAGCCGACATGGTCCTTCGTCACCTCAAAAAAAATATGTCGGTAACCGATACGGCATTTGCCTATCACCGCCACTACAATGAGAATTTCAATTACTCACTGCAGCTTATCCACAACCTCCTTTCCCGCATTGAATGCCCGACTGTCTCTGCATATAAGGGACGCAGCGTTTATCGCACACCGCTCCATCTCAGGGAATGCTGGTTTCATATCACAAATCGCTGCAATATGTCCTGTCGGCACTGCATGTTTTCATCGAACATGCATTCGGGAGAGAGTCTTGATTATCGTCTCGTATTGAAAACTATTGAAGAGGCGAGTGCCCTGGGGTGCCGAGTATTCTATTTTACAGGTGGCGAACCGTTAGTATACCCTGAATTTACGACAATTATCGATACCATCCTGCAAGATGCGGACACGCATGTTGTCGTCCTCTCCAATGGCAGGACTCTGACAAAATTTGACCGATGGTTTCGTACAGTCCCACATGATCGATTTCACCTGCAGTTAAGTATCGATGGGCTCGAAGTAAATCACGATTTGTTGCGGGGGGAAGGTGCATTCCGAGCGCTGCTTGATT
>Ga0272441_10016345_pt1 | contig 10270 bp, 8 predicted proteins | sample SSMProp6N_FD_193582 | JGI IMG/M metagenome (GOLD analysis project Ga0272441, IMG submission 193582) | Marine sediment archaeal communities from Little Sippewissett salt marsh, Falmouth, MA, United States - SSM-Prop-6N | ecosystem: Environmental > Aquatic > Marine > Wetlands > Sediment ... | reverse complement strand
GACGAGCTAGACAAGGTAAACGAAGAGATCGAACTGCTGTTGAGGGAGAAGGAAGAATAAGCTGCAAAAAAGGTCTTCGCCAAAAGGCGAAGTTCTTCCAACCCGAAACAAGAAACTTTTTGAAGATATAAACTATTGATCTTCAATCATGCCGTCGATCTCCAAATATATGCTTCGCAACTCCTCTTTCATGTCCTCTGTTGTGTCCCACATATCGCGCTCTATGGCCTCTAAAAGTCGCTCGGCGATGTTCTGCAATGCGTAGGGATTGACTTCCTTCAGCCACTCTTGCATATCTTCGTCTAAAGCATACTTCTCAGCCAGAGAATCGTACATCCAGTCCTCTAAAACTTCAGCGGTAGCATCCCAACCGAAGGCTATGTCCACCATCCGGGAAAGGTCGGCAGCTCCTTTGTATCCGTGGCGCTTCATACCATCGATCCATTTGGGATTAAGGATGCGGGCTCGAAAGATGTGTTTCGTTTCTTCAAACGTGCTTCTGGTCTTAACCCTGTTCGGATCGGAGCTGTCGCCACAATATGATTTAGGAAGCTCTCCTTTGAGGGCCTTGACTGTGGCGATCATCCCACCGTGATAAGAGTAAAAATCGTCGCCATCCAGCATGTCGAACTCTCTGGTGTCATCGTTTTTGACCGTAAGGTCGAGCTGGCTCAAACGCCGTTTGAACTCTTGGGGAACAGTGATTCCATAGTTCTTTTGGCCATAGGCATAACCACCCCATTTAACATATATCTCGGCCAAATCCTGTTCGTCCTTCCAGTTCTTGGAGTCTATGGCATCGCTAACCCCTGCACCATAGGCACCGGGTCGACAACCAAAGATGCGGTAACAGGCCTCTTCCTTTGCCCTCTCGGGGTCCATTCCCGTGGCCAACTTACTTTCTAGATCTTCCCGAACGTGCTTTGACAGGTAATTTTCATCCTGGCCTTCGTTTAAGTTGGCTGCCATCTCCACGGCCTGGTCAATCAGCTCTACTATGTTGGAGAAGGCGTCTCGGAAAAGGCCACTTATGCGCAAAGTCACGTCAATACGGGGCCTGCCCAGTTCTTCCAGAGGTATGGGCTCTAGACCTTCCACACGACCGCTTGAAGTCTCCCATAGGGGTCTTATTCCCATAAGGTAGAGAATTTCGGCTATATCATCCCCCTTAGTGCGCATGGTAGGGCTGCCCCATATTATGATTCCTATGTTTTCTGGATACTGCCCCTCGTCCTCTAAATAACGGTCCAGCAGGGCATCAGCCATGGATATTCCCACCTTCCATGCCGCTGTAGAGGGTATGGTTTTGGGATCAACAGAATAGAAATTTCGGCCAGTGGGCAAAATGTCGGCCATGCCCCGGGTAGGTGCGCCTGAAGGGCCGGGAAGAACGTACCTCCCACTACATGCAGCCAGAACGCTTGATAACTCGTCAGTGGTGGCCTCTAATGCGGGCGCTAAAAAGGAGCCCACGTACGCTAAGACCTCTTCGATGGAGGGATCTCTTTTTCCCAAGACGTCAATCTGAACAGATTTTATTTGGTCCATGCTGAAATTTTCTTGTTGGAACTGTTCCATGAGCAATAAGGACAAACTATGAATTTCCTCAATGATTTGCCCCCCAGTTTTTCCAGTTTCCTTTCCCTTTCCTTTGTCCAATACCTTTCCTCGGTTGGCCAATAAATAGTCGTAATCGTAGTTCAAAAACTGGGCCAGAGATTCTCTCAAAGAGGGGACATTTCCATTGTTCAACCGGGTTAGAGATGTCAGAAATTCGTTTAATCTGGATTCGCGAGGTGGTTCTCCCAATATATGAAGGCCATCTCTAATCTGAGTGTCGGCCAATTCGTATAGATAATCGTGTAATTTCTCTAAAAACTCGTCAAATTCGGAAAAGGCAGCTTTCTCGTCCACATCTAAATCGTAATTTAGCTTTGCTTCACAGACCTTAGACCATATGCGGTTTTTCAGATCGGGAAGCTTTCCTGGGTCCTCTGAGGATGCTTGATGATAATCCTTTATGAGCACGTCAAGTTCGGCCAGCTCCTCGTAAGAATCAGCGTTTTGTATAACAGGAACCATATGGTCTACGATGCAACAATAGCTTCTTCTTTTGGCCTGGGTTCCCTCTCCGGGGTCGTTAATTATGTATGGATACACGTTGGGCAGATCGGATATGGCGATGTCCGGAAAGCAAGATTCTGACAGGCCCACCGATTTTCCTGGCAGCCACTCTAAGGACCCGTGCTTGCCTACGTGCATTATTACATGAGCTCCGAAGACGTCCCGAATCCAGCGGTAATAAGCGTAGTAGTGATGAGGGATGGGATGGTCAGGACTATGATAGATGGCAGCCGAGTCCTCTAAAAACCCTCGAGGGGGTTGTATCCCCAGGAAAACGTTGCCTTTCAATATTCCAGGAATGATCAGCTTTTTTTGGTAAGAAAATAGTTCGCCTGGTGGCGGCCCCCAAGAATCAACCATCTTACCCTTAACGTCTTGAGGCAATTGTTCGAACCAATCCATATATTGGTTCAGAGAAACTGTATCTACAGCTTTTTCTGTCATCTCCTCCAGACTAGACCATCGCCTATCGTTGGTTACCTTGTCCAACATGTCCTCAATTAACTTTTGACCGTCTTTAGGAAGATGATCAATCACGTAACCTTCGTTTTTTAGATCACGCATTATGTTCCATACCGAAACTGGTGTGTCCAATCCAAAGGCAGTGCCGATACGATCGTTCCGGGGAGGATAGTTGTGAAGTATTATGGCCACTCGTTTGTTTTGGTTGGGCACGCGCCTCAGTCGAGCCCAGTTTAGGCTCAACTTGACTATCTTTTGGATTCTCTCTTCTATTGGAATATAGCGAGTAATCCTGGCCCCCGTAAGAGGATCGATCTCTGTTCGTTCTCGGGCAGCTACCGGCACGCTGATCAGTATGCCATCGAATTCAGGCATGGCCACGCTCATGCTTACGTCTATGGGGTTCAGGCCCTGGAAGGATTCTTTCCAACCCTCTAGAGTATTGGAAGTTAATATGGCCTTTATCACTGGAACACCCAGCTCTTCCAGCATGACCTTGTTTTTTTCGTCCTCTTTGAGTGCGGGCTCTTGAAACTCATTGGCACATGTTGGACTTTTGAGTCCATCACCGGAGGAGATGATATTATCATCTTCATCATCGCTTGCAAACGATCCTTTTTGAGTCGAGAGAACAATGCCAGAATTTTTGGAGGGCCTCATGGAGAAAGAAAACATCAAAGGACTGATGACCACGTCTACCAGGGGTTTTCCATCCATCATGAAGTAGTTCTCGATTACCCAGTCCATGCCTTTAGTTCCCAGTTCCGCGTCCTTCAGACTGTATAAGAAAACTGGAAGCACGTTTGCATCTTGCCTTTCAATCTCTTCGATCAAACGGTCCACGAAGTTCAAATTTTCAGACTGCCAGAAGCTCTGATATATCCATAAACCTACTGTGGGCTTGTTTTTATCGTATCTCAAATTTAAATATTCTTGAATGGTAGGTATATAATTCAACTGAGGATGATAAATCCCTTGCCAAGGGGGCCTTTCCGGCGGGGTGATTTCGTGCTTGGCATCTACAAACTGGTTGGCCAGATGGAGGAACAGGTTCTTGAAGTTCTCCTTGCCCCCGTAGTTGATGTGCTTGGATATTATGGTGTATTCGTCAGCCTCAACGGAGGAGAGATTCATAAGCTCTAAATCCATCTCTGACGACGATTGGGCATGAATGGGAACGCCCAGGTCCTTCAACCGTGGAAATATATCGTCAAAACGAGACAAGCTCTTTCTTCCGCCGTGTAAGTTGAGTATAATTAAGTGAGACTGTGAGGAAAATTTAATCAAATTTTCCAATTCTTCTTCGGTCTTTAGGTCCTCACCGGACCTCAAATACAGCTCCATTGCCTGAACGTTACCCCGCCTTAAGCCTTTGTAGGCCGACAAAAGAGGGATTACCTCGATCTCATGAGTGGTGATGTAAGCAATTTTAATTTTTTTCATTTTGTCCTCATATTTTCGCATATTTTATGTCTTTTTGCCCGTTTTCAGATCAACTTATTGAATCTATGGGATCTTGTGGCATAATATAAGGCTTTCCAGTATGATCAAATATTATATCTGCCTCAACTCCATATACGGACTCTATATTTTCGGGATTCAATATGCTTTCGGGCGGACCAACTTTGAAAACGCTCAGATCTTTGAGCATTACGATCTTGTCAGAGAACCTGGAGGCTAAATTCAGATCGTGCATGGCCATTATGGCTGAAATTTTCCCTCCTTGAACCAGTTTACGAACAATTTTCATAACCTCCAACTGGTGCCTTATGTCCAAATTGCTGGTGGGCTCATCCAAAAGGAGAATTTGCGGTTCTTGGGCCAACGCCCGAGCCATGGCGATCTTCTGCTTCTCACCCCCACTCAATTCGTCGAAGTACCGGTCTGCAAATTCTTCGATTCCCATGAACTTGAGAGTCTGAGCCACAATTTTTATGTCCTGAGAAGAGACTCGCCAACCAATGTGTGGTCTTCTTCCCATGAGTACGATGTCGAATACCGTGTAGGAGAATACTTCCTTGTTGCTCTGAGGAACATAACCCATTATCTTGGAAAAATCTTTGGAGCTCAGTTCAGCCTCTTTCTTTCCATCGACAAAAACCGTTCCCTTTTGCGGTTTCAAAATTCTGTCGATGCATTTTATAAGGGTGCTCTTGCCTGCACCATTAGGACCAACCAGGCTGACAGCGTCCCCATTTTCTACATACATGCAAATGTCTTGTAGAATCGTTTTATTGCCATATCCAAAGCACAGATCGCTAATTTCAAGCTTCATTGCCACCACCGCCTCTTTCTTCTAACCAACAGATAAAGGAAAAATGGTACTCCTATGAAAGACGTTACGATGCCAACAGGGATCTCTGTAGGCTGTATTATGGTTCTGCAGGCGGTATCAGACACCAGAAGTATCAATGCACCCATAAGTCCTGCCGAGGGTATTAGATAACGGTGATCGCTTCCCACCAACATTCTGCAAACGTGAGGTGAAACCAAACCGATGAACCCGATTATACCGGTGAAGGCGATCACTGCGGCTGTAATCACCGCTGCCAAGGTCAAACAAATAATTCTAACCCGATTTACGTTTATTCCCAGGCTTAATGCCACCTCTTCACCAGCGCTCATGGCGTTCAGATCCCAGGAGTAACGCATCAACAATAGCGAAAAAACTGCCACTATAGGCACCAAGAAAAATACGTTTTCCCATCGTGTGGTGTAAAGGCCACCCATCAACCAGAAGACGATCTCCCTCAGCTCTTCATGGCCGGAGACGTACTTCAATGAGGATATTACTGCAGAAAAAAGGTAGCCCATGGCCACTCCTGCCAGAATCAGCGTTTCCACTGATGTACCTCGCATGCGAGATATACCGTAGACTAGGCCCATGGTAAGCAAACTGAATATAAAGGCGTTAATTACGATTAGGTAGCGACCAGCTCCGAAAACGCCAACACCCATGACGATGGCAATGGCCGCACCACAAGCTGCACCGGAAGATAGACCCAGTGTGTAAGGGGAGACCAATGGGTTTCTCAAAACTCCCTGCATGACCGCTCCGGCCACGCCCAAGCTGATACCAGTAACGATTGCCATGAATATCCGTGGCAGCCTGAGCTGTAAAACCACAACTTGGGCGAAGCTGCTGGGGGCCTCTATGGGGAGAAATTTGCACAAAATGGCCCCAAAAGATTCGCCTATGTCCAAAGAGGCGGCGCCAATGGATACGGCGGCAATGGCTATGGCCATCACCCCCAATAACAGAACTAAAATGAAGAGGTTATTTCTCCATGAGCTTTTGAAGTACACCTCTTCGGCATCTAGCGCCTTTTCTCCCTGCCCTTTGTCAATGAATTCCGATATCATGGATAGACCTGCACCCCCTCCAAATCAAAAAAAATGTTGACCCTTGTTGCACCCTCGCTGGCCGAAGATATTAGGCTTGGAAGGGCAAAGATAGTCAGTACGCCTATAATTGTTTTAAATATATTCATATTTAATATCTCCATAACTTCTCAAGGATAGACGTACTTCCATTCCGGCTCTAAGCCGTAAAACTCCTCTACGAGTTCTCGATGCACTTGCTCGGGGTAAATATCTGAAAATAGGTCCGGGTGTGTCCACTTGGCCAAATATAGTTCACCTACAATGGAAAGAACTCCTCCGGTCAGCCGGCTGTTGATCACGTAAGCTTGATTGTTCTTTACGGCATCGATTTCACTTAATCCCGGTCGAGATAAAATCTCGTCTCTGATCTCTTTCATGTCCTCTTCGATGGGCTCTTTATTGATGGACTCCACTCGGACTATGATCTCCGGGTTTCTCTCCACCACCCATTCGGCACTGACCAGAGGATAACTGACTGGCTCTTCACTGGCGATGTTATATCCCCCAATTGTGGTTATTAGCTCATGATAAGAGCTTCCTGAGGACCAGGTTTGGTAGGGGTGGAGAAATTCCAAAAACAGATCCGATCTTTCTTCTGGTTTCAGGTCAGATAACCGTTCATCAATAATGTTTTGATACTGCTGGATGAATGAGGTCATCTCTTGGGATCGGTCTTCTTTTTGGGTGATTACACCCAAATTATTTATTGAATTAATCACCTCTATGGGATCGACAAAGCTCTCCACGACGACCGCTATTCCGGCATCTTCGAAAAGGCATCGGTTTTCGTCGGATAGCATGCCGTCAGCTATCAAAACGTCTGGATTTAACTCCATTATCAATTCTACGTTAGGCCGATAAGAACTTGCACCAACGTCTTTTATATCCTGAAGAATGGGCGGATAAGTCGAGCTACTGCTTTTTCCTACGATCTTGTCGTTTGCCCCCTGGGCGCTGATGATTTCAGAAGATCGGGCGCTGAGAGATATGATACGTTCAACCGGAAGGTCAATGCAGACCAATTTTCCGGTGCAATCGACTATAGTGACAGCATTTAATGTAATTGCCTCCTCTTCAGCACTCACCGATATGGTTGATACACATAAGACGATCAATAAAGATGACACCAATTTGTACACGTTCATTTTTGATAGCCTCTCTATATGCAGAATTATTCTGAGAGATCAATCAAAGAACCCAAGTGCCCTCTAATTCAGTCCCATAAAACTCATTAACGAAGTTTGCGTGTATGGCTTCGATGTTTACGTCTGCAAAGAGATCTGGATATAACCACTTGGCAAAATATGCCACTGCCACGATATTTCCGAAATCGCTTCTCAACTCGCTGTTGAACACGTAGACCTGGTCGTTCTTGATGGCGTCAACTTCACTCAAGCCGGGACGATCAATTATTTCGTCTCTAAGTTCTTCCATGCGTTCCTGTGAATCTGATGGCGTACGGTCTCCCTTGAAATAACAAGAACGAATTACGACCTGAGGATTCTCCTCCACAAGCCATTCTGCGCTCAATAATGGACACTGCACCGGCTCCTCAGCAGCGATGTTAATTCCGCCTGCCATTTCCAGAGTTTCGTGTCCTGAAGAAAGGGCTGATAAGCTGAAGTAGGGCTTTGACCACTCGTAAAATACCGTGACCTTATCCTCATCCTTCAAATTTTGGGTGCGCTCTTCGATCATATCTCGGCAATCAATGACCATTTGTGACAGTTCGTTTGCCTTGTCTTCCTTGCCGAGGATCAAACCCAGAGTTTCCAGTGAATAGAGATAATCATCCGTTGATGCCGTTCCTAAAACGACCAATGGAACTCCCGTTGCCTCTATTTGGTCTCTGATCTTTAAATGGCCATCTGCGATTATCAAGTCAGGGTTCTGCTCCATCAAGATCTCCAGACTGGGTGAGCTCCAGGAGCCCATGTTGGTCTTATCCGCCAGTCCTGTTGGATAGTTACAATTTTGACCAATTCCCACCAGTTTATCAACTGAGTCCAGGGAATAAGCCAATCTGGCCACGCCTGATGGAAGTACAACTACCCTTTCTGCAGATGAGGGTATATCAACGTCAATGCCTTCTAAATCGGTGATCGTAATGGTATCTTCCGATGCTTCCGATTCGGCCGCAGCGATAAAGCTTCCAAAAAGGGATAAAATAAGGAGGCATTCAATGGCCAATGATAAAAATCGTCCTATATTTTTATTAATCATTTCGCTACACCTATATCAATTACGTATGAATTAAATACGTAATTTTTGATTAACTTAGCTTGTCTTATAAACATATCGCCTTACAATATGAAATTTTCTGATAACTGTGCTGCAAAATATTTAGATCTTAGTAAAGATATGATATAAATGCAGTTTCTTTAGACGGGGACTGAAGCAAAAGCAAAAACGTTAATCATTCTTACCGAGAAGCGGGGGTGGGGACTGAGAAGGAAATGGATATTGATACGAATATGGAGATTTACCTCAGTTATAGCCGAGAACCAATTAGATGATACTATAGTCATAAACCGAAAAATTAATACAATATCGTGTTAATGTTTTATCGTGCCTAAATTAGAACAGGTCCGCATTTATAGTCGAAAACCAATTAGATGATACTAATTGGTTTTCGCCAGAATAGTGTTTAACGATACGAATGGGCTAAATCTCTAACACGCAAGAGTTCGAGATTTGGCCCATTCGTATCGTTAAACACTATAAAAACACGTCAGTCTTGAAGAACTCAATAATAAAATACGATCAGAGCTCAATGGAAGGAATCTAAAAAGATAATATTTTGTTAAATATCGTTATGAAGAAGAAAGCGTTGCAGTTTCATCACAAAAATAGGATATATATCAATAAAATTGTCAATATCTTTAATTTTGAGTCGGCTGGCGACATCAACGGCACGTTTTGAATCGACGCATTCAAGTACATTCTGATCTATAATCCATTTTGGATGCCTAATATCAGGAATCAAGGGTGATAACATGATTTCTCACCTTTTTGATTATTTCAACCTAATATTAGTCATTTAAAATACATTGATGTTACATATAGTTGTTTGAATTAAAGTTAAACATTTCCTTAGATATTATTTTTGTATTAGGACTAATTATGATGAATATTCCTTTTTAAAAGGATTTTAACAGCGTTTCAAAAATTATATTTTGGAGAGCGGTATATAATAATGATCGGTTCTCTGAGACCCACATCCTTTAAGTAGTTCCTGAATTCCATTACTGCACACTCAAATGGGGTGTCGGATGAGCGTTAACAAACCTGCTCGTGTCCAAACGTTTCGACATCTTTATCAAACCGAAAGCGGTTTAGTAATTCGGCCTATCTTCTGTTAGGAGATATTAGCTTCAAAATAAGCAACTAACGCGGGGGTTGCCAAGCTGGCCAAAGGCGCTGGACTTAAGATCCAGTCTCGTAGGAGTTCGTGGGTTCGAATCCCATCCCCCGCATAAAATTAACCCTATACATAGCGATTATTAGATATAGATCCTTGAATTATAGTCGAAAATCAATTAGATGATACTAACTGGTTTTCGCCAGAATAGTGTTTAACGATACTTACTAGTAAATAGGGGCGAACTTTTCCGATCTCATTGCTTTAGCTCATGATCGGCAAGTGCGATATCCTCTACAACGTCCTCGACCAGATGTGGATATACCCCCCACCTTGAGGACTTTCGGCACCATCACGCCCAGCGGTTCGGCTTGATGGAGGAGGCAATGGAGCACTTCCGCCACCAGTACCGCACAACGACGGTGGAGCAGGAGGCGATTGTCAGGGACCGCCTGTCCCGAGTTATTAGGGTGGAAGAGAACGGAGGCTTCAGCCGGCCCCATCCTCGATCAGGAGATATCGAATCGGTCGAGGTTCATGACCTTGTTCCAGGTCGCCACAAAATCGTGCACGAACTTTTCCGAGGAGTCCTCACAGGCGTAGACCTCTGCCACGGCCCGGAGTTGCGAGTTCGAACCGAAGATCAGGTCGACACGGGTGCCGGTCCACCTGATCTCGCCCGTGGTGCGATCCCGACCCTCGAAGATCCCATCATCTTCCGCCGTTGCCTTCCACGTCGTTCTTATGTCGAGCAGATTCACGAAGAAGTCATTGGTGAGCGTCTCTGGCCGCTTGGTGAAGACGCCGTGCTTGGACTGTCCAAAGTTGGCGTTCAATACGCGCATGCCGCCAACCAGAACCGTCATCTCTGGAGCGATCAGCGTCAGCAGTTGCGCCCGATCGACCAGCAGTTCCTCTGCTGATACGGCATATTTGGTT
>Ga0272441_10016344_pt1 | contig 10271 bp, 3 predicted proteins | sample SSMProp6N_FD_193582 | JGI IMG/M metagenome (GOLD analysis project Ga0272441, IMG submission 193582) | Marine sediment archaeal communities from Little Sippewissett salt marsh, Falmouth, MA, United States - SSM-Prop-6N | ecosystem: Environmental > Aquatic > Marine > Wetlands > Sediment ... | reverse complement strand
TGGACACGGGTTGGCGTCAGCGGCCGCGCGCCAAGGGGCGCCACGTGGATCGAGTGCATCCTTTGGGCGAACGACCATTCAGGCGTCGCGTTGGTGGACGATGGGTGTCTGCGCGTCGAGATCAAGGGATCGCCGCCGTTGGACGTGCTGTGTAACCAGGTGGGATACGATCCGTCCGTGCCCGTGAGAATACTGGTCCAGTCGCGGGCGGCGGCGGCAGAGCGTGGCGTATTCCAGGTCATGGATGCGCGCGGTAAGACCGTGTTCGAGGGCGAGCTGTCGCCGGTTGGGTCTATCCCTGTGTGGGAGAGGCCATACGCTTTGGCGACGATCGAGGCCCTCCCGCCTGGCGACGGCTACCGCGTCGAGGCCAAGATGGCGGGGCTGACAGGGCGCTCGTATCCATTTTCGGTGGGTGCCGAGGTGGTGCAGCGCAACACGCTGGGCCCGGCCGCGGGGTTCTACTACTACCAGCGCTGCGGGTGCGAGGTGCCGGGCTGGCATGCGCCGTGTCACATGGATGATGCACGCATGCCGGATGGCACCCACAAGGATCTCACGGGCGCCTGGCACGACGCCGGCGACTACAACAAGTACAACAGCTCCGGGTTCGCCGCGCTGAGTGTCTATGCCTTGGCCTACGCCCACGAACGGGCCGCGGAGATCATGGACCAGCACGCCGCGGCCAAGAAGCTGCCCTCGGCCCTCGAGGAAGCCGCGTGGGGCGCGGACTGGCTGCTGAAAATGGAGAATGGCGAGACGGGCCGGCTTTGGGCAAACGTGTATGCGGGGCGCGTCGAAACGGCCCTGTACTGGGGGCCGCCCGAGAACGAGACGGACAACCAGCCGGGCACCGAAGACGACCGCCCGGTCACCGGCGACCCGGTGAAGCACAACTACGGCAACCACACGGCCAGTGCCGCCTTGGCCCTGCTCGGCAGGCTTACGGGGGAGGAACGCTACGTGCAGGCCGCCGAACGGATGTACGGCGCCCTCAAGGAGAACGAGATCGCCCACGCCAATGACGCGGCGTTTGCCCTGTTGGCGTGTCTCGAACTCGAGAAGGCCCGGCCTGCGGCCGGCTATGCCGCCAAGGCCAAGCCCCTCGCCGAACGGCTGCTCGCGTGTCAGATCCGCAAGGGCAGGTACGAGGGCGGCTTCACGGCCTCGCCCGGCGGCGAGAACCCCGTGATAGGCGCGACCACCCTGGGGCTGCCCGCGGCCGCCCTATCGCTGTACGCCCTGGCCCACGGAGACGACTTGGCCATACGTAAGGCCCTCGCGGGCTATCTCCGTTTCTCCGAGCGCCTCGCGGACGATCCCTTCGAAATCAGCAAGCTCGTGCAAAACGGAGAACCGGTCTTCTTCCTCTCCGTACCCAAGGGACGCCATTACGTGGCGCAAAACTCGATGTATCTGATGCAGGCGTGGGCGCTCGCTTGTGCCGCGAGGTTCACCGAGAACGACGCCTTCCTCGCACTCGCCACGAGGCACATTGACTGGGTCCTGGGACGCAACCCATTCGGGGTTTGCATGCTGGAAGGCCAAGGCCACTTCAATCCGCCCACCTACCACCACCGGTACAACAGCATCCCCGGCCACCCGCGAGGCGCCGTTCCCGGGGCCGTCTGCAACGGCATATCGAGGCTGCAGCCCGCACCCGACAAGCCCTATTTCGACATGAGGACCGGCATCCGGCGCCCCAGCTTCGAAACCAATGAGCCCTGGCTTCCGCACAACGCCACGTATCTCCTCGCGGTATCGAGCCTGTAGATCAGGGACGGAGGGACAGGGCCAGGTCTTGAATGGCAGGGTCTCAAGAATCGGCCTTTTCAGGAACGACAATCCATCCGCTCCGACCCTGCAATTCAAGACCTGACCCCTTTTTGAGTCCCGACGCGAGTTCGGTCGCCCGAATCGTCCACTTCCCAGCCAAGTCGTTCGCGGCCAGGTCCGCGGTGATGGTCAACGTGCCGTCCTTGGCTCCGTAGTAGCCGCTGAACTCGGCGGGCCGGCCTTCTGGGTCCAGGATTTCCACCTGCACCGGGATGATCGCGCTGAGCGGCTGCTCGTTGTCGTCGAGCACGGCGACTTCGAGGACTACCTGTTGGCCAAGCTGAGTTTTTGGGGGGCTGCTGACCCGCACGCCGGCGATGCGTTTCTCGGTGATCATGAACAGACGTCCGCCCCCGGGCCCGAAAGCGGCCTCGAACGAGAGGCCGTCCGCCGTACGTGTAGCCGGCACGGCCTGGTGCGCCACAAGATCGTAAACGTAGCCTTGGGTCCGGTTGACGGTCAGCGTGGCGGAATTCGGCAGGCCCTTCTCCATGACCCTGCCGTGATGGCCGACGTAGTCTCCGAAGGTGCGCGTGTCGTTCAGAGCGAATACGTAGTCCGTATCGCGATACCGGCGGAACCGCACAACGATGTCCGGATTCGAGGAATCCCCGTAGCGTTCGTAGAACGGGTCGAGTTCCCCGCGGAGTTGACCGGCAAGATCCTGGAGTGCGGCCTTGTCCTCGCCGGCCTTCTTCGTGCGCTTGTGGCTCGGGATAAGGATGTCCGGGCTCAGCGCGGGCGCGAGGTGCTCGTCGGCAATGATGAGGCCGCCTTCTTTCTGGAAGGCCGCGATCTTGGCCGCCACGGTCTGCGTGAGAACGTCACAACACGGCATCACCAGCACGCGGAAGTCGTCAAGTCCATCCCGCTCGATGGTCTCGTCGTATACGATCCTGGGCTGGAGGTGGGCCCACTGTAGAATGAGGTGCATGTCTGCTTCCCAACTACCGCCCCATCCCTGAGTGCCGCGTGCGGCGAACATCTGCGCGGCGAAGCTCTCGAGCAGGGCCACGTCGCTCTGCCGGTCGGGCACCTGCAACAGCGTTGGACCGAGAGGCCGGACGACGTCTCGGATAAGTTCGGTCAGCACCTCGCGTGTCTGGGGGTTCGTGAAACGGTAGCTTCCGTGTGAACCTTCCACGAGCGATGCCCAGCCGTGATACATAATGCCGCGAATCGGGCGGGAGATCTTGGACCAGAACGCCTCGCGCATGTGGTCCGGGGCAATGGTGATGAACCGGGCGTCGGGGATCTCCTTTTCCCAGGGCGCGCGCTTGGTCTCGTCTTCGGGCAGATCGGGGGCCGTTTGAGCCCGGTACCATATGACCTGGGTCATCTTCATGACCTCCTGGTCATGCGCCGCACCGTTCGCCATGGCCATCAGTTCGTCCGTAGCCTGTCCGATCTTGATGGGGTCTGGATAGGAATAGGTCCATTGTGAAATCACGTCCACCCCACCGCCGCTTCCCCAAACGCTCGGCACACGCACGGCCGGGTCGAAGAAGGTCCACAGGTCGGCGCGGCCGGTGGATTTGAGCCCCTCATGCACCTGCGTGTGCAGCGCGTTCCACCCGTCTCCCTCTTTCCAGAACCACCGGTAGAACGTCAGCGTTGGATCGTCGTCGGGCACAACGTGGTCCGGAGGGAATCCCTTGATCTTGGCGTAGTGGACCCCTCCTTTGCCCACCACTTCGTCCGGAATGTCGTAACCGGCAAATTCCCGGAACGCCTGCCGGTCGTGCTCGTGGAAGCACAGATTCGTGCCGTCGCGTATCTCCGAATGGACGAGCGACGCATCGAGGGCGGGAAAGGGGCCGAAGGTCTTCGCTACCGAGGCGCCCACGTTGTACGCGAACGCCTGGACCTCCGGGAAGGTCGCGCACACGTTTGCGTCCTCGTACGGGGTGCCCGTGCGGTCAACCCTTTGGAACCGCTGTTTCAGTTCTTCGTTCCGTATCACCCAACGGCCTGGGTAGAGATAGACCACGGCCCCGATCCCCTGCTTGAGGTGGTCGTCGAGGGACTTCGCGAGTGGATCAAGCCGGCCCGAGGTTGTCGCGTCAGTAGGTTCGCCGGCCGCCCAGACTTTGCCGTAATCAACCAAGTGCACCAAATGGTGTGTGAACCCGATCGCGTTCAAGGTATCGAGATCGCCGCCGCCCCACATGACGACGGGCATTCTGTGCGGTGTGCGGCGGGGCACGATGACGATGGAGAAGTCCTCTTCCGCCTCATGCTTCCTGCTGCTCCCTGTGGCGGCCACCGAGGCCTGGAGCGCATAGGTGCCCGGCCGAACCGTGGTATCTACCGGCACTTCAATCGTATGGGTCTCCTTCGGCGCCAGCTCCGGCAGAGGCGCCTCCTTCTCGCTGCCCCCGAGGGAGAAGCGGATTGCGCCGTTGGTAAGCGTCTCGTTGGTGTCATTCGTGACCACGAGGGGCACCCGGCAGTCCTTCTCCATCCGCACGAAAACCGTGCGGCCCTGTGTCACGGCCACCTCAAGGACGCCGCTGAAGAAAGGCACGCACCCGTTGGAGATCCGCACTTGGTCCAGGTAGCCGGGAAACCCCGTGTGCGTGCTGCCGTATCGGTCGCCGATCACGAGGTGATAGTCGCTCGGGGTTATCGCGCCGCGGCCTTCGTGGGTCGTTCGGCCTGCGGATTTGCCGTCGAGGAAGAACCGGCCTGTGCCGGCGCCGTCGTAGGTAAAGGCGATGTGCTGCCACGTGCCGGGTTCTGCCAAGAAGGCGCGCGACGTATAGGCCGCAGAGTCCTCTCCATACCCGAGATAGGCAACGATCTCGCGCCGGTTCTCCCCCACACGGCGCAGGTAGAGGCAATACCCACAGTTCGCTTTGGGAAGGTCCTTGGCGTAGTGGTAGTACTTCTTGTCGAGCAGGAACACCGTGTCGCACTGGTCCATCTCCGGCTTGGGCTTGAACCACATTTCCAGCGTGAACGCTCCGGGCGGGTTCAGGCTGGCATGGTTCTGCGCGTAGGCGCCCTGGGGCTTGTCGTTGTCCTTGCCGGCCGGAAAGGATTCCAGGCACGCTCCGAAAAGACCGCTCTCGACGAAGAGCGATTCACCGCGAAGCGTCAGGTCGTGGCCGTGCCCGGAGTTGTCCGTGGCTTCCGCCCCGGGCGTGAACTGCCAGAGCGCAATGACGCGCTCGCCGGTCGCCTCGTCGCCCGTGTACGGTCTCTGCCATGGCTGCTCGTCCGGGTCTTCGGCCGCAGCGGCCATCACGGCGCCAACCAAGACAATCCCCGCAGCGGCCCACACGCTCGCCGGGCGCGATCTCGGAAACTCGGTACGCAAGATCTGCAACGTGCACCTCTCAATCGCCGGCACTCCTATCGGCCGGACTTCTATTGAAGGACCTCGATCTGCACGGGCCGCCAGATGCCACCGGCGTGGGCGGTATTCATGGCGCGGACCGTGATCTGGTTCTTCGCTCCCCATTGAATTTCTTGGGTGATATCGAGCAAGAAGGCCTGGTTCCAGCCTTCGGGGCCAATATCGTGTTCCCCAACGTAGGTGCCGTTCAGCCATACCCAGGCGCATTCGTCTACACCCTTGAAATGGAACTCTACGGCCGTATGTTCCGGTTCCTCAGGTACCTCGATCCACCGGCGATACCACGCCACACCCACGTGGTCGTACCCGGCCTTCTGCCAAGCCTGCTCGATGCTGACCACGTCCCACTCGGAATTGTCGAAGGCCGGCTCGAACCATTGCTTCAAGTGCCCGTCGCGACGCGGATCCAGATGGAAACGCCAGTCGTCCTTCGGCAGAGGAATCGTCTGGACGACGCGCACGTCGTGGTCCCAATCCTTCCGGTTGCGGATGGAGACGCGGTCCCTGCGGAAAGGCCACAAGGTTTGCGTGGCAATCGCACGCACCGAGTCGGCCTCATCGGCCTGCGCTACCTTCAGCAAGTCAATGACCGTGTCTGTGCGCGGTTCGATGTTTACGAGTTGCTCGACCGCGGTTTGGCGCAGGAAACGGTTGTCATCTTCGATCGCCTTGGCCAGGTAGGGCAGCGCGTCGGCCCCCAAGAGCGTGGCGATCGCCCGCAAGGCCGTGCGGCGCACCACGGGATCGGCATTGTCCAGGGCGCCAACAAGGGCCGCTTTCGCAGGCGCACCCAGTTCGGCCAACAGGCGTACCGCGGTGCGGCGCACCACGCCATTCGGGTCATCCAGGGTCTGCGCCAGGTTCGGGATCGCCTCGGGTCCGTCCTCTGCGCACCGGATCAAGGCCGCCCTGCGCTCGAGGGCGGGGACCTTCGCTTTCTCCGAGTCGGGACCAGCATCCCCCACAGCAGGCATGTCGAGCATCGCGATAAAGAGCACGCACACGAGGGGCCGTATGGCTATCCTCGCACCATCTCGTATGGTCGCAATCACAATTAACTCCTTCGTCCAGTGAGATCTTCCCTCAGACGGACAGGCCATGTAGAGCCGAAATCCGTTCGGCTGGCCGCGAAATCCTCCGCGCGCACGGACAGCGCGAAACCATGGGGCACAAAGGCATGGACAACCCGTTGGCCAGACACCGGTTCTTGGGAAACAGGGTAACACGCCAGATTGCGTGTCCGCCACTCTGTGCGCCCAGGGGCTGCGTGTTGCTTTGATGGTGTGGAACAGGGGATTGTGGATAGCCACAACAGAGCCGCAACCGACGACGCATTCATGGCACTGCGCGTTGCGCTTGGGCATGATCCCCCATCGTCCTGAACGTGTTGAGTGGCTCCCGAGCGCCTTGTATGATGACACAAGCGGAAGACGTCAAGGAGGGAATTCGTGCCATGGCACCGGCCGCGGCCACGAGCCGCAAGTCGCGCTGAGAGGAGGGGAGCCATGAGAAGGATGATGTTTGGTGGACTCGTCTTGATGATGGCCGGCCACGTCGCGCCTCGCGTTTTTGCTGAGGCCGGCGCTGATTGGGACATGCTGAGGGCCAAGCGCGAGGTCGTCGAGGCGTGGAAGGACATGCGCTTTGGCATGTTCGTCTGTTGGGGGCCGGTCACGCTCACGGGCCTCGAGATTGGCTGGTCGCGCGGCCCGGCGCGGCCCGGCCAGAAGCAGGGCGGACGCGGCCCCACACCCGTCGAGGTCTACGACGGCCTCTACAAGAAATGGACGCCGCAGAAATTCGATGCGCGCGCGTGGGTGAAGGTTGCGCAGGATGCCGGCGCGCGCTACATCATCTTCCTGGTCAAACACCACGACGGCTTCTGCCTGTACGACACGAAGCTCACCGACTACCGGAGCACGGGGCCCGAATCTGCATGGAAGGTGGACGTGCTCGAGGCGGTGGCGGACGCGTGCCATGAGGCGAAGATCAAGCTTATCGTGTACTACTCGCAACCGGATTGGCACCATCCCGACTACCGCACCGACAACCACGCCCGCTACGTCCAGTATCTGCACGGACAGGTCCGCGAGATCCTGACCAACTACGGCCGCATTGACGGTCTGTGGTTCGACCTGGGCGGCACGCCCGAGGACTGGGACTCCGGAAACCTGTTCAAGATGGCGCGTGGAATTCAGCCTTGGCTGATCATCAACAACCGGTGCGGTCTGCCCGGCGATTTCGATACGCCCGAACAGCGGCTCGGCCGCTTCCAAACCGAGCGGCCTTGGGAGACCTGCATGACGTTGGGCACGCAGTGGTCGTGGAAACCCGACGACACGATCAAATCGCTCAAGCAGTGCATCGACGCCCTCGTCACCTGCGCGATCCGCGACGGCAACCTGGCCCTGAACACCAACCCGATGCCCGACGGGCAGATCGAACCGCGCCAGGCCGCGCGGTTCCGCGAGGCCGGCCAGTGGCTGGCGAAATACGGCGACAGCATTTACGCCACGCGCGGCGGGCCGTTCCACTCTGCAAGCTGGGGCGGCGCGACACACCGGGCGAACACCATTTACGTGCACGTGCTTGCCTGGCCTGAGCAGGGCGTGACGCTGCCGCCGATCCCGAAGAAGGTCGTCGCCAGTTCCCTGTTGACCGGCGGTACGGTTACCGTGACGCAAACCGACGAGGGGATTGCGCTTGACGTGCCGCCCGGCGAGCGGCAGGAACTCGACACCATCGTCGCGCTGAAACTGGACGGGCCGGCCGGCGACATAGAACCCATGCCCTACCGCTCCGCTTCCCTGGCATTCGGCAAGAAGGTCGCGGCATCGAGCGTTTGGGGCCCCGGCTACGAATCCGAGAAGGCATTCGACGACGACGAAACCACGCGGTGGGGCGCCGCGGCCGACAGCCGCAGCGGCTGGCTCGAGGTCGACTTGGGCGCCGCGACCACCTTCTGCCGCGCCCTGATCAACGAAGAGGGCTGGAACCGCATCGAGGCGTTCGAACTCGAGGCTTGGGACGGCAGCGCGTGGCAAAGCTTCGCCCAAGGCACGCGCGTGGGGCGACTCGAACTGAAGTTCCAGCCCGTCACCGCGCAAAAGATCCGCCTCAACATCCTCAAGGCCAACAACGTGCCCACGATATGGGAAGTCCATCTATTCCAAGAGTGAAACGCAGCCGTGCACCCGAAATGCGCCGCCGCGTTCTGACCCCGCTCTCGCGCGGATCCCGCACCGGGTATTTCAAGATCCACACCTTCGGGATCTCAGTCTGCAACGACTGGTCCATGTTCTCCTTGAATCAGGCGCTTCGTGTTGGCCTTGCTGTGTCCATACAAGAACCCGGAGAACTTGTCAAGAGTTAGCGGCTTGTGCTCGTCAGGCGTGGCAAGTGCCCATGCGTTGGGCCATGCTCGGTCAGCGCGAGCTTGCCCAACGATGCGGGGGTCCGCTATCGTCTTCCGTTGTGCCTCCGGCGATGTCGTGAGGCGACTCGTCAGGCTGCGAGTGTACGGCCAAGTGGCGGCGCAATAGAGCGCGAGACGGCCATGGCCGAGGAAGAGGTCGGGCCCGGGGCAGGATAGCTGTCCGACGTCTTGCCCGACGAACTCAGAGCGATCCTCGCGCTGGTCAAGGACAGAGTAGGATAATGAGCAAGCGTAGAAAACGGCACCGCGAGAAGCGTTCTTCCGAAGAGGAAGCCGGCCTATGGGAAGCGTATGTCAGCGACCCCATCGCCTTATGGCAGGACGGTGAGTACGAAGCCCTTGACGCACTGTACGCAGAAAGGGAATGCGACGATGATGAAGGCGATACTGCGCATGGTTCGCCAATCGATAGCACAAGAGGAGTTGTGAGGCCGTGGAGATCACCCAGGTACTGAAAGAGCTTGAGTGGAGCACCGGCACATTCCCTCGCCAGGCGGTCGAGGCGGCGGTGGAAAAGCGCGAGGACATCACCCCGGAGTTGTTGCGGATTCTCGAGAAGACGGTGACCCGGGCGAAGGAGATTGTAGCCGAAGACCTGGAGGGCGCTTGCTTCGCACACCTCTATGCCATCTACCTCTTGGCGCAGTTTCGGGAAGCGCGCGCCTATCCGTTAATGGTGCAGTTCGCTCGTCTGGAGAACGATGTCCTCGAGGTGCTTGCGGGGGATTTCATTACGGAAGATCTCTGCCGCGTCTTGGCCTCCGTATGCGACGGCGATACCCGTGCCATCCAGGACCTCATCGAGGATTCGGACGTCCATGAGTACGTCCGCAGTGCCGCGCTGCGTTCGTTGCTGGTGTTGGTGGCGACGGGCGACAAGAACCGGGATGAGGTCATGGCCTACTTCAAGGGCCTGTTCGAGGGAAGGCTCGAACGCTCCTATTCCCACGCTTGGGATTCGCTGGTCGCTTGCGCCACCCGTCTCCATCCTGGCGAAGTCTACGAGCACATCACGACAGCCTATGAGGAGGGCCTCGTCGATCCCGGCTTCATCGCACCTCGGAATGTGGAGAAGGTCCTCAAGCAGGACAAGGAATCCGTTCTCAGAGAGCTGCCCTCGTTCGAACCAGGCTACATTGAGAACGTGGTCGATGAGATGGCGTGGTGGGCCTGCTTCAAGCACCCCAAAGCCTCGGCGCGTGGCACAAAGCCGCTGGCGCCTTCCCCGACGGGGCAAGCGTTGCCCGAGCCCTGTCAACTCCCGCGGGCCGCCAAGGTCAAGCCCAATGAGCCCTGCCCATGCGGCAGCGGCAAGAAGTACAAGAAATGCTGTGGACGCATGGGGGCAGATCCGGGGCGTACCGCGTCCGCGCGTGGTGCGTCGAAAACAACACGCCAGATTCTGAAAAGGCAAGATGTGAATGTTCGAGATGAGGCCGAGCACATCATCGAAAACGCCCTCGAGGGCGTGACGTCCATCGTGACCCTGGGGTCCGTGCTGTTTTTCTCCACCGAAACGGGCGACGCGTGGATGCTCAACCCGGAAGACGGCGCGGCGCTGTGTCTGGCGAGAGGCTACGAGCCCCAGCCCTATACCATCGCAGAGAGGCCTGACACCTTCGGTGTTCGCTGGGACGC
>Ga0272441_10016343_pt1 | contig 10271 bp, 7 predicted proteins | sample SSMProp6N_FD_193582 | JGI IMG/M metagenome (GOLD analysis project Ga0272441, IMG submission 193582) | Marine sediment archaeal communities from Little Sippewissett salt marsh, Falmouth, MA, United States - SSM-Prop-6N | ecosystem: Environmental > Aquatic > Marine > Wetlands > Sediment ... | reverse complement strand
CTTTTTCGATCTCCGCCGCCAGGCCCGCCTGCGCTGCCGCCTGGCGGGCGTTCTCCGCCAGGGCCTGACACTTCGGGCAGCCCGATCCGAGAATCTGTATCTTCACAATAAACTCCCTGGTTAATATTTGCTTATTGGTAATATAACCAAATTACCAATATCTATCAAGTCTTTGCCTGCTTCAGGCATGACAGGCTGCGGCACCTCGCTCCGGATACCCTTTGGCGAAAAATTCTACCGAATTATATTGAACTCGAAATACTGTTTATTTTAACTCATATTATAATTATAATCATTACAAGAAATTAGTAAATTTTAATAATTTATATCTGAAAATTACTTGACTATTATTAAGAACACTATATAATAGAGACACCTGTGTATTTCCGCGCATCAAATCCCGGTGGCTGCAGGGTATGCTCCGAAGCCGAGCTGCTCTGTGGGAGAGAGGACATCTTTGTTCGCTCCTGGGTAAATGTCTACTGCGGGGGTACCTGTACCTGCAACCGGGGATCGTAAGAAATACACAAAATTATTAACTTAATAAGGAGAGTTAACAGTGAAAAGACTATTAAGCTTTCACCATGTGGCTGGAATTCTTCTACTGGCTCTGCTGCTCGTTCCCTGCCTCGGCTTTGCCGAAGGCGCGCAGGAGGAAGAGGCCAGCAAAGGAACGATTGTTTACGGCGACGCCAGCTGGGACAGCGCTCAGGTGCACAACCGCATCGCCGCCTTTATCCTCAAGCACGGCTATAACTACGACGCCGACTTTGTGGCCGGAGCCACCGTGCCCATACTCACCGGCCTGATGAAGGGTGAGATCCATGTTTACATGGAATCCTGGACGGAAAACTCCCAGGAGATGTTCGACAAGGGCTTTGCCAGCGGCGACTTCATCGACCTGGGCGCAAACTACCCCAACGCACCCCAGGGCTGGTACGTCCCCACCTACATGATCAAGGGGGATCCCGAGCGGGGGATCAAGGCCACCACACCGGACCTGAAGTCGGTCTCCGACCTGCCCAAGTACTGGGAAGTCTTCAAGGATCCCGAGGATCCCAAGAAAGGACGCCTCTACGTGGGCCCCCCCGCCTGGCAGTGCACCGCCTCGGGCCAGAGGAAAATGACGGCCTACGGCCTGGATGAGACCTACAACGGGTTTTTGCCCGGTTCCGACGCCGCCCTGGCAGGCTCCATGGTAGGAGCATACAAGAAGGGCGAGCCCTGGCTGGGCTACTACTGGGAGCCCACCTGGGTGCTGGGCATGCTGGACATGACCCTCCTGGAAGAGCCGGAGTTCAACTGGGATGTCTGGGAAGAGACCCGGGGCTGCGAGTATCCTTCCTGCAAGGTGCATATCATCGTGCACAAGAGCCTGGTGGAAAATTACCCCGAGGTTGCTGATTTTTTCAAGGCCTATGAAACCACCCTGGCGGACAACAACGAATTCCTGCTGGTCATGCGCGAGGAGGAGCTCAGCGTTGACGAGACCGCCCTCTGGTTCCTGAAAAACAAGCCCGAGGTCTGGAACGCCTGGGTGACCTCGGAGGTCGCGGCCAAGGTGAAGACTGCGCTTGACTGAGACTCAGGTCATGGAAACACATAGCGAAGCGGCCCCCCCGGTCGAAGCGGCTGATCAAAGCGCCCCCACCCTGGTGGAGGTGCGCGATCTCTGGAAGATCTTCGGCCGGGACGCCAAGGGGCTGCTGAAAAAAGAGCTCCGTGATTCCTCCAAACAAGAGATCCTTAGTAAGGCCGGCTCCGTGCTGGCCTTACGCCGGATCTCTTTCGAGGTCAAGCGGGGTGAATTCTTCGTGCTCATGGGTTTGTCCGGAAGCGGCAAATCGACCCTCATTCGGGCGCTGATCCGCCTGATCCGACCCACTCAGGGCGAGATCTGGATTTCGGGAGAAAATGTCTGCGCCTACGACAGGGATAAGCTCACCGCCTTCCGCCGCAGTATGGTCAGCATGGTTTTTCAGAATTACGGCCTGCTGCCCCACAAGACGGTGCTGGAAAACGCCGCCTTCGGTCTCAAGATCCGCGGCATGGACAAGGAAGAGCGCCGGGACCACGCCCGGACCGCCATCGAAACCGTGGGCCTGAAAGGCTGGGAGGACTACTATCCCGGCTCTTTGAGTGGCGGCATGCAGCAGCGGGTCGGCCTGGCCCGCGCCCTGGCCACGGAATCCGAAATTCTCCTCATGGACGAGCCCTTCAGCGGGCTTGATCCCCTCATCCGCCGCCAGATGCAGGACGAGCTGATCGAGCTCCAGGACCGCCTCCACAAGACCATCATCTTCGTGACCCACGACCTGCACGAGGCCCTCAAGCTGGGGGACCGAATCGCCATCATGCGGGACGGGGAGATCATCCAGATCGGCACGCCGGAAGATATTATCACGACGCCCGCGGACGACTACGTGCAGGAATTCGTCCGGGACGCCTCCCCGGCCAAAGTGCTCACCGCGGGCAGCATCCTGGAAGAGCCGGAGCCCCTGCTCTACGAGTGGCAGGGCCCGAAGGCGGCCATCCTGATGATCCGGGAAGCCAAGAAAAACTACGCCTTTGTGATCAACAAGCAGCACAAGCTGCGCGGGCTGGTCACCCTGGAGTCTCTGGCCTCGGCATCGAGTGACAAGCTGGACGCCGTCATGACCACGGACATCCCCGCCTGCAGCGCGGAAACCACATTGGAGGAGCTCTTTCCCCTGGCCGACGCCAGCCCCTACCCCGTGGCCGTGGTGGATGAGGAGGGGAAATTCATCGGCGAGGTGAGCAACCGCGTGATCATCAGCAACATGAGCCTGGCCAATCCGGAAGGAAGCAGCCATGATTAATTTCCCCGAATTTTTCCAGATCCCCTTAAACCGCTGGGTCGACAGTATTATGGACTGGGTGCTCATCCACTGGGGAGGCTTTTTCGACGCCATCGGAGTGGGGATTCTTCAGGTTCTGATCATCGTGGAGAAGTTCCTGCTCTGGATGCCCTGGCTGCTGGTAGCGTTGCTGGTGGGCTTGCTGGCCTGGAAGGCCCTCTCCAAATGGACCTACGGCCTGGTCATGTTTCTGCTCCTGGTCCTGATCGGCAGCTTTGGCTACTGGGACCTGGCCATGATGACCCTGGGGGTGGTGATCACCTCCGTGCTCATCTCCCTGATCATCGGCATCCCCCTCGGTATTCTCATGGCCTGGTACGACCGCTTCGAGACCATTATCCGGCCCATTCTTGACGGCATGCAGACCATGCCCTCCTTCGTGTACCTGATTCCCGCGCTGATGCTCTTCGGCCTGGGCAAGGTACCCGCCACTTTCGCCACTATTATTTACGCCGTGCCCCCGGTAATCCGGCTTACCAATGTGGGCATCCGCCAGGTGCCGGTGACCACCATCGAGGCGGCCAAGGCCTTCGGTTCCAACCGCTGGCAGATTCTATTCGAGGTTCAGATGCCCCTGGCCCGCCCCTCCATCCTGGTGGGTGTCAACCAGACGACCATGATGGCCCTGGCCATGGTGGTGATGGGCTCCATGATCGGCGCCAAGGGGCTGGGGCTGGAGGTGCTTTTAGCCATCAACCGGGTGGAGATCGGCCGCGGCTTCGAAGCCGGCCTGAGCATCGTGCTCCTGGCCATCATCATCGACCGCATCACCCACAGCTTCGCCCAGCGCAACCAGGGAACCCAAAAGCATTAACCGGGTTTAGGGCGGGGCCCGCTTCAACCTGCAGACAAAAAGAGCCCGGCTGCCGCTAAGCGGCAGCCGGGCTCGTTCTTTATCCGCGTATGCTCTTCTTAAGAGCCTAGGTGCGGTCCGCCAGGTACTTGTAATAGGCGTAGCGCTCCTTGGCGTCCGCCCGGGCGCGCACCAGGAACTCCTCAGCCTTTTCCGGGTTTTTCTGACGCAGGCTCCGGAAGCGGATCTCGTTGTACATGTAATCTCCGATATCCACCGAGGGCTCCTTGCCGTCCAGCTTCAGCGGGTTCTTTCCCTCCCCCTTGAGGCCGGGGTTGAAGCGGAACAGCGGCCAGGCGCCGGATTCCACCGCCAGCTTCTGCTGCAGGGGTCCGGTCTTCATGTCGATGCCGTGGGCGATGCAGTGGGTATAGGCGATGATCAACGAGGGACCGTTATAGGCTTCCGCCTCGTTGAAGGCGCGGATGGCCTGGATGCGGCTGGCGCCCATGGCCACGCTGGCCACGTACACAGTGCCGTAGCTCATGGCCATCAAGCCCAGGTCCTTTTTGGCCAACGGCTTGCCGCCGGCGGCGAACTTGGCAATGGCCCCTAAGGGGGTGGCCTTGGACATCTGGCCGCCGGTGTTGGAGTACACGCCGGTGTCCAGCACCAGCAGGTTGACATTGCGCCCGGAGGCAATCACGTGATCCAGTCCGCCGTAGCCTATATCATAGGCCCAGCCGTCGCCGCCGATCACCCACACGGAGCGCTTGACCAGGTAGTCCGCCACGGATAAAAGCTGCTTCTCGGCCTCGCTCTTCCCGCCGGCCAGCATCTTCTTCAATTTGGCTACCCGCCCGCGCTGCAGCTCGATCTCCTCGGGAGTCAATTGCTCGGAGTCCCGGATTTCCTCCAGCAGGGCACGCTGTCCGTTGGCTGCGGCGATGGCCTCGTCCAGAAGCTCGTAGGCGAACACCGTCATCTTGTCGGTGGTCAGGCGCATGCCCATACCCAGCTCGGCAGCGTCCTCGAACAGCGAGTTGTTCCAGCTCGGTCCCCGGCCGTCGGCCCTCGTCGTGTAGGGCGTGGTGGGCAGGTTGCCGCCGTAGATAGAGGAGCAGCCCGTGGCGTTGGCGATTACCGCCCGGTCGCCGAAGAGCTGGCTCAAGAGCTTGACGTAGGGGGTTTCCCCGCAGCCGGCGCAGGCGCCGGAATACTCGAACAGGGGTTGCAGGAACTGGGAGCCCTTGATGGTGTTGCGCTTGATCAGCTTTTCATCCACTTCGGGAAGGTCGAGGAAGAAATCGTAGTTCTTGACCTCCTGCTCCCTCAAAGGCAGCTGGGGCGACAGGTTGATCGCCTTGCGGCCGGTCTTCTCGCCACCCTCCTTTTCCTGGGCGGGGCAGATCTCCACGCACAGCCCACAGCCCGTGCAGTCTTCCGGGGCGATCTGAATGGTGAACTTCATGCCCGCGAACTCCTTGCCCTTGGCATCCGTGGACTTGAAGGTGGGGGGCGCCTTAGCCAACAGGCCGGCGTCATAGGCCTTCATACGGATGGCCGCATGGGGGCACATCAGCGAGCATTCGCCGCACTGGATGCAGACCTCCGGGTTCCAGACCGGGATGTTCTCGGCCACGTTGCGTTTTTCGTACTTGGTGGTGCCGGTGGGATAGCTGCCGTCGTCGGGCAGCTTGGAAACGGGAATCTTGTCTCCCCGCTTGGCGATGATCTCGCCGGTCACTTCCTGGACGAATTGGGGTGCATCAACGGGAACCGCCGGCTGCATGTGGATGTCTCCTACGGTCTTATTCGGGTAGTCCACCAGCTCGATCTTGTCCCGCGTGGCTTTCGAAGCCCGCAGGTTCATGGCCACCACCTCCTTGCCCTTCTTGCCGTAGGTGTCTTCCACGGCCTGCTTGATCAGCTCCAGGGCCTTGTCTTCCGGAAGCACGCCGGAGATCTGGAAGAAAGCGGTCTGCATGATGATGTTGATGCGGGCGCCTAAACCGAGCTCCTCGGCCAGCTTGACCGCATCGATGACGTAAAACTTCAGCTTGCGGTCGATGATCTGCTGCTGAACCTCCACGGGAATCTTCTCCCAGATCTCATCCTTGCCATAAGGCGCGGCCAGCAGAAAGGTTGCTCCTTCCTCGGCCAGGGAGAGCATGTCGAAGCGCTCCAGGAAGGTGAACTTGTGGCAGGCCACAAAGCTGGCCTTCTGGATCAGGTAGGGGCTCTTGATCTCCTTCTTGCCGAAGCGCAGGTGGGAAACCGTCTGGGCGCCGGCTTTTTTTGAATCATAGACGAAATACCCCTGAGCGTAGTTGTCGGTGGCCTTACCGATGATCTTGATGGAGTTCTTGTTGGCCCCCACCGTGCCGTCCGCGCCCAGGCCGAAAAACACCGCCCGGTGTACGTCTTCTTCAGCGGAAAAGTTTTCGTCGTATTCCAGGCTGGTGTGGGTCAGGTCGTCATTGATGCCCACGGTGAAGTGGTTTTTGGGCTTTTCAACTTTCAGGTTGTCCAAAACCGCCTTGGCCATGCCCGGGTTGAACTCGTTGGACCCCAGGCCGTAGCGTCCGCCCACGATCACGGGGGCGGCGGCCAGCTTCAGGCTGCCCTCCGCCTGCGCTTCGCTGATGGCGGTGCGGACATCTTCGTAGAGCGGCTCGCCCAGCGCGCCGGGCTCCTTGGTGCGGTCCAGCACGGCAATGGCCTTGACCGTGGCCGGCAAAGCGTCGAGAAAGGCGGATGCGCTGAAGGGCCGGTAAAGCCGGACCTTGATCATGCCGACCTTTTCTCCCCTGGCAGCCAGGTAGCTGACGGTCTCATCCATGGTTTCCGCGCCCGTACCCATGAGCATCACCACCCTCTCGGCGTCGGGAGCGCCCACGTAGTCGAAGAGGTGATAGTGCCGGCCCACCACCTTGGCGAACCTGTCCATGGCCTTCTGGACGATCTGCGGCGTCGCCAGGTAGTAGCGGTTGACCGTTTCCCGGGCGGCGAAAAAAACATCCGGGTTCTGGGAGGTGCCGCGCAGCACGGGTTTTTCCGGGGTCATGCCCCGCGCCCGGTGGGCCCGCACCAGCTCACTGTCGATCATGGCCCGCATATCGTCGTATTCGAGCTCTTCGACCTTCTGAATTTCATGGGAGCTGCGGAAGCCGTCGAAAAAGTGCAGGAAGGGCACCCGGGCTTCCAGGCTGGCCGCCTGGGCGATCAGTGCGAAATCCATGACCTCCTGGATCGATCCCGAGGCCAACATGCCCCAGCCGGTGGAGCGGGCGGTCATCACGTCCGAGTGGTCGCCGAAGATGGACAGCGCCTGGCAGGCCACCGAGCGGGCGGCGATATGGAAGACCGTGGAGGTCAGCTCGCCGGCGATTTTGAACATATTGGGAATCATCAGCAACAGCCCCTGGGAGGCGGTGAAGGTGGTAGTCAGGGCACCGGCGGTCAGGGCGCCGTGAACCGCGCCGGAAGCGCCGGCCTCGGACTGCATTTCCACCACGTCGGGAATGGTTCCCCAGATGTTCTTCCGCCCCTCGGCGGAAAACTGATCGGAAAGCTCCCCCATGGGAGAGGAAGGCGTGATCGGATAGATCGCGATCACCTCATTGGTGGCATGGGCTACATACGCTGCGGCCGTGTTGCCATCAATCGTAACCATTTTACGTGCCATTTTTTTAGTCCTTTATAAGTTGGTTTGGTATCATGTTATTAAGTCATTATTGTAATGGGTATACCATACAAGTGCAAGCTTACGTATTCTTTGTTTGCTGCGGAGTTTCACCCACCAGATAGATAGCGGGGATGCTCACCACCGACATGATTGCCTTGACAATCAGGTTGGAGACGAAAATAGACCACACAACAGCGGCAGGCAGCAATCCCCCGAAGGCGCCCCAGCAGAAGATCAGGCTGTCCAGGGGCACACTGACCGCGTTGCTGCTCAAAACCCGCATCCACTGCAGGCGTCGAGTGACCCGGGTCACCCAGAGATGATAGATCTCAGTGTCCGCCAGCTCGCTGGCCACCTCGGCCACAATGCTGGCTACGACAATACGCCAGACAGGCCCCAGGATCACGGAGAACTGCTCTCCCAGGCCCCAGGCGGCGTCCTGGGGCAAACGGGCGGCAAAGGCCAGGAAAGCGGCCATGAAGAGGTTGATGCCGCCGGCCAGCACGATCACCTGGCGGGCCGCTCTCTTTCCCAGCCGCTTGTGCACCAGGTCGCGGAGGGTGAAGGTCAGCGGGTAGATGAAGGTACCGGCATCGATACTGAAGCCCGCAACATAAGCGATCTTCAGGCTGGCGATGTCCGAGATAATCTGGGCGGCGATGTAGAGGGAAACGATGGTCAGGGCCGCCGAGAGAAAGCGGCGGTCGGGTATAAAGTTATTCATCTCTGACGTTCTTCCTTGTGCGGTATTATTCCTTGCGGGAAAACAGCCTTTTGAAGATATCGGTCAGGCGCGGCGCGCTTTTGGACTTCTCCACTTCCCCGAAGGCGCCGATATCCTGCTCACTGCCTCCCATTAGGAGGACATCATCCTCCTCGAGGCGGTACTCCGGCGAAAAGAGAGCGTAGTTTTCAGCGTCCAGCTTGCGGAAAGCGATGACATTGATGCGGTACTTGCGGCGGAAATCCACCTGGATGAGGCTCTTGCCCACTAGTGTTGGCGGCACCTTGATCTCGGCGATCACGAACTCATTGGAGATGGGCAGGTAGCTGAAAACCAGCGAGGAGATCAAGAGGGGCGTGATCCGCTTGGCGGCTTCCTTGTTGGGAAAAACAATTCGTGTCGCTCCGACCAGCTCCAGAATCTCGCCGTGGTCATTGGTTTCCGCCTTGGCGATGATCTCCTTGACCCCGATCTTCTTCAAATAGCTGGTCACCAGAATGGACACCTCCAGCCGGTCCCCCAGGTCCACGATGGCGGCGTCGATGGTGGGCGGAATTAGCTTGCGGATGATCTCCTCGTTGATGGCATCGGCGATATAGGCAGCAGTTACCTTGTCCTTGTAGAAATCGATCACCTCCCGGTCCTTGTCGATGATCAAAAGCTCGATATTCGTATCCAGTAGCTCTTCCAGAACACGCCTGCCGAAGCGGCTCAATCCGATAATGGCGAATTGTTTCATTATCCTATCATCACCTCCCCGTCGGGATAATCCAGCAAATGGACGGGATACTGCCGGGGTTGGGGCATTGCCAGAGCGATCAGCCCCACCCTGCCCAGAAACATGGTTGCAATAATAATGAGTTTGCCCGCCGCGGACAAGCCCGGCGTCACCCCCAGGGAAAGCCCCACCGTGCCGAAGGCCGAAAAGCACTCGAAAACCAGGGCGAAGAGATCCCTGCCGCGCTCGGTTATGGTCAGCAGAAAAACACTGGTGAAGAGAATGAGCAGCGCCTTGCTCATGAAGACCACGGCCCTGTGGCTGATGGAGCCGTGAATCCTCTCGTGGAAGCCGGTGATCCCGCCGCTGGTATCGGGCTGCTGAAAGGCCATCAACAGCACCACGAACAGGGTGGTGACCTTGATGCCCCCGGCAATGGAGCCGGAAGCCCCGCCGATGAACATGAGGAAGATGGTTGTCAACCTTGAGGGGGAGGAAAGGCCGGCCTGCGGCAGGGTATTGAATCCCGCTGTCCGCGGGGTAACGGCCTGGAACAGGGCGGCCATCAGCTTCTGTCCCGGACGAAGCCCGGCCAGGGCGCCGCGGTATTCGAAAAGCAGAATCAAAAGCGTTCCTCCCAGCACGAGCAGACCGGTCATCAGGAATACGATCTTTGTATGAAGAAAGATCCTGCGCTTTCTGCCCAGGCAGCGCATGCTGATATCCTGGAGCACCACGAAACCCAGCCCTCCCAGAACGATCAGGGCGATGATGGTCAGGTTGACGTTCACATCTAGAAGGTAGTTTTCCAGGCTGTTGGGGAACAGTGAAAAACCGGCATTGCAGAAAGCGGAAACGGCGTGAAAAACCGCGCTGAAACCGGCCCCGCTCCCCAGGGTGCTCTGGAAACTCCGCAGCAGCAGCAGGGCGCCCGCCGCCTCTACGCCTAGGGTCATGACAACAATGCGGCTGATGATGGCCCGCGGCTCGTGCTCCGCCGCGGTCAGGTAGTAGCCCCGGATAACCCCCCTGCCGGCCAGGGACATTTTGCCCTCCGGTCTGGCCAGATAGATGGTGGCGAAGCTGATGATCCCCAACCCGCCGCTCTGGATGAGCAAAAGGATGATGATTTTTCCTGCCGGGGAAAAAGAAGCTGTGTTCACGGTGATCAGCCCGGTGACACACACTGCGGATGTGGCGGTAAACAGGGCGTCTATGAGCCGCAGCCGTCCTCCGCCTCCCCAGGCACCGGGAAGATAGAGCAGGATCGTGCCCAGGGTTATAATGGAGAGGAAATATGAAAATAGGATGGCTTTTTCGGATTTTTTGTTTCTAAAACGAACGGTGCTGTTCATAGCTGTATTAAGTAAAGAAAAAAATACCTGGCAACGACCTACTCTCCCACCCCATCACAGGGCAGTACCATCGGCGCGGGAGGGCTTAACTTCCGTGTTCGGGATGGGAACGGG
>Ga0272441_10016342_pt1 | contig 10271 bp, 12 predicted proteins | sample SSMProp6N_FD_193582 | JGI IMG/M metagenome (GOLD analysis project Ga0272441, IMG submission 193582) | Marine sediment archaeal communities from Little Sippewissett salt marsh, Falmouth, MA, United States - SSM-Prop-6N | ecosystem: Environmental > Aquatic > Marine > Wetlands > Sediment ... | reverse complement strand
TGGGGAGATATCCGGTATCCGGCAGGCGCTGGTCGTAATAATACCGGAACCCGCTGGAACTCTCCACGTATTCATGGAGGCTATCCAGCCGGATCAGGGCTACCATCACGGAATCTTCCCGTTGCAACAATGCGCGGTTGCGCTGAACGGATTGTTTCAGGAAACTCCCTCCTTTGACTTCAACCGGTCTGCGGGCCTTGGGCTCCTGACAGGAAACCATAAACAGAAGAATGCCTAAAAGAGCTGTAATGTACTTCATACCGCCAATTGATCTTTATACGCAGCAAGCACGGATTCAAACCGCCTTACCGTGGCTTCAAGGCTTTCCTGACTTCTTCCTCCAGCCGCATTGGTATGCCCACCCCCTTCAAAATGGCTTCGGGCCATTTCGTTTACGGAAAAGGCACCCTGTGAACGCAGGGAAATCTTTATGATCCCCTCATCCCTGTTTTCAATGAAGATGGCGGCCAGGACCACATCTTTCAGGGACAGTCCGTAGTTCACAAAGCCTTCAGTGTCCCCCTTTCGAAAATCATGACGATTCAATTCTTCCTGAGATAGGGTGATATAGGCCGTGCGATAGGCTTTAAGGATAACGAGATTTTGTAGGGCACAACCCAGAAGTTGCAGGCGTTCGGGGCGGTTGGTGTCGTAAATTTCCCGATGGATCAGGCTATGCGGGGCCCCTATTTCCATCAGAGCTGCGGCAACCCTCAGCGTAGTGGGTGTAGTGGAATCGAATTTGAAGGACCCCGTATCCGTCAGAATACCGGCATAAAGGCAGGTGGCTATGGAGGTATTGATCCGGGGTTCCTCCCCCAGGGCCCGGATGAAATGGTAGACCATCTCACAGGTCGAGCTCATCTGTGGATTGGAATAAGTGAATTTTGCATAATTACCAGGGCTTTGGTGGTGGTCTATCATCACAAAATCAGCCGAGGCATGCTGAAGGGGTTCCTGCATCAAACCGCAGCGGTCCAGTGCGTTGAAGTCAAGGGTGAAGACCAGAGCCGCTTCGTCTATGCGTTTTAGGGCTTCCTCCCGCTGTTTTTCAAAAATGACGATTTCTTGGGACCCCGGCATCCATTTGAGGAATTCGGGAAAGTCGTTGGGCGAAATCAGGGTTACTTCCTGCCGCAGTTCCCTGAATAAATGCCATAAGGCCAGCGTGGATCCTATCGCATCCCCATCCGGATTTTTATGTGGGACCAGAACAATGCGCTGTGGGCGATTGAGCAGCTCCTTAAGCGATTGGATGTGGGCAAAATTCATGCGGGCAAAGATATCAATTTTTTAACGATCCGCTCTGTGAATTGAGCTACCTTTAAGCTTTATAATCCAACCACTATGACCCGGAGCGTCCATATCGTTTGCTACTTGTTGATTTTCGCTGCCTGCAAGCCCGTCCAAACCCCTGCGGTCAAACCTGTTACCCCGGAAGGTTCCGCATTTCGGATCGCCTTTGGGTCCTGTAACAAGACCAGCCTGGAGAATCCTTTCTGGGATGACATACAGGTGTTAGCACCGGACCTTTGGATCTGGGGGGGCGATAATATTTATGCCGATACAAACGACATGGGCAAAATGCGAGCCATGTACCAGGCTCAGAAGGCAGTGCCCGAATACCGGCAAATGGCCGGTAAAATCCCGGTAATCGGTACCTGGGATGATCACGATTACGGGTTGAATGACGGAGGGGTGGAATTTGAGGCAAAGGCCGCAAGCCAGCAGGCTTTCCTGGATTTCATGGATGTTGCCCCTGACAGTCCACGAAGGCAGCAGGAGGGGATATATACCTCCCACACCTATGTGCGTCCGGGCGGGAAGGTGAAAATCCTTATTCTTGATACCCGCTATTTCCGCACCTCCCTGACGGAAGATCCCACGGGGAAGAAGCGTTATATCCCGGATGAAAAAAGGGAGGGGACCATCCTTGGAGAGGCCCAGTGGTCCTGGTTAGAGCGGGAACTGACTGATTCAGATGCAGACTTTAACATCCTGGTGAGCAGCATTCAGGTCCTCTCAGCCTCTCATGGTTTTGAGACCTGGGGCAATTTTCCCCACGAGGTGGAGCGCCTGCTGGGAACGATAGGTAATTCAGGCGCCAGGGGTGTATTTATTCTATCCGGAGACCGCCATATTTCCGAGTTTTCACGCCTGGAAACAAAGACCCTTTCCTTTCCGCTGGTAGACTTTACTTCCAGCGGTCTTACCCATGCCTATCGAAGCTTTAAAGGGGAGGCCAATGCTTACAGGGTAGGGGAGGTGGTCGCCCGGGAGAGCTTTGGGTATGTGGTCCTGGATTTTGAGTCTGGAGAAGTCGTTTTCCAGATGCTAGGAGATGGCAATAGGGTGCAGCAGGAATTGCGGCAGAGGTATTAAGCTTGTGGGTTGCAGGCAGAAAGTGTATTTTTGCCCAAAATTTTTGAAAATGGCTGGAAACAGAACCTTTACAATGATCAAGCCCGACGCGGTGGAAAACGGCTACATCGGTCAGATCCTGGAAAAGATCAATTCCGCAGGGTTTAAGATCATCGCAATGAAATATACCCAATTAAGCCGCAGGGACGCTGAGCAATTCTATGCGATCCATAAGGACCGTCCCTTCTTTGGGGAACTGGTTTCCTTTATGACCCGTGGCCCGATCGTTTCCGCAATACTTGAAAAAGAAAATGCAGTGGAGGACTTTCGAGCCCTCATTGGGGCGACCAATCCCGCAGAAGCCGCAGAAGGGACTATTCGAAAGCTGTTCGCCAAGGACATTGGAGAGAATGCCATTCACGGTTCAGATAGTGATGAGAATGCGGATATTGAAGGGACATTCCATTTCTCGGGTCGGGAAATCTACGCATAGGGTGGATCTCACAGAAGTAAACCCCGCCAGGAATCGCGGGGTTTTTTATTGTAAGCGGATATGCCTGATGAGCTCGCTTCCGAGTTCTTCATTCAGCATCGACAGGATTTGGGTCGTTCCCATGCTTAATTCCTCTCTCAGCACGGAAGAATCCAGATATACGTGCAAAGTGTCACCGGACAGGCTTACCTTCCGCGTATAATTAGATATGCCCGGACCCATGACCTTCTCCCACGCCTCTTTGGCCCGCACATGGTCCAGGCCTTCCTGAAGCCTGTTCTTCTTTATAAAGGACTTGAGGGCATCGCTCAGGGATTGCTGGTTGTCTTCTTTAGACATTGTCCTTGCCAATTGTCATGGGTTCGTATTTTTGATAGATATACTTCAGGCCATTGCCATGGCGCATGATGAGTTTCCCGGCTTCAATCTGCAGGATTTCTTCCTCCCAGGTATCCTCGGCTCCGATAAACTTAAGGAAAAGACGGTCGTCCCGCCAAATGATTTGCATGGGCAGGGCGTCGTCCGATGTCAGGTAGGTGCCTTCCAGGGTAGGCTGCATTTTTTTCCGGTACCCGTTAGTGCCATCCCACTGCAAATACTCGATCGTTGCGCTGACCTTGTACTCTTTTTCCGTGCCATCCGGGAATATAACCTTGGTGATCTCCCAATATCCCGGCAGATGCTGCAGGTCCCCTTTTTGCGGTCCGGGGTTGCAGGAGGCAAGCAAAAACAATATTGCGAGGGTTGCAGACAGGTCAGAGTGAAATAATCGCATAGGATTGATGGATTTTTTTTACAATGGCTTCGGTCCGCTGAGCATGGGTATCACTGATAAAGATCTGACCAAAAAGATCCTGGTTCACCAGACTGATGATATGGGCCACCCTATGTTCGTCGAGTTTGTCAAAAATGTCATCCAACAACAGAAGGGGGGTACCGGCCAGTTTCCGCTCCATGAACTGGAATTGCGCAAATTTTAACGCGATCAGGTAGGATTTCTGTTGGCCCTGACTGCCAAATCGCTTGATGGGATATCCGTCGATTTGCATGTTCAGGTCATCCTTGTGAATTCCCTGTGTGGTGTATTGTAAAAGGCGGTCTTTTTCAAGACTGCGGGCCAGCAATTCAGAGAGGGGCAATTCTGCCAGTTGGCTTTCATAGAGCAGCTGCACCTGTTCATCCCCACCTGAAATGGCTTTGTACTGAGTACTGAATATAGGGGCAAAAGCATCCATGAATTCCTTCCGCTTATCGTGGATGCGTGTGCCCAGATGATGCAGTTGACTGTTATACACCTCGAGATTGTCCGAGTCAAAGGTGTGGTTGGCAGCGAAATACTTCAGCAGGGCATTGCGCTGAGAAACAAGCTTGTGGTAGGCAATTACATCTTGCAGGTAAGCCTTGTCTGCCTGGGAGATCACCCCATCGATGAACTTCCGCCGGGTATCACTCCCCTCCAGGATCAGGTCGCGGTCTGACGGGGAAATGATCACCAGGGGAACGACCCCGATGTGATCGGAAATCCGGTCGTACACCTTGCCGTTGCGCTTCAATACTTTTTTGACCCCTTTTTTGAAGCTGCAAACCACCACTTCCTCCCGTCCATCCTCCTCAAATCCCCCCTCAAGCACGAAGAAATCTGAGCCGTGACGGATGTTCTGCGTGGTTACCGGATTGAAATAGCTTTTACCAAAAGCCAGGTGATAGATCGCGTCAAGCACATTGGTTTTTCCCACCCCGTTGGGACCAACCAAACAATTGATCTTTGCATCAAAGTGGAATTCCCGGGCCTCGATATTCTTGTAATTCAATAAAGATAAGCGCTTTAGATGCATAATCATGGGGTGCGAAAGGGTGAGGCAGGCCTTTGTAAATTATCCAAAAATATGGAAAAATTTGCCTTTCGGTTTTGGATAAAACCGTTATTTTTGCGCGATCAATAGTTCAAAAAATGGCCACATACAAGAAGCGCGGGTACAAACCAAAGACCAAGGAGGAGGAGCAATTACGCGATGCTAAAGAAAGTACCACCGCAGAAGTTTTCAGCACTCTGGACAGCAGTGCCAGCAAAACAGAACAATGGGTTGCCAAAAATCAGACCTATATTCTCGGGATCATTGGGGTGATAGCTGTTTCCGTACTTGCCTATCTGGGCTACCAGCAATTCATCCAGAATCCCAAGGAAGCCAGTGCCAATAATGAATTGTTTTACCCTTTGCAGTATTTCAGCCAGGCGCAACAGAACTCCACCCAGGCAGATTCTCTTTATTCCCTGGCCCTGGAAGGTGCAGAAGGTAAGTATGGATTGTTGGATATCATTGAAGAATATTCGGGGACCAAGGCGGCAAATCTTGCGCGCTACACCGCGGGAATTTCTTACATGAAGCTGAATCAATATCAGCAGGCCATTTCATATCTGGAGGAGTTCAAAACGGATGATGCCATGCTGGGCCCCATCAGTTTCGGCAATATCGGTGATGCCTTTATGCAACTGGAACAACCTGAAGATGCCCTCGGCTTCTATGAGAAGGCGCTGAACGCAGATACCAATGATTTTACGACTCCCCTCTATCTTCAAAAAGCCGGGGTGACCGCACTGGAGTTGGGCCAATTTGAAAAGGCACTGGGATACTTCCAAAGGATCCGGGATGATTTCCCCCAATCCGCCCAAGCCAATGGGGTGGAAGCTTTCGTTGGAATGGCGCAAAAAGGGAACTGATGGCCACTTCAGGCAAGAATCTTTCCGAGTACGATAGAAATTCCTTACCTGACGCCACTGGAATGCGTATTGGATTGGTGGTTTCCGAATGGAATTCGGAGATTACCGAAGCCTTAGCTCAGGGAGCTCGGGACACCCTGATCAAGAGCGGGGTAGCCCCTGAGAATATCCTGCGCTGGGATGTGCCCGGAAGCTTCGAGCTGACCTATGGGTGCCACAAAATGCTTCGACAGGAACATCCGGATGGAATTATCGCCATTGGAAGTGTGATCCGGGGCGAAACGGCCCACTTTGATTTTGTCTGTAGCGCAACTGCCCAGGGTATCAAAGACCTCAATCTTTTGGGAACCGCTCCCGTGATTTTTTGCGTACTGACAGATGACACCCTGCAGCAGGCCAAAGACCGCAGCGGGGGCCGGCATGGGAACAAGGGTACGGAAGCGGCTATTGCTGCCCTGAAAATGGCGGCTTTATAGGGTTCAGACCCTAGTAAATCCACAACAAACACCTCCTTTTGTGTTAACAATTTTTGGGAAGGTAACTTCGGCAGGCTTTGTGTTTTTAAGTACTTTTGAAACACGCGGTATGGGACGATTTTCTAGACTTCGCAAAAACAAAAAATACAGTTACAAGCCCCGTTATTTCGACGATAAAGGTGAAGGAAATCCTTTTAAGATCGAGCATAAGCTGGACCGCTATCGAACTACTGTGGACCATCCCGGCGGATTGAAATCAAGATTCCGCAGGGCCATGTCGGACCTGAGGCAGGAAGGGGACCGCCACCAACGGCTGAGATTCCTCATCATTTTGATCGTACTTTTGTTGCTGGTGCTGTATATTCTCGATTTTGACCTGTCGATATTTTTTCCGAAGTAATGGCTGAGCGCATTGAACTTTTACCGGAACATGTAGCCAACCAGATTGCAGCGGGGGAAGTGGTCCAGCGTCCTGCCTCCGTGGTCAAGGAACTCCTGGAGAATGCCATCGACGCCGGGGCCGGGCAGATTCAGCTTATCGTCAAAGAAGGAGGGAAGACCCTGATTCAGGTAGTGGATGACGGGGTGGGCATAGACCCGGTGGATGTTCGCAAGAGTATACAGCGGCACGCAACTTCCAAGATCCGAAAGGCCGAAGACCTTTTCCATCTCCATACCAAGGGATTCCGTGGTGAAGCCCTGGCTTCAATAGCTGCTATTGCGCAGATGGAGATGGTAACCCGTGTTCAGGAAAATCCACTGGGTACCCGACTGCATGTAGCCGGGGGTAAGGATGTAGTGGTTGAGGAGGCCGTAACGCCTGTTGGCACTTCCATCAGTGTCAAGAACCTTTTTTACAATATCCCGGCCCGGCGGAATTTTCTTAAGTCTCCCAAGGTGGAATTCAGACACGTGCTGGAGGAATTCCAGCGGGTGGCGCTCGGGCATCCCGATATTTCGTTCCAGCTGTTTCACAATGATTCGGAGTTGTTTCAGGTACCGGTATCCAACCTTAGAAAACGAATTGTGCACCTTTTTGGCAGCCGCATGAAATCCCGCCTGGTTCCGGTAAGCGAAGATACCCAGGTGGTGGAGATCAGTGGATTTATCATTAAGCCTGAGTTTGCCAAGAAGAGCAGGGGGGAGCAGTATTTCTTTGTCAATGACCGCTTTATCAAGAGCCCCTATCTGCATCACGCCGTCCTCAATGCCTATGAGGGATTGTTGAAGCAGGACACCCTTCCCGGGTATTTCATTTTCCTCAAGGTACCGCCTGAGTCCATTGATATCAACATACACCCTACCAAGACGGAAATAAAGTTTGTGGATGAGCAAACGCTCTACGCTATACTGCGGTCGGCCATCAAACACAGTTTGGGGCAGTTCAATATCAGGCCCGTCCTGGATTTTGAATCGGACCAGAACCTGGAGACGCCTTATGATTACAAGGACCGGGACGCAGTAATACCCGGGGTATCCGTGGACCGTACCTTTAATCCGTTCAGGGAGGATGCTGGCAGGGGGAATGCGGTACCGGCCTTTAAGAAGGCTTCAGCCAAAGGTTGGGAAGCCATGTATGAAGGATTGCAGGACGCAGGTTTGCAGGTTCAGGAAGACCACGCCTGGAGCGTGGAATCCTCAGCCGATGAAGTGCGTTTATTTGAAACAGATACCCTTGAAGATCTGACGGAGGTCCTTTCTTTCCAGGTAGACCGGAAATATATTCTGACCCGCGTGCGTTCAGGATTGCTGCTGATTGACCAGCAGCGGGCACACCAGCGGGTGCTCTATGAACAATTCCTGGAATCCCTCTCGGTGAGCAACCCTTCCTCACAGGCGTTGCTGTTTCCTGTTGAACTAGAATTCAGTCAGGGGGCAATGCAGATGATACGGGATATGCAGGGCGCCCTGATGGCCATTGGATTCGAATGCCACCTGGCGGAAAGCAGTATTGAGATCCGCTCGCTACCCGCACTTATCCCAACCTCGAAAGTACCACAGGTCTTTGATGAGTTGATTTCCCAGTGGCAGCGCCATGAAGGGGAAGTACAGCATTCGGAAGGGGATCGCCTGGCCCGTCTGTTAGCCCGTTCGCTGGCTATCCGCCCGGGAAGCATATTGGACGCCAGTTCCCGTCAGGGCCTGATCAATGATCTTTTTGCCTGTAAGGAACCTGCACTAAGTCCGTTCAATAAGAAGATTCATATAACCCTGCCAGTGGAGGAACTGGAAAAAAAGCTACAGTAAATGGGAAGATTTACCGATGGGATCAAACACCTGCTGATCGTCAACCTGCTATTTTTTGTTGGTACGGCCCTATATGGGGACCTCTTCTATAAGTTGTTTTCGCTCTGGTATGTGGAGAATCCCAACTTTTCAGCCTGGCAGATCGTCTCGCATATGTTTATGCACGGGGGCCTGATGCATATCCTTTTTAACATGTATGCGCTCTGGGCCTTTGGAACCCCTTTGGAGCGAATGTGGGGTACCCGGAAGTTCCTGTTCTTCTATTTTTCCGCAGGACTGGGAGCCGCCCTTATCCATACCGGGGTAAACTACTACCAGGTGAAACAGGGTCTGGATGCCCTCACTGCGGCAGGGATAGCGCCTTCAGAGGTTTTCGATCTGATGGATCAGGGCAAGTATAACGAAGCATGGTATCAACTAGTACCCTCCGGGGTCGTGGATTCCATGCTGTCTTCATTTCTGACCCCTGCTGTGGGGGCATCAGGGGCCATCTACGGCATACTGGTGGCCTTTGGCATGCTCTTCCCCAACAGCGAGTTATTTTTGATATTTTTGCCTGTCCCCATCAAGGCGAAGTATTTTATTCCCGTACTGATTGGGCTTGATTTGTTTTCCGGGGTAACCGGTTACTCCATTTTCGGGAATGGCATTGCCCACTTTGCACACGTCGGCGGGGCCCTCTTCGGATTTATCATGATGTGGTACTGGAAGAAAAACCAGTTCAATAACAACCGCTGGGATATTTAAATGAACAACACGAATCTCAAATATCAGTTCGCGCGGCTCAATATTGCCGAGAAGCTCATTGCCATCAATGTAGTGGTGTTCATCGTTTTCAGATTAACGTCTTTTCTCCTGCAGTTGCAACCCTGGTACCTTGAGGGCTGGTTTGAGTTGCCGAAGGACTTTTTGGAATTTTTGGCCCAACCCTGGTCCATTGTCACCTATTCTTTTTTTCACGGCGGGATATGGCACATTTTCTTCAATATGCTCCTGCTGTTCTACGTGGCTCGTATTTTTTTCAACTACTTTGGTCCCAGAAGGTTCATCAACGTCTATTTTCTGGGGGTGATTTTGGGGGGCACCTTTTTTCTGCTGGCCTACAATCTCTTTCCTGCCTTTTACAACAGCCAGTCTCCCCTAATAGGAGCCTCTGCCGGGGTAATGGCGGTATTGATTTTTGTATGCACCTATATCCCCCAGCAGGAAGTTCGCGTATTTTTCTTTAACCTTAAACTGTGGTATATCGGTGCCTTTTTTGTGCTGTTGGATCTCGTGCTTATCCCATTGAATGACAATCCCGGTGGACGTATCGCCCATCTCGGTGGGGCGCTGCTGGGGTATTTATATGCCCGCCAGTCCCTGGAGGGAAAAGATTTGGGTGCAGGGTTTTCCAGGATGCTGGACCGGATTGGAGAACTCTTCAACCGTAAGAAGAAAGCGCCCATGAAGACTGTATACCGGAGCCAGAAGCGGAAGAAGTCGGCTTCTGTGGATTACGACAAGGAGACGCGTCAGCGCAAGATTGATTCCATCCTGGACAAGATCAGCAAATCAGGCTACGACAGCCTGACCAAGGCCGAAAAGGACTTTCTCTTTAAGGCCGGAAAGGAAGAAGAATAACCGTTGCGAATTGCCCACTTTCTTAAAAAATTGATGCTCCTTTCCGGTTGGTTGGCAGCCATCCTGCTGTTGCTAGCCTGTGTGGGCTATCTTTTTTATGTTCCCTCCCTTTCCTTTCTTGCAATCCTCAGTGTAGGGGTTCCCTGGTTGATGTTGGGGACGCTGTTTATCGCAGTTTACCTGGGACTTCTGGGTAAGAATCGGGCCGTTTTCCCATCCGTTGTCCTGTTGATTGGCTTCCTGTGTTTTGGAACCATCTATGAGTTTGGGCCTACGGCGGAAGTGGTCTCCAAGCCGACTTCCCTGTCGGTGATGACCTATAATGTACGGGATTTTAATGAGCAGGGCATTT
>Ga0272441_10016340_pt1 | contig 10272 bp, 15 predicted proteins | sample SSMProp6N_FD_193582 | JGI IMG/M metagenome (GOLD analysis project Ga0272441, IMG submission 193582) | Marine sediment archaeal communities from Little Sippewissett salt marsh, Falmouth, MA, United States - SSM-Prop-6N | ecosystem: Environmental > Aquatic > Marine > Wetlands > Sediment ... | reverse complement strand
TAAAGCAGATGATTGGGAAACAAGGAGTGATTAAAAAATGAAACAAAGAAAATTCATATTAAAATTTTATTTCTATGATGACGATAAAGAAAGTATGAAAATGACAACAACAGAAATATTTGACCAAATAATAAATGATAAATCTAAATTTTACAACAGATGTTTAGATATTATAATCAAAGAACAGGAGTGATTAAAAAATGACAGAATACAAAGTATTTGAATATGATTTTATAAAAAACAGAGGAGATAATATGCAAATTTTTAACAGTTTCAAAGAAGCAAAAAATGAAGCATATAAAATCGCAAAATCCTTTTGCGAAGATGAAGAACCAAAATTTGAAAAAGAACAAAAAAACTTATGGGCATATAAAACCAATTGTGATTTTGGAAGTATCATATATAGAAAGGGGGATCAATAAATGCCAGTAAGATTTTACTGCCCTGCAAGAGAAGGAAAAACATGGACAACTGAAGAAAAAATAAAAAAATATAACATAACAGATGAACACTTTAAAAAACATGAAGAATATAATTGTTGGGATGACAAAGAACACAACTTTGGGCAAGGGCATATGGACAGGTTATACAGAAGGGAGTTTGCAAACGGAAAATACAAATGGGTAAAAACTGAATTTTTACAATGTAGATTATGCGGGATCATTGCACATGAGGGGGATTGCTAAATGATCCCCAAAACCCGCATGGGAAACTATATGGATAAATATTTTTATCTCAGGGGCAAAGGATATTCAGATCAAGAAGCAAACAGGATGGCAAACTTTGGGATCACATGGGGGTTCAATTGAAATGAAACATATAATTATAAAACTACTGGATGAAGAACTGATAAAAATCTGGGGCAAGGGCGAGAAAAAGATCTCTCTCAATTCTCTTGGAGTGAAATTCAAAGGAACATCTGGAGATCTCTTTCTCCCTTATGTATGTATTATCTATCTTCTGCTTATAATATTTTTGGGGTTGATCTAAAAATGATACATAAATCAAAACTCAAAGGGAAACATATCACATATATTGATAAAGATGAAAAGCAAAGAACCGCAAAAGTGATCAAAGTTGTTGGATCCACAGTTACAGTAATAAAAGCAAACAGGGTTAAACAAAGAGTTCATAGGAACCAAGTTCTGGGAAGGCAATACCGAAAGCGGGGTTTGGATCCAATTGAATGGGGGCGGAAAAAATAATGGGAAATGAGATCATAATCACTTGCCCAGAATGTGGAACAGAAATTCGGTTCTATGTTCACAGCAATGGCAATGTGGAATATCCATAAAAAACTAATGTTATGTATAGGGGCAACATTAAAACCCCTTATCTTTTTTTTAAATGATTGTTAAATAAAAATAATACTGGAGATCATAAAACCAAAACCTGAATAGATCAACAACTCCCCCACACTTCCCCATTTTTCTTTCAAACAAAACAAACACAACCCAGAAACAAATAAAATAAAACCCAGAAAAAGAATAAACCAAAAAATATTACTTATCAAAGAATCGCCCCCCAGAAACCAAAAACAACTCCAACAAGTATCAAAAGATCCCCAACAACCATTTTAAATTTACTATCAACAATTAAACTATACATTACAAATGCAACCCCAAGAAAAATCAAGATCCCACTTGCCAAAATAATATCAGTAATCAACTTTATTTCTCCTTATTCTTCTTTCATTTTTAAGATACAAACTTTGTTGTTTTCTTAAACTCAGTTGATCTTTTGGTTTATTCCTTAATCTAAAAAGATTTAGAATGAAACTTGCTATAACAGAAAACAATGCTAAAAAATAAACAATTGGAAGAATTGCAAAAAGATCTGCAACATCATTTGATTGTGTAATATTATCTTCAATTTTCATTCCACATCAATTTCCTGATCCTTCCCATGCAGATAAGGAGAAATACTTTTAATATCAGCAGATCCTTTAAGATGCATAAGTTGTTCAATACCATAACCTTTGTTTGCAAATCTTGTCATTGCACTATGCCTGAAAGCATAAGCACACAGATGGCGGTTCAAACTTTTCATCCCTGCTTTATCAACAATATAAGCAATCATTCTCCGAGAAATCGGAAAAAGAAATTCTTCATCTTTTAAATATCTGAGATACCCCCAGATGCTTTTTGTAAGAATGGATCCATGATGGATCAAATTAAAATTTCTCTTTGGTTGAAACTTTCCCTTTCTTAATTTTTTTGTTGTGATCTTCATTGTAATGCTTTTAACATTTCCTTCATAATTCAATCTGAAATCTTTTCTTTTGAGTTCCATAAGTTCTGAGGGGCGGGCAGGTATTAACCATAATAATGAAAGCAGGGCTTTATCCCGTAAGAGTTCGCATTCTGCAACCATGAGTTCCGCTTCTTGTTTTGATATTAGTTCATTAATATCTGTTCTTGAATACTCAGGCATATTGATCTCTCCTTTATTTATCTATATTATCAAAGGGAGTTCCCATCCCCAAATCCCAACCCCCACACACTCCCAATTGTATAATGTCATTACTGTTTAAAACTTTTTCTCAAAAGGGGCATTTTGGGAAAATACTCTAATACTATATATAGATAACTATGCAAAAACTACATTCATTATTATATAATAGTAAAACTTATATTGCTATTGTTATATTTCACACAGTGATATGGGAAACATTGGGGGTATTGGAGATAATGTTTATCAATCTCCAACAGAACAATTTAAATCTGATATACTTAAACTTCTAACCAAAACTGAAACATCAGATATGAAGCAGGATAAAAAGGCATATATCAATGGGGTAAAACATCTCTATTGGAAAATGATAAAGTTCACTCCAAGAACAATAAGGAGAGTTTTAAAAGAATTAGAAAAACAAATGGAAGAAGAAAAGAAAAAAGTATTACAAGGTAATCTTACAAGTGAACAAAAAGAAAAAAAAATTCTTGATGTTCAATACAAATATTATGATCTCATATGCCATCAGATAACAAAAGTATTAAGTTTTTCTCCAATAGTTGAAGAAGAAATAGAAGGGATTTTGGATGCAGGGAACACAATTGAAGATGTGCAAAAACTGGGGGAGATTGTAAGAACTGAAGCAAAAAAAGATATTATGATTATGGAATCAGAAAGAAGGGAAGAAGGATATGAAAATAATGAATGAAGAAGATGTTGAAGAATTAACAAAAAAACAAAGAAATTTGAAGTATCAACATCTTTTTACAGGTGGATATTAAAGGGGAACAATGGGAACAGAAGTTGAAGATCTTTATCCAGAAATTGATGGAGATCGGGTGTTTCTTGCTTATCTGAAATCAATATGGTATAGTGTATATTACAATCAATATAATTTTCTTGGAGTAATAACTGGAAAACACAGAGTTGGAAAAAGTATATCTGCATTAATGTTTTCAACAATACTTGATAAAACCTTTTATCCAAATCTTGAAAAAAGAGTTGTATACTATCCAGAACAATTTATGGAAGCATTAAGAGATCTTGCTAAAAAAAAAATTATTGGCGGGGCAATTGTTTGGGATGAAGCAGGAGTGGGGATCCCTGCAAGAAGTTGGTATGATATGAGTAATAAAAGTATTAATTTTGTAACACAGGTTATGGGGTATCTCCGCCCAATTATTTATTTTGTAACTCAAGATATGACATATATTGATAGCCAACCCAGAAAACTTTTTCATGCTTTTTATGAGTGTTCCAGAACAAGCAACAGATATAATATTGTGAAACCTTTTGAAATTCATTATGATAAAAAAAAAGGAATGATTTATTACAAATACCCCCGTATTAACAAAATAGTTGAAGATGTAATTGGATCTAAAATCAAATTAACAAGGATTAGGGTTGCAAAACCCCCAAATGAACTTATTAAAAGATATGAAACCCACAGTTTCAGTTTTAAGGATAAAATAATGGAACAGATGGAAGAAAGAGTGAAAAGGTTTGATACAGAAGAAGGGATCAGTAAAAAAGCAATGACACAATCAGAAATTGTTGATCGGGTTGTAAATAATTATCGGAAATATGAAGGGAAAAAAAGCAAATATGGGGATCCTATTTTGGATAAAACTTTGATCCGTTTTGATTTTCAGATCCCAGAACCACTTTCAAAGTTTATTAAAGTAACAGCAGAAAAAAAGATTAAAACCAACCAACTTAAAGAAATGGATCAAATGGATCCAAATCCAAACATCCCAGATTTAGATTGATTAAATATATTCTTGCAATTATTATAATTGTTTTAACAATTGTTGTTCATGAACTTGGGCATTACACAGGGGCAAAACTATGTGGGTTGAAACCAAAATTTATTATTACAAAGATTAAATTTTGGGGTTATTGCCCTGCCGTTAAAATTGAAAGGGTTGATACTATAAATCAACTTAGAATTATTTTTTTGTTGCCAGTTCCGTTTTGTGTTTTTTTGTTTTCTTGTTATGGTTTTGTTTTGTTTGAAGAATTGTTAATTGCGGTTTTTATTGGTTTTATTTTGATGTTTGTATCAAGTTATCATGATTTTAAAGAATTAAGAAGATTGGGAAAGGAAATAAGATCTTAATATGTGTATACATATCACAGGATCTTGAAAAATGTATACATAACACGACATAATAATATATTTGTTTTTTTAGATAATTATCAACAGGAGAAAACTTTTTTTTGTGAAATTCCCAAAACCGAATTATTAACTAAAAAAATGATTAATTATGTCACATAACACAACATAAACATTATATATATTACATTACATTACATCATTTTGATAATATATGAAATTGGATCTTGGTTGTGGAACAAATCCGAGAGAGGGATATATCGGTGTTGATCGGTTTCCAAATGAAAATGTTGATATTGTTTGCAATATGGAACAGGAGAAACTCCCATTTGATAATAATACAATTGATGCAGTGTATTCCCGTCATTTCTTTGAACACATCCAAAACTTTGATTGGGTTTTAAGGGAGATTTACAGGGTTTGCCATAATCATGCAGATGTTGAAATAATTGTTCCCCATTTTACCCGCCCCCCATATGAATGGCATATCCGCCATTATAGATATAATTGTTTTATTGATTATGAAATTAAAAAACCCAGTATGTTGGGGATCCCAAAACTTTTCCGTTGTATGGAGAGAAGATTGGAATTTGGCAAAGGGATCCCACTCAGGGGATATTTTTTTAACAAGTTCCCCAAGTTTTATGAGTATAGTTGTCTTAAAAGTTTGTTCCCATGTTCACAGATATATATTTGGTTTAAAGTAGTAAAATAAAGGAGATAAAAATATGAATAAAAAAAGAACTACAATATATATTGATGAAGATATTGTTAATCTTGCAAAACTTGAAAATGCAAATCTTTCTGAAGTTGCAGGGAATTTGTTGCAAACTTATTTTCAAACAGAGAGTATTGATAAACTTCAGGAGAAACAAAAAGAACTTGAAGGAGAATTAACAAGTGTTAAGAATAGAATTAAGGATATGATCCGCAAGGGTGTAACAGAAAATCGGGAGAATGATATGAAAGTTAATACTTTTAATGAACTCTATGAAATATTTAAAAAGCGGATTAAAAATATTGGTTTTGATGAATATGATATTCAGCAATGGATTACAAGTGGGAAAAACCTTCAGAGATGCAAAATCATTGGGAAGGATCCTTTGGCGGTGTTGGAAGAATTGAAACTTGAACATAAAAGAAAAACTAATAAAAAGATTAGCGATTCAAATATTGTTAATCAGGCAACAGTGGGTTTATGATTAAAAAATGGTTGGTTCAAAATAGAAAAACCCAATAAAAATGTAATGGAGAAAATATTATGGAAGAAATAATAAAAAACCAAATAATAATATTTAAGCAAGTATATGAAACAATATTAAAACAAGCACAATATCCAGAAGCAACCCCATATGTAAATCTTGAAACAGCAAGATGCATATACAAACAAGTAAATAAAGATCTCAGAGTTAAACAACAGATGAAAGAAGAAAAGGAAGAACCAAGTGAAAAACAAATTAATTATGCAAAAAAACTTGGTATAGAAAAACCTGAAACATATAACAGGAAAGAACTATCTAAAAAGATTGAAGAAAAACTGATCTAAAAAATATATTTTTTTTGGGGGAGTATATTTTTGAAATTAAATATAACAATGGCAATTCCAGATTGGGATCCAAATCCAGATAAAACAATAACACAGAACCATAACTGGAGAAGATGTGTAATTGTTCAATTTCCAAATTGTAGTTTTAAATGGATCCCAACATATGAACAACTGGAAGAAATAAAAAAAGCACTTAATGATTGTGAAATGCTTAATAAAACACTTGCCCAAAAACATTATTATGGGAGAGAATAAAATATGGAAATTATAATAATATTATTAACAGGGCTTGTATTGGCGATTCTTCTTGCAACAGCAATATATGATATAAAATATCAAGATGTTTTTCTTCTTGCCCCACTCAGCATTTGGGTTTTAGCATTATTCAAAATTTTAGTAACAGATGGGGGAACAATAGAACTTCTTCTTGCATCAACAAGTGGTTTATTCTTGTTTGTATTGGGGTTATTATTATATCTTACAGGGGGAACAGGTTTTGGAGATGCACTTTTGTTTCTTGGAATAGGTTTTTTTATTGGGGAACTTCATCTCTCAATTATGTATCTTGGTTTTACAATGATATGTTTCATCCCGTTTTTTATAATATGGATCTTGAAATATTGGAAGGATCCAAATTGTGATATAACACTGAATGGGTTTCTTAAACAAGTTCCAGTATCAGATCTAAAAGAAGGAATGGTATTATCCCAGAGTAAAAGATGGCAAGGTATTACAAAAGATGAAATAGCAACACTTAGAGAAGCACATAAGGGGAAATATAAAATGTGGATTAAAGAAGGGATCCCTTTTTCTCCTGCAATGTTTTGTGGAATGATTTTCATTCTTTTAATCTAAAAACCTTTTTTCCTTTTTTTTGTTAAGTTTTATAAATATTTACTTTATTTTTAATGTTAATGGCGGGTTATGGCGAAGTTTATTCTGATATTTCTTCTCAAAGGAACAAAATTACATCTTCAAAGAGTAAAATAAAACAGGGATATATAAATGTAGCAAAAGCAAAAAAGGATCTTAGAAAGCAGAAGCAAATGATTAGAAGGCAACAATATACAGGATCTTCTTCTTCAGTTGGTTATCAGAAAGCAAAAAGACAGATGAAGTTACAGAAAACAAGAATCAAAAAATATAAACAAGGGCTTGAATTAGCAGAACAACAAATACAGGTTGCAGAACCAAAACTCTCTGAGTATGAATCAACAATTAAAAAATATGAAAGCGAAGGATATAATGTTTCAAAAAAAGAAGATGGAACATTGAGTTTTAGTAAAACAGTTCAAAAAAAGGTTAAAAGCGGAAGTAGCACTCCAATTGTTTCTCAGGTTATTTATTATAGAAAAGCAGGATCAAACAAAATAAACAAAGTTCAAACAACAAATTACAGAGTGAAAAGTGTTGTTGAATCATTGGAGAACAAAGGAAACATAATTACAAAAATAACAAGTATGGGTGGATCACATCATGATCCCCACACTTACCATTATGTAAGAGAAACAATAACCAAAACTGAAACAAAACCTGAAGTAACAGTTGATACAACAACAATAAACCCAAAATATTTTGAGGGATATATTACTCCTTCAATTAGTAGTAAAATATCAAATACTCCAAGTGTTCCAACTCATGTGTTGGAATCAGCACAAACAACCAATAGAAACACAATGACATCTTACCCCCAGAGTGCAACAAAAGAAAAAACAGATCTGGGTTTGGGTGTAACACTTGGAGAGATCCAGAGTGAACAGAAAAAAAGGAGTGAACCAAAACCTGCATTGGGTGTTCTCAATGTTTTTGGGATCCCCACAGGAAAAGATTATAAAAAAGTAGAAATTAAAGGAGAACAACTCTCCCTTTCAGATGTTTATAAACAATATGATTCCCCGACATCAAAATTTAAAATAGCACTATCAAATATTCAGGGCAACATCTCAGAAGTTGAAACAGATATTCAAGAGATCAGGGATTCCCCAAACAATGTTGAAATAGTTTTTAAAGATCCAGATACAGGAAAAGAAACAATTGTTAATAAACAAGAAGCAATTAATCGTTTGAATAAAACAAAAAATGATCTTCAAAACACAAAAAGTGATATTCAAAATCAAAAAACTGAATGGGAAACAGAGATCACTTCTGCAAAAGATAAAGCACAAGATCTTTATGATGAAGGTTATCGCCCATATAAAAAAAGCGGAGAAGTTGAATGGTTCAAAGTTAAACCTTCAACAAGTGCAATGGAGAAATCAGAGAATTGGTTGAAACAAGCAAAAGAGGGAGATCTCTGGGCGAGTTTTGGTTTATGGGGGGCAAATCTTCTCTCCCCTAATTTTACATATGAGTTCCGCAAAAACTTAACATATGAAAAAGGAAAAGATCCACTTGATTATAATACAAAAGACATTGAACATTATGCAGGAAGCATGGAAACACTTGATACAAGTTTAAAAAAAGGAGTTCCAGATTATGTTTGGACAGTAAGCACAAGCAGTTTCGCACAGATCGGATGGAGTGCGGGTATTGGGGCGGGGATTGGTTATGGAACAGGGGTTGCACTTGGGAGAATTGCATATACATCTCCAACACTTGCAAAAGGATTCATGGTTGGAGAGATGGCAATTGGAACAACTTTTATTTCAGCAGAAGCAATAAGAGTTGGAGAAGTATACAAAAAAGATCCAGAACTGGGAACAGCAGAAGCAATAAGTAGTGTTGCAAAAATCGGGGCGGGGTTTGCAGGTTACAGTGCGGGGAGAAAAGTTGGTTTTGCAAGGGGAACCCGTTGGGGTTATAGATCTGAGATTAAAAAAGGAAATCTTCTTGTTGGGGATGCAAATACAATTGATCCAAAAACCAACAAGATGAAAGTTTATGAACTTGCATGGAATGAAGGAAAAGCATATCGAAAAAACCTTCTTCAGAGAGAAAAAGCACTCTGGAAACTTGAAAGGGGCGGGTTGTTCAATGTTAAAACAAAAGCACAACATCCAGTGGATCTTGGAAAAGTTGAAACAATGCAGAAACAACCAACAGGGTTTAAAAGATTTACATTTAAACATCTTAAATATTTCGGATCCAAAAAATTATTACGGGGAAACTCCCAAATGTTTGGAAGCAGAGTTGAATATGTTCAATTTGAAAATCTCCCTGAAACAACATCTCATGATCTTGATAATGCATTTTCACAGTATGCAAGAGCAAAAGATACATTTGAATATGGACAAAACAAGTTCAACATAAAGGAAACAGTTGCAGATGTAAAACAACTCCCAAGAAAAGGAGAACTTGTTACCCCGTTTGGGGGTTATAAACAAAAACCAATTAAACTTTATTTTGGAAAAATTGATGGAGAACTTGTAATTATCAACCAAGATGGAATGAGTTTGGGAGAAAGCGGGATCCGTCATGCCCACAGCAGTTTAGATCTTGCCCATGAAGGAAGATATAAAGACATTGATAGAAGCAATCTCATAATGAAAGAATTATATTCACAAGGGGTTAAAACAGGGCAGATAAAAGGGTTTAAAGTTCAAAGAATGGAAAAAAACCTTAACAAGTATCTTGATCTAACAAAAACAGTTGAACAATACCCCAAAATTATGGATCCTGCAAAAGCAGAAATGTTTTACACAACAACAGATTCTCCAAGTTATCGGGATATTCCATATCTTACATATAAAACAATTACTCCAAAAAGTATTCAAACAAAAATATCAAAGAATACTTTTGGAAAAATCATGGGAACAAGTTTGGGAGATCGCCCCCCCGTAACAAAATCAACTCCCCCAACTCTTAGTTCAACACTTGTTAAACCAAAATCTTTAATTCTTCTTCAACCAAATACTTTTTATCAAAGAACAGATACTCCAACAATTGGGAGATCTTCAAATGTTTTTGAGATGCCAAGTAAAACAATGCATCCAACAAATTTTGTAAGAATGTATATCAATAAACCTTCAAACAAGTTTACAACAACATCAACAGGGTTTTATCCAACTCCTTCAAGTTCATTGTTTATTTCTCCAAGTAGCAGTTTTAGATCTACAAGTATAAGCAAAAGTGTTTCTCCAAGCAGAAGTATTTCTCCAAGTGTTTCTCCTTCTCCTTCTTTAAGCAAAAGTGTTTCTCCAAGCAGAAGTATTTCTCC
>Ga0272441_10016338_pt1 | contig 10272 bp, 6 predicted proteins | sample SSMProp6N_FD_193582 | JGI IMG/M metagenome (GOLD analysis project Ga0272441, IMG submission 193582) | Marine sediment archaeal communities from Little Sippewissett salt marsh, Falmouth, MA, United States - SSM-Prop-6N | ecosystem: Environmental > Aquatic > Marine > Wetlands > Sediment ... | reverse complement strand
TCCTTGCCATCCTCGCAGAACCTTGACACGGTGATGCTGTAGCTTCCCGCTGCGGGGAAATCGTACGTCGTGCTCGATGCGGCAATGGAGAGCGGCGGAGCAGGCAACGCGAGAGCCCATGCGAGCCACGCCGGAGCTACAACGGGAGGTTGAATGCTGATGGTGGTTGCTCCCGCCGAGCAGTCCGGGCCGCAGTCGCCGTCGACGGAGATGACGGCCGGGATGCCCTGCACCACCGGAACGGGAGGTCCGGAAGAGGCTCCCGCGATCCCAGCAACCTTTCCCGATACGGCGCACGTGCATGCGGTTGCTGGGGTTGGCCCAGGAGTCAGGTACGACGGATCCGTCTGAATGCCACGGCCCAATTCGCGTCGCGGGCTCGATGCCACAAGCCGGCCCGCTTCGTCACGAGCCTCGACTCCCCAGGCTCCGGGCTCGGGCGTAGGGCTGGCACCTGCCGGCGGATGACATACCGTCGCTCCCGGTTGTCCGGGATCGGGCGCTGTCCCCAGCGGAGTACGTGTTCTCTCGCAGGGGACGCAGCAGCACGGGCGGCGTTCTGAGAGGGGAAAGCTGTGCTCGCACTCGATGGAGGCTCCGACGACTTGCCCGTTCTCGAAGTTGCATTGAAGGGTGCAGGAGAAGTTGAGGAAGCACGCCTTGTCTCCCAACGCTTGCTTGAGCGCCTCCTCCAAAGCCTGGGCGCAGCTGTCCTCGCTGGGAATCGTGATCGTACGCGTTCCCTGGGTGCAGCAGGCGTCATACCACGCATCATCCAGGTAGGCGCCTGCCTGTGTGACAGCTGCGGAGATCGCAGCGAGCTGCTCCTGCCAGTACTCCGTTCGCGCCGCCGTCGCTGCGCGTTCCTCGGCGGCGATCGCTTCGAGTTCGGAGTCGACGTTGGCGATGTCTTGGCGCAGGCACGCCTGGCACGCCTCACACATCGCCTCGATCCGCTCGCGCCGATCGTTGAGCCACGCCAAGACCTGTTGATCGCAGAGCAAGCTCTCGTACGCGTCCCAGAGGATCGCGCCCATCACCTCGGCGAAGTTGGCCCATCCCTCGACGCCAGTGGCCGTCGCTGCAGAGGCCTGCTGCGCCATTGCCTGGACCATCTGTACCAGGAACGCTGGGCCCGGCGTTCCGCTGCTACGGGCGCTCTCGAGAATCGCTAGTACCGTCTCTAGCTGATCCCGAACATCGCCGGCCGTTTCGATCGCCGCGCACAGCTCTGGGGAGTGGGCACACGCAGCGCTGCCGAGTGCATCCTCAATCAGCCCTTGGATCAGCTCCTCCACATCGGGCGTAAGCAGATCGATGAGATCCGTGACCAGGCTGATGGCCTTGTCCACTAGGGAGAACAGCCCGTGATAGAGTTCCATGGTGCCGCGGTGATCCGCGCCGTTCAGCCAGCGGCGAAGGAGCCGCTCAAACTCCAGGCGCTGCACGACGGCATGCGCATCGAGCGACTGAATGATCCCGACAAGATCGCGCAGATGACCCGCGAGGGCCCAGCACGCGTCCACGTCGCACGGATCGACATCGGCGCCGTCCACCAACTCTGCGTAGGGGGCAAGGATCTCCTCGGCGCTTCGCGGGCAAGCGCTCGGCAGGGGAAGCTCAAACGGCTCCTCTTCGCTGTCGACCTGCGCTGCGTCGGCCTCATCCCGGCCGCGTTCCAGACCGGCCAGTTCGTCGGCCATCTCGCTGAGGCGTTGCTCTACCTGATCGAACATCCGCGACAGGTCACCGCAGTAGTCCGTCAGGTAGCCCAGTTTCAGCTCGAGCTCCTGTTTCCGCGCCTGTTGCGCGCGACGCCGATTCGCGAGCTGCGGATCCGGGAACAGCGGGGAGAACGGATGCGGCCCGTTGACAACATCCGGGTCACACTGCTTGCTGTGATGCACAACCTCGTAGGTGATACCCGGCGTCCCCAGCGCCTCCCAGCAGAACTGCGTGCCCTGTGTTGTGTCCTCGAGACCAAGGCCGGGCAACGGACTGAGGAGACGAATCGAGGCGATAGGCGTCGTCGTTTCAGGCTGAGGGCAGTGGGTGCGGAAGCAGGTCGAGCTGAGTCCTCGTGGCGTGCCTCCTTGCGCGCGGCACTCCTGCACTGTCAGATCCTGACAGCTGCCGTCGGCAAAACAGCAGGCGCGCGTGGGTTGAGCGCACGACGTGTGGCGGCAGTCAGTATCCTCCCCTTGGGGCTCGCCCCCGGATGACGAGCAGCTCTCGACATCCTGATCCCTGCAGCGGCCATCGGGGTAGCAGCATGCCTGTGTCGGTTGATCGCAGCTGACATCGCTGCACGTAGTTCCGTCCCCTTGAGGCTCGCCGCCCATATCGCGGCATGTGTCGGGATGCAGGTCCTGGCAGCGGCCGTCCGCGAAGCAGCAGGCCTGATCTGTCGCATCCCCCAGATCGCCCTGGCTGCCGAGCTGAATGGAACCCGCTGCGAGAAGGACTAGGAGCAGGACAATGACGTAGGGGAGCCTGCTCGATTCACTGCGGAGTGCGTTTCTCATGACGCGCCTCCTTGCGCCTTGAGCGCGTCCCTATCATACACCGTCTCTCCACTTCGTCGCATCCGGGACAGGATACGCTCTTTGCGCGGATGAAACGGCAGCGCCCTCGTCCGCGCAAGGCCGTCCGCCCTCGCATCCGATGTGGACAGGCTCGGGGATTCTCGCATTGGGCAAGCGCTTGGCAGTCCCACCTGCATAGGCTTTCCTGTGTGCTGGCTGGGGGCTCGCGGTGAGCGCCTGCTCGGGCTGCTGCTCATCGGGAATTGGCGCGGGGTGCCGCACGCGCTACGCTGCGCGTGCAGATGCCCGCAACACCCGGAGGAAGGAGGTCCCATGCCATGGGCAACGAGGCGATCCGCCCCACGGGCCTCCTGCACCTGGATGTGGCCCAGGATCGGTCTGCCGCGCCGGACATCGCCCTCAGCCCACCGGAGACGTCCATCGTGTTGATCTCCGAGGCAAGCCTTGGCGACCCGGGTGACTTCTGCCACGCCGCTGGGATCCATTGCTCGCCCGGAACGGGGTTCAGGCATCCCGCGACGCCAGCGCCGATGTCGCGCCGCTTAGCCTGCTCATGGAGGAAGGACCAACTCTGCATCCTCGCGGAGGACGTCACCGCAGCGCTCGCGCTCACCCAGGGATGCTTTCTGCGGTGAAGGAGGCCCTGATGCACAGGCGTGAACGAAGGAGGCTCCGTGCGTGTCCATGCTCGATCATGCGGGAATCGACCCGCTGCAGGCCGGGCATCGGGGAAGCGATTGTCGGGGTTGTCCTTCTTGGTTTCCTTGCCGTTTTGATCGGCGGGGTACCGTTGTGTGGGGGCTTCGGCCTGCAGGATCCTTCCGTGGAGGTCGTCCAGATGCTCGACAACGGCGGGTTCGAGCAGGCAGTGCCTGAGGACGCGCTGGGGGCGTTTTGGCTGACGGCGCTCGAGCGAGGGCGGCTCGGGATTCCGACGCATCTGGTGAGCGCGGAACGCGCCCACACAGGAGACCACGCGCTACGGCTGGCAAGCTCGCGCGAGCGCGTGCACCAGTACGTTCCGGCGCTGGAGGCACTGGGTGATCGGCTGACGATCTCGGCCAGCGTCTATCTCAGCGCGCACCCCGACGGTGCGGCATCGGGGACGCTGTCGGTGACCGACAGCCGAGGCAATGAGCTCATCTACGTTCTCGCTGAGCAGCCACGGATCGCTGGGAACGCGCCGGGCAAGTCGCACCTGGCGGTGCCGATCCCCGCGGGAAGCTGGCAGGATGTGACCCTGGAGTACGGCCGAGACTACGTCGATCGGTTCGACGCCAAACCGCTACCGCGCCTCACGCTGACGCTCGGCAAGCAGGACACGGGCTCAGCGCCTGTCTACTGGGACGATCTGCGGGCGCAGGTTGCGTTTCGCCAGGTTTCCGAGGCGCAGCTGCTGGATGCGATCCTCACCGAGGCGCGGTGGACGATTGATAACCTTCTGCAGCGGACGATGGATGATATCGGCACGCCGAGCCCCTACTTGATCAAGTCGCTCGACGCGATCACAGGGGAGGTGCTCAGCGTCAAGACCGCTGGCGGCGGCGGACCGGTCTACAACCAGATGCTCGCCTGCCTCGGCGTGTTCCACGACGAGCAGTACCACGATCGCCTCGTGGAGATGGCCGACGCAGTCGTTGCCCACCTCCATCCGCAGACGCGGCTACCGAGAAGATACGATGGCGAGGTCGATGTGCCGGTGGATGGGAACGCGATCCCTGCACCGACGATCGACTTCCTTCTCAGGGTCCACGAGCTGACGGGCGACCCACGGTATCTGGACGCCGCGGTGGGGATCGGCGAGGCGATTCTCGCGCTTGCGCCGAGGCTCGGTTCGGGGTCGCGGGCGGCGAGCGCGTTCCCGCCGGACTACATTCCCAACACGTATCGCTCGGCGACGGGCGATCCCGTTGCTCCTGATAGCGCCTACGAACTGCACATCCGCTGGTTCGCCAGCCCCGGCGCACTGATCCACCTCTACTCCGAGACCGGCCGCACTGACTTCAAGGACGCGGCGATCGCCTCCGCATTGAGCTACGTCGATCACGACACGATCCTGCACTACTGGGGGGAGGACTACCGGCTGGCTCCGTTCTCGTTCGAGCCGACGTGGTACGACTGGGACAGGATCGATCCGGCGTTCGACGACTACTTCGGGTACGGGATCGGAGGACGCCGTGGTCCGTACGCTGTCCTCGATATCTACGAGCGGACCAAAGACGCGCGGCTGCTTCCGTTCCTGGATGCGTCGATGGGGTTCATGGCCAGCGTGTGGGAGGAGGGAATCCACCGCGGCGGCTACACGTTTGCCGACGATGCACGCAGCTGGCAAGCGTACTACGACCGCTACGTTGCGGATCCAGTAAGGTACACAGCCTACAAGGAGCTTCTCCTCCTCAACGCCCGCAACGTGTTCCGCTCGTCGCAGTACAGCAATGGGGCGTGGATCGATGCGCGGTTCCGCCTATGGGATCCGAGCTTCCCCGACGACCGCGCGAGTTGCCCGCGGAACCTGCTCGCTGCGTTGACGTGGGCCTACCTGGTGGACGATCGCGATCCGCAGTGGCGGGCGATGATTGCCTCCGTCTTTGAGACCACGGTCGAGGAGTACAAGCGCGACTACGGCTACCTGATCTCTCCGGACGGGCCGCAGTCCGGGCAGAACCCGGGAGGGATTGAACTCCGCTTCCTCGGTGAGCTGCTGCACCATCTGGTTCCCCACCTTGCGCCCAGCGCAGCCGTGTCGGCTTCGAGTTGTGCCAGCAGGTAGGTGACGCAAGGGAGAGGACCTATTCGATGGCAGGACCTGATCCTAGAGGGTGGGGTCGTGGTACCTCATGCACGGTGTCCAGGAGCCGAGGGGGCGGTGGCATCCCTTGCACGAGTAGATGCCTTTGCGGCGATTGCAGTAGCTGTCGACGAGGCATTCGAAGATGCGTGCGTTGCGTATGGCAAAGGCGATCTGGTCGGCGATGGCGACGAGGAGCAGCTTCTCCTCGTCGCTGAACGCTCCGCCGCCGGCCTTGTTCAGGACCTCGAGAACGCCCACGGGCTCCTCGCCGGCGACGAGCGGCACGGCGATGAGGTTCTTCGTGCGGAAGCCGGACTGGGTATCGATCCTCTCGTAGAAGCGGGGGTCGGCGTGGGCCTCATCGACAACAACGGCGTCGAGCGTCTGCAGAACCGCGCCGGCGATGCCCTCCGACGCCGAGAAGCTTGCGCCTTGGAGCACCGGTTGTGCGGGCCCCTCGACACTGTAGAAGGTGAGATGCTCCTTCTCTTCGTCGAGGAGAAGCACGGACGCTGCCTCGGCGTCCACAGCCTCCATGGAGCAGTACAGGGCGATCTCCAGGGCTTCCGCAAGGTCAAGGGCGCGCCCGAGCGAGGAGCTGATCGTCAGATAGGCATTGAGGCGGTGGATGCGTTGCCTCGACGCCTCGCGATCGATGACAAGATCCAGCACTTCGGCGAGGCGGCGCACGGCTGGGGAGGTGCTGCTGACGGGGTCGGGCCTCACCTCGTCTTCCTGGGGTGCGACGACGAGGACACCCAGCACGAGATCACGGGCGTGCAGAGGGACGTAGGCGAGTGCTTCTCCGTGGATCGGCTGCGCCGCCTGCTCGCCTCCCTTGATCGCGTTCAACGCTGCGGCTGCGACTTCCTCCATGGCGGCCGCAGCCTCGATCCCCTGCACATGCAGGATGGGCGCCGCCAGACGCGGGTCCACGAGGTAGATTGCGGCTCCACGCATGGCCGCCAGCCGGCCGATGGCTTCGACGGTGGCTGCGACGGCCTCGTGCACGCTGCCCGCGGCGAGCGCGGCATCGGCAGCCATGAGAAGCGTCTGAGAAGCGCCGTTTCCCGGCGTTGATCCGTGCGGCGCGGTGTCGTGCCCTCGGGCCATGTCCTGGAACCTCGCCTCCTTCTCGTCTGTTGTAGCGCCATTCCCATGTCGATCCAAGCCGCATGGACGTTGTTGCCGTCCGCGGATGGATCACCCGCTGCCGGCTCCTGGCGGAAGCCGCGGTGGCTGGCGAGTTCTCGGCACTGTAGACTGTCGTTCGCGGGAACCGCGTCGACCACAGAAAGGCATCGAGGAGAGGAATAACGCCATGGAAACCGGTGCGAGCGACTTCGTTCGGCAAGCCGTGGCCGACGACGTAGCACGAGGCGTTAACGACGGCCGCGTGCACACGCGCTGGCCGCCTGAGCCCAACGGGTACATCCACATTGGCCATGCGAAAGGCGTTCTGCTCGCCTACGGCATCGCCCAGGAGTTCGGGGGGAAGTTCAACCTGCGCTTCGACGACACGAACCCGGCCAAGGAAGAACAGGAGTTTGTGGATGCCATCAGCGAGGATCTGCGGTGGCTCGGCGTCGACTGGGAGGATCGCTTGCTGTTCGCCTCGGACTACTTCGAGCGGCTCTACGAGTGGGCGGAGCTGCTGATCGAGAGTGGGAAGGCTTACGTGTGCGATCTGTCGCCTGAGCAGATCAGTGAGTATCGAGGTACGGCAACGCCGCAGGGCGATCGCGCGGAGACGCCGCCAGGGCGGAACAGCCCGTACCGCGAGCGTTCGATCGAGGAGAACCTCGACCTGTTTCGACGGATGCGCGCCGGCGAGTTCCCCGATGGCTCTCGGACGCTGCGCGCGAAGATCGACATGGCCCACCCCAACTTGAACATGCGCGACCCTGTGATGTACCGCATCCTGCGGGCGACGCACCATCGCCAGGGGGACGCGTGGTGCATCTATCCCACGTATGACTGGACCCATGGGCAATCCGACGCGATCGAGGGGATCACCCACTCCACGTGCAGCCTCGAGTTCGAGAACCATCGTCCTCTCTACGACTGGTTCCTCGACCAGTTGCCGTTGCCCTCACGGCCGCGGCAGATCGAGTACGGCCGGCTGAACCTCGCACATGGGGTCATGAGCAAGCGCAAGCTGCGCCGGCTCGTGGAGGAGGGACATGTCGCGGGGTGGGACGATCCGAGGATGCCGACGATTCGTGGCATGCGACGACGCGGGCACACGGCGGAGGCGTTGCGGGCATTCATCCGTGAGCTGGGCGTAACGAAGGCGGAGGGGTTCGTCGATCCCACGTTCCTCGAGTACTGCGTGCGCCAGGATCTGAATGTGCGGAGCCCGCGGAGGATGGCGGTGCTCCAACCGCTGAAGCTGGTCATCACCAACTACCCCGAGGGAGAGACCGAGCAGCTGGAGGCGGTGAACAACCCCGAGGATCCCGCGGCGGGGAGGCGCTCCGTGCCGTTCTCGCGCGAGCTGTACATCGAACAGGATGACTTCATGGAGGAGCCGCCGAAGAAGTTCTACCGCCTTGCCCCCGGTCGCGAGGTGCGGTTGCGCTACGCGTACTTCGTTCGATGTGACGAGGTCATCCGCGACGAGGACGGTCGGATTGCGGAGCTTCGATGCACCTACGATCCTGCGACGCGCGGCGGCGACGCACCCGACGGGCGCAAGGTCAAGGCGACGCTTCACTGGGTCTCCGCCCCGCACGCCGTCGACGGAGAGGTTCGTCTGTACGAGCATCTCTTCGTTGACGAGAACGTGGAGGCGGCGCGCGGCGACGATTGGTTGTCCGGACTGAATCCGGACTCGCTCCAGGTCCTCCGCGGCTGCAAGCTGGAACCGAGCCTCGGTGATGTGGAAGCGGAGACGCGTGTGCAGTTCGAGCGGCTGGGGTACTTCTGCGCCGATCCGGACGGCCGTCCGGGCTCGCCGGTATTCAACCGGACGGTGACGTTGCGGGACGCCTGGGCCAAGTCGCGCCAACGTGCTGCCGGGACGATGGGAAGCCAGGCGTAGCTACGCTGTCCGGATCCACAGCCTGCCTCGTTGCGCGTGCGTGCAGCGATGAGCAGTATGGCGGTTCCTCGTGATGTGCGTTGGGGTCTTCGATTCCTTCTCCTCGCAGCGTATACTGTGTACGCCATGGCAGTGATCAACCGCATCGGCAAGGTCATGAAGCGCAACCGCGCGCTGGTGACCTTCGATCAGGATCGAATCTATGGGGCAGTGTCCCGGGCGGCAACGTCCAATGGGGGCTTCGAACAGGACTACGTTGCCGACGTCAACGACCGCCTGTTCTCGGCAGGCAGCACCGACGATGGCATCGCCCGCTTCCTGTCCGATCTGGTGGTCGTCTGCCTCAACGGCAACCCGCGCTACAGCGTGTCGAACTTCCCGCCAACGGTCGAGGACATTCAAGACACCGTCATCCACGTGCTGCGCAGCACAGGGTTCACCCGAACAGCCGACGCCTACGAGTGCTTCCGCTGGGGACACCATTGGGTCCGTCAGCGCGCGATCACCGAGGCGCAGTTCGTGAGCAACGGCTACCCAGCGGACGACATGGAGCCGTTGATGGCCTGGAATCGCGAGCACGGATGTGACACGGTGGCCGGCCTGAACGAGATCGTTGCCGACGGGGACGTGCGGGTGTTGATCGCCGAGGCGCACCAACGCTTCGAGACAGCCTTGGATGGCGCGGCGGCTCGCGTCCTCGAGCGGCTGGAGTCCGGAGACGGCTTGCGGATGATCTGGATCAGCGGTCCTTCCTCGTCGGGGAAGACGACGACCACGGTGAAGCTCACGGATCGGCTGAAGGCGCACGGGTTACGGTTTCGCATGCTCAACCTCGACGATTACTTCTGGTCCCTGATCGAACACCCCACCGATTGGATCAACGACCGCAACTACGAGACGCCGGAGGCAATCGATATCCAACTGCTCAACAGCCATCTGCGCGGGCTCCTCGATGGGAAGACGATCGATAAGCCGGTGTACAGCTTCAAGGAGGGGCGGCGTGTGGGCGCTGAGTCGATCAAGTTAGGGAGCGACGAGATCCTCCTTCTGGACTGTCTTCACGGCTTCTACCCTCCGATGACGGAGGGGATCGACCCGGCGGTCATCTTCAGGGTGTACATCGAGGCGATGAACCCTCTCTACGAAGAGGACACGATGAAGCCGTTCCCGACGATGGAGATGGAGTGGTCCGGCCGCCATCTCACACGCTTCGAGGACGTCCGCCTTCTGCGACGGATGCTGCGCGACACCAAGCACAGGAACCACCCACCGCTGGCCACACTGCTGCATTGGCACTACGTGCGTGCCGGAGAACTGACGTCGATCATCCCTCTGAAAGGGCGGGCGGACGTCGTCCTCAACGGAGGCATGCCGTTCGATCTCCCGGCACTGCAGCCGTTCTTCACGGAAGCCGAGGGCGTCTGGCCGGAGGAGGGGGATCTGGAGCAGTACGCGTCGTTCCTCGACGCGCGGATCCGTTTCCGGCGTATCTCGCGACTACTGGCATCCGTCAACGGATTCACGATGGAGCAGGTCCACGACCCCGCGTTCATCCCTGGGGATTCGATCGTGCGCGAATTTGTCGGGGGCAGCACGGTGCGCATCCCCCACAACGAGTAGCCTGCCCTGCGGTTGCGCTGCCCGCGTGCCGTATCTACCCTTGATACGGGGGGAACACGATGCCGGCCAACTTGTCACCGGAGTTTCTCAAGGCACGCGAGCGATTTCGTGGCGCCACGACACCCGAGGAGAAGCTGGAAGCCCTGGAGGAGATGCTTGCCACGATCCCCAAGCACAAGGGGACGGACAAGATGCAGGCGGACATCAAGCGGCGGATCGCCAAGCTGCGGGATGCCGATGCGCGGGCTCGCCGCAGCAAGGGACGCTCGGGT
>Ga0272441_10016337_pt1 | contig 10273 bp, 8 predicted proteins | sample SSMProp6N_FD_193582 | JGI IMG/M metagenome (GOLD analysis project Ga0272441, IMG submission 193582) | Marine sediment archaeal communities from Little Sippewissett salt marsh, Falmouth, MA, United States - SSM-Prop-6N | ecosystem: Environmental > Aquatic > Marine > Wetlands > Sediment ... | reverse complement strand
AGCTAAATAAACATGGAATAGAATGCAGTGTTCATTTCATTCCCCTGCATCTTCAACCTTACTATCAGAGAGAATTTGGTTACAAAAAGGGTGATTTCCCAATTGCAGAGGAAGTATTCAGGGAAATCGTATCTCTTCCACTTTATCCATCCCTTGATATTGATGATGTGGATTACATAGTTGAAAATATCAAAAAGGTTATTACCGATAACAGGAAGAAATCAAAGCTCTAAACATGAACAGAATTCCCTTACCTGTTTCAGGACAGATAAAAAAATGGTTAATAAGCTGTTTGTATCTCTTTATCGTTGGAATTTTTTAATAATTAATTATCGTTATCAACGTCATCAGGATAGAGTTTTTTCTCACAATCAGGGCAAAGGCTGTGGCTGAATTCTGCTTCAGAGTGATCTTCGATATATCCTTCCATTCTTTCCCAATAGCCCTTGTCGTTCCTGATATTTTTACAACTTGCGCATATGGGTAGCAGACCGGTCAATGTTTTAACTTTTTGCATAGCTTCATTGAGCTTTGTCATTAATTTAGAGATCAAAAAATAAATCAAGCCTAGAAGTATAACAAGAGTTACAATAGCCATGATAATAAATAGATAAGTATCACTCTTTAAAGTATTCGTAACATCGGTAATATCATATTTCACACTAATCCCACCTCTGACAGAACCAGGTGTATATCCCTGTTTAGCGTGGCATTTCAAGCAGCTTTTCTCTGTCATCAGTGGAGCCATATACTTGAAATAGTAGTTATCGCCTTCTTTATATTTCTTATAGACTTCAACTTCCCCTTTTTCGAACTCTTTTAAAGCTGATGATTCAAAATCGTCAGCTTTATTATATGGATTCAGTGGATTCAAGCTTGTTATATGATATGACAGCAATCCTTCAGTCCTTGCATATTCCGATATTTCCCTTGTCATTAATGCAGGATTTTTCAAAGTAAAAATTTTACCATCCAAGGTTTCTATGTCCGGATTATCAAGATATGGATTGGAAATAACATCATCTTTCTTTTCAACATAGACTCCACCATAGTTAGCGTTCCACCTTCTCGTAAGAACAATACTGCTGAAATGAGCTCTTGCACGGGTTAATGTAAGTTCGTTAATCATCTTTCTATTTCTGACCAGTAAGCCAATAAAAATTCCCAAGATGAATATGAGAATAACTAACGTGATATTGAATGTAAAAAGCTTCCATGGATTCTGGGTTTTAAGATCCCAAATAGTATCATTATTAGGCAGATTTACATCTTTGGGGTTTTTAACCATAATATTATAGGATTCAATTGAAGAATATATAAATAATAGTATAATGTCAAGACTATGGATTGATTTTTCCCTATCCCTACTTTTTTAAAATGATGTTTTTGTCTAAGAGATAAATTCAAAAAAATCAGTTTCTATTTCTCTCTAAAATCCATATATGGACAGAATATTACTTTAATTTATCTGATAAAAATTGTCTCTAATTTCATAAATATGTTATAATAGAGGGTCAAATTAATTTATTGAAAGCATTTGATTTATTTATTTGGGAGCATATAATGATAGATTTAAAGAGATTGGTACCAGATTACATATCGAGACTTAAACCCTATCAACCGGGAAAACCTATCGAAGAGGTCGAAAGGGAATATGGAATAAAGGATTCCATCAAGCTTGCATCGAACGAAAATCCAATGGGTCCATCTCCTGCATCCATTGAAGCTTTGCGAGTTTATATCGATAAACTCAACCTATATCCCGATGGAGGTGGATTTTATCTTTCAAAGGCAATTGCTCAGGAATTTGGAGTTGATATCGAAAACATCGTTCTGGGTAATGGAAGTTGTGAAATAATCGAGAACCTTTGCAAGATGATCCTTACACCGAACGACAGTGTAATGATAACCGATCTCACATTCATAATTTATAAACTTGCATCAATGATGGAGAATGCTGAGATTATCAACGTTCCTTTAAATAATCTGCGATATAACCTGAAAGCTATGTTTTCTGCGATCAAGGACAATACTAAAATCATTTTCTTTGCCAATCCCAACAATCCTACAGGAACCTATTTTACCTCAGAAGAATTCGATGAATTCATGTCTAAAGTCCCAGAACACATATTGATAGTAATGGACGAAGCTTATTACGAATATGTATCTGCAAAAGACTTTCCAGATTCGTTCAAATATTTTAGGGAAGGCAGAAATATAATAATACTGCGGACTTTTTCAAAGATTCATGGATTGGCGGGATTACGAATAGGTTATGGATTTGCCCCGAAAGAGTTAATCACATCGATGAACAAAGTAAGGAGTCCATTCAATACCAGTTCACTCGCTCAGGTTGCAGCTCTTGCTGCACTCGGAGATAAAGACCATGTTAAAAAGAGTGTAAATAATAACTTCGAGGGTTATGAATATATAACCAAACACTTCGATCGAATGGGTATAAAGTATGCTCCTTCTCAAGCAAACTTCATTTTCTTTGAAACCGGTAAAGATGCAGGATTTGTTTACGAATCATTGATCAAAAACGGAATTATTACAAGACCCATGGCAGGATGGGGTAATCCGAATGCTCTCAGGGTAACAATCGGAACTTTGGAAGAATGCAAGAAATTCATAAATGCAATGGAGAAAATAATATAGTTTGCAATTTATTGAGAAAGTTTGAATAAGGAAATCAATTAGATGGGTGAAATTGAAAAATTATTGGAAAGAATAAAAGGAGAACTTTCCGAGGACCTCGATAATATTATTTGTACAAAGGACTTAGAGGAAATAAAGCGGAAATATCTTGGCAAGAAAGGTTCGATATCAGTGCTTTTGAAAGAACTCGGTAAACTACCACCATCAGAAAGACCCAGAATCGGAAACCTGGTAAATTCAGAGAAAAAAGCAGCGGACCTCCTTATTATCCAAAAATTGAACACACTCAAGAAGCAGGAATTGCAGCAACAACTGGAGGCAGAAACTATTGATATAACTCTACCTGGAGCTGAATTTAGAATCGGAAAACATCATCCCATTACAATGGTCATGAACGAAATCTGCGATATTTTTATTCAGATGGGATTCTCGATTGCCGAAGGTCCAGAGATTGAAACAGATTATTATAACTTCGAAGCGCTCAACTTACACAAGGACCATCCTGCACGGGATACTCAGGATACATTTTATATCACTGACGATTATCTCCTTCGAACGCAAACGTCACCGATTCAAATCAGAGTACTCGAAAAGGAAAAACCTCCACTACAAATAATAGCGCCCGGACGATGCTACCGGAAGGATTCGGAGGATATGACCCATCTCCCCATGTTTTTCCAGGTTGAGGGATTGATGGTTGATACTGATATTTCCTTTCGAAATCTAAAGGGGATTTTGAATGAATTCTCATCCCAGATGTTCGGAGCGTCGAGAAAGACAAGATTCAGACCGAGTTATTTTCCTTTTACCGAACCGAGTGCCGAGATGGATATTGAATGTGGAATATGCGAAGGAAAGGGTTGCAAAAGCTGCAAATTTACCGGTTGGCTGGAGATTTTGGGGTGCGGTATGATGCATCCTGCTCTCTTTGAGCGTGCCGGTTATGAAAAAGGGAAATACACCGGTTTCGCATTTGGTATGGGACCAGAACGTATTGCCATGCTCAAATATAATATTGCAGATATCAGGCTTTTCATCCAGAATGATCTGAGGTTTTTAAAACAGTTTTAAAACCATCCATTAAGAAAGAAATGATTAACATAATCGACTATAATTATAAAACTATTCCAAGAATTTCTGAATTAGTGAACAATCTTAGATATATAAAATCAAATTTAAACACGCAAGCAATCCGTTTTAAAAATTTATGGAATTTGGAAAATCAACAAGGGGAACAGGTATTGCTAATACGTGTTCTGCTATTATCAATAAAGCAATCAAGGGAGAATTTTTCATTTTATCAGGGAATGCAGCTTTCCTAAATTCCTTCGAAGATGGTGAACACTATTTTGATTTGCAAGACTATTCTTGGAAGGGTACAATTATTATGCTAAGAATGAAGGAACCTCAATACAAAATCAACTTATACGATTATGTCACATAAAATTTTCAAGATGCTGGATCTTTTTAAAACTTCGGGGCTAGTATTGCGTAAAGATGCTCGTTATATTCATGATATTGTAATTAAAGAAGTCAAAAAACCTGTTACTTTGGACTTTGAAAACATCGAATATTCTTCTTTGTCTTTTATGGATGAGTTAAATAACATTCTTCAAGATTTAAAAGATTCAGGTCGTGAAATTAAAATAATCAATTTTTGTGACAACCTGGATAAACTTTTTAAATTAATTCAAAATCGTCCATACAATATTCATAATATGACAAATGCAAGCGTTTCACCTCCAATTATAACCAAGATATAGAGATAGAAACCAAATAAAATCATTAGAAAAAATTAGGAATTCAGAATGAAAGTAAGTTTAAACTGGCTAAGAGATTTTGTTGATATAGAAGTTCCAATACATGAGCTTTGTGATGTACTCACCAATCTCGGACTAGAGGTATCTGATGTTGAAGTGATCAACGAAAATGTGAAAGGAATCGTTGCATCGAAGATCGATGAAGTTGAAGTAGCACCCGATGACGAGGACATGTTCATTTGCAGTATGATTACCGGTAAGGAAAGGTTGACCTGTTTAAGTCGTTCTCCGGGACTACAGAAAGGTCTTATTGTACCCCTCGCACTTCCAGGTGCAATTCTTCAAGACGGTACACGAATAGAAGTTACAAATTTCGGGACTCGGGAATCCCAGGGAATGATGATCTCGGAGAAGGAATTGGGATTGGAAGCGGAATCTCCAACTGTTCTATTCCTCTCTGATAGTGAGATAAAGTTAGGCGATAATATAATTAACGCTTTGAAACTAAAAGATCATGTCATGGATATAGAATTGACAGCCAACAGATCCGACTGTCTCAGTATTTTTGGTGTAGCCAGGGAAATTGCTGCTTATTACAGGTTACCACTTAAATACAAAGATCCAGATATCGAACCATATATGATTGATAAAAAACCGAATATCGAACTATCAATTGTTGAGAAAAAATTTTGTCCCTATTATTTGGGAAGAGAGATCAGAGACATCACAATTTTACCTTCCCCTATTTGGATGAAGAGAAGGCTGACAGCCCTGGGTTTGAGACCAATCAACAATATTGTAGATATAACCAATTACATTTTGCTTGAAACCGGACAACCGCTTCATGCTTTCGATTCAAACCTGCTGAAAGGTGGAAAAGTCATTGTCAGGGCTGCTGAAGATAAAGAACATATTATTTTATTGGACGAGCAGGACATAGAACTGACAAATCATGATCATGTTATTGCAGATGCAGAAGTACCTATTGCTCTTGCTGGTGTGATGGGAGGAGAAGGATCACAGATTAACGAAAGAACAACTGACCTTTTCCTTGAATGTGCAAATTTCTCACCGAACTTAATCAGAAGAACAGCAAAAAGGTTTACAATTTCTTCGGATTCTTCATACAGATTCGAAAGGGGTATAGATCCTGACAACAAGCTCAAACCTTCTGAAAGAGCATCTGAACTTATAGGAAAACTGGCAGGTGGTAAGATATTGAAGGAAGCTTCCTTAGCTGATAACCTTACTCAAGAGTCCAAAAAAATATTTTTATCTGTTCCTTATGTTTCAAGGCTTTTAGGTGCTCCAGTTGAAAAGAAATCTATTGTAGAGAATCTTGAAAATCTCCATTTTAATGTAGTTGAAGATGAAACGGGTTTAATTGTATCACCTCCCTCATTCAGAATAGACGTTGAAAGGGATGTGGACCTTATCGAGGAGATTGCTCGAACCATTGGATATGATAAATTTGAACCTGAATTGCCTGTTAAATCACTTACAGCCGGGAGGATAAGTCAAAGAAAGATATTCGAAAACAAGATCAAGGATTTATTGATCTCCTGTGGCCTTTACGAAACGATTACAATAACCTTGATAAACGAAGTCATTCTGGAAAAATCCGGATTGTCAAAACTAGAACCTTATGAAAAATTTATTTCTATTAAAAATCCCCTAAACAAAGAACAATCCATATTGCGCACCACGCTTCTTTATAATTTGCTCAATTGTGTGAAGCATAATACGAATCACCATAAAAAAGACGTTGCACTTTTCGAGTTGTCGCCAGTCTATTTTAAGAATAATAAGAGAAGCTATATTGAATCGATGAGATTATCAGGAGCAATTTTACAAGGCAGTGAGAGGAAAAATTGGAAAAGAGAAGAATTGCCACTTGATTTCTTTTATCTTAAAGGAATTTTTGAAAGAATATTTTTAGAATTGAATATAAAAAACTTTAATTATAAAAAAGATGCAATACCTTTTTTCAGACCCGGAGAGTCCGCAATAATCGTATTAAACGAAAAAACACTTGGATACTTTGGAAGAATCAATCCCAATGTTGCAAATTCTTTCGAGGTAACCGATAATATTTATTTTTTCGAATTAGATTTTGATCTCTTATTTGATAATAGTAACTTCTCGAGCGATATTGAGGAGCTTCCCAGGTATCCAGCAATAACTCTGGATATCGCACTTTTAGTAAGTGAAAATGTGCAATCGGATAAGCTATACAGAATTATTCTCGAAGGAGGAAAAGGTATCATCGAAGATGTTGTTTTATTTGACAATTACAAGGGGAAGCCTCTTCCACCCGGGAAAAAGAGCGTTGCATTTTCGATTGTTTATAGATCCCGGGAGAAGACGCTTAAATTCGAAGAAGTTGAGGAAATTCACAACAATATATTAAAGAAATTAGAAGTGCAAACTGGTGCGTATTTTCGTTCTTGAATTTATTTCAGCAAAATTTGTTGATACATGTGAAAAAATATAATATAATGGGATGTTTATTTTCAATTTTTCAACCGTTAGTAAGATGCTTGTGTAAAACATATGGCAGAATGGAAATATATGGAATCGAGAATTTCCCTATGGAGGGCGGAGTAGTGCTGGCATCGAACCATGTTAGTTATCTTGATCCTGTAGTACTCGGCGGTGCTTCTCCACGTCCTCTTTATTATTTAGCGCGGGATTCATTATTCAAGGGGTTTTTAACAACAAAATTCCTTCTTTCATGCAATGCCTTTCCCATGAATAGGGATGGAGCAGACCTGACAGCCTTGAAAAAAGCTATTAAACTTTTAAAAGATGGTAATGTCATAACCATATTCCCTGAAGGGACCCGTAGCAAAGACGGTAAGCTACAAAAGGCAAAAGAAGGAGTTGCCATGCTTGGAATAAAATCCTTATCCAAAATTTTACCCACAAGGATTTTCGGATCGGATAAATGCATGCCCCGGGGAAGAAAATTTATTAAACCCGGAAAGCTGATAGTCAAATTTGGAGAATCCATTGATTGTTCTGATTATTCAAAAGACATAGGAAGAAAATATTACAAGGAATTGTCTAACGAGATAATTGAATCTATCGGAAAACTATGAAACAGATTGGAAGATCTCACAGCCCATTAGGGAGATGTGATGAAAATAAAGTTCAGGAGGTATATTAAACCAATGACTGATGATGAAAAAGGTGAAAGGAATAACTCTGTTGAAGAAGAATCCTTTTCATCAGAAATAGATGAGGAAGAAAAACCGGAGGAAGAAAAACTCAAGAATGATAAAGAAGGTCAAGTCAAAAAAATAGACTTGATGAATTCGGAAGACGAAGATCTAGCAGACGATTTTTCAGATGATGAATTCCTGGAAGATGAAGATTTTGAAGATCTGGATATGGAATCCCTGTACCAGGAAACTTTCAAGAACATCGAAGAAGGGAATGTAATCAAAGGAAAGATCCTCCAGATTACTTCGACCGAAATCCTTGTAGATGTTGGATATAAATCGGAAGGTGTAATATCGAAAGAAGAATTTAAAGATACCGATTCATATAAAAATTTAAACGTTGGTGACGAAATAGATGTATACCTTGAATCTAAAGAGGATTCTGAAGGCAGGGTAGTACTCTCCAAAGAGAAAGCAGACAAGATAAAGATCTGGGATGATGTTCAAAAGGCTTATGAAGAGGACAAAATAATAAGCGGTAAAATAATAGATAGAATCAAGGGTGGTTTTGCTGTTGATATTGGAATAAGGGCATTTTTACCCGGTTCACAGGTAGATTTGAGACCTATAAAAGATGCAGATAATTTACTCGGGAAGAAAATAGACACTAAGATCATAAAATTAAGCCGGAAAAGAGGAAATATTGTTCTTTCACGCAGGATTCTGCTCGAGGATGAACGCAAAGCTTTAAGGGCTAAAACACTGGATCAGATCGAAGAGGGAAAAATCCTTAAAGGTATAGTCAAAAACATTACAGAATATGGTGTTTTTGTAGATCTTGGTGGTATAGACGGACTACTCCATATAACCGACATATCATGGGGAAGGGTAAGTCATCCTTCTGAATATTTTGTTGTTGGTGATCCTGTCGAGGTCATCGTCTTGAAATTCGATCCTGAAAAGGAGAAAGTATCACTTGGTTACAAGCAAAAGACTCAGGATCCTTGGGAGACAGCAGTCGATAAATATCCTATCGGTTCAAAGGTCAAAGGTAAGATTATAAGCATTGCAGATTATGGTGCTTTCATCGAGCTCGAGACTGGAGTTGAAGGTCTGGTTCATATATCAGAGATGACATGGAACGGAAGGATAAAGCATCCCACGAAACTTGTCGCGATAGGTGATATAGTTGAGGCGGTAGTTTTGCACATAGATCCTGAAAATAAGAGAATTTCCCTGGGTATGAAGCAGATTGAACCTAATCCGTGGGAGATAATTGCCGACAAATATCCCATTGAATCAAAAATAATTGGACACGTGAGAAACCTGACTGATTTTGGAGCATTCGTTGAGCTCGAGGAAGGTATTGACGGACTTATCCACATTTCAGACATGTCATGGACAAAAAGGATCAAAAAACCATCAGATTTATTGAGGAAGGGTCAGGAAGTCGAATGTGTGATACTAAACATCGATCCTGAAAATGAAAGGTTATCTCTTGGATTAAAGCAGGTTTATCCTGATCCATGGGAAAATATCGAAGACAATTATAAAATCGGTATGAATGTGAAGGTAATCATGACCAAAACCGTCGATTTCGGATTATTCGTAGAAATAGATGAAGGAATTGAAGGGCTTATTCATGTTTCTGAGCTGGATCCTCAAAAATCCGATAATTTCAAGGATGAATACAAAATCAACGACGAGTTCATGGCGAAAATAATCAAGTTAGATGTTCACGAGAGGAAAATCAGTTTAAGTGAAAGAGACTATCTTGCGGAAGTTAGTGTTGCCGGTTTTGAAAACATAATTGAACCTGCAGAGCAAGGGGAAGAACAAGCAGAAGAAGAACAAGTTGAAGAATAATCGACCCTCAAGCAGAAGTTGTAGACTTCACTTGATTACTTAATCACTGAATAGGAATACTTCATCCAAAATATTCAAGTTATAAGGATTTCTCTAAAAAATCAAATAATAACTTTTAATCAAACAAAGGTAGAATCTTGACATCCAAGAAGATTATAAGCCAATTGAAGGCAAGCATCGATCTTGAAGTTCGAATTTTTACTACATACGGTACCAGTTACAAGGGAATAATCAACGAGGTTACCGATGATGATGTCGAACTCGTGCAGGTCAAGGTTTGCGACAATCGAATACCAGTCCATGGTTCTTATTACTATCCCCGTAAAGCAATTGTCCTTTTGAATGATATAGCTGTTGTCGAGGGTGGCTTCTTTGAAGGAGAAGAGGATACAAGCTGGCTCGAGTCCGGATAAAATGAGGGATATACTATTTACCCCATGGAGAATGGAATATATCTTGTCAGATAAAAGCGGTTCATGTCTTTTTTGTGAAAAAGTTCGAGAGGAAAAAGATCAGGATAATCTGATTCTTTTCAGAGGCAAACACTCTTTTATCATTATGAATCTTTATCCATATAATAATGGACATCTAATGATAGTTCCTTATAAGCATGGAGCTTCTTTACTGGACCTTGGTGACGAAACCCAGATAGAAATGATGAAGCTCTTGAAGATTTCCGAAAAAATTATTCGAGAGCTAATGTCACCTGACGGATTCAATGTGGGAATTAATATTGGAGAAGCGGCAGGAGCGGGAATCAAAGAACATATTCACATACACATTGTTCCTAGATGGAACGGTTATACTAATTTCTTTTCAACAATC
>Ga0272441_10016334_pt1 | contig 10274 bp, 11 predicted proteins | sample SSMProp6N_FD_193582 | JGI IMG/M metagenome (GOLD analysis project Ga0272441, IMG submission 193582) | Marine sediment archaeal communities from Little Sippewissett salt marsh, Falmouth, MA, United States - SSM-Prop-6N | ecosystem: Environmental > Aquatic > Marine > Wetlands > Sediment ... | reverse complement strand
GTGTTACTCCCCTCCCAGAGGACACTCCAGAGACGTAGGCACACGCCATTCCTATCCTATCCGTCTAATCCCCCGTCAGAAGCTGCTCTATGACTATATGTGTATCTACTCACCCGAAACTCAAGCTTAAACAGCTTCCCTATCAGGTTGAGCATTTCCCTTTCACCTCCATGTTTGGTGTGATCATTTCTATATCAATGATTTCAGAGAAACGCTGAGAGAGGATCAGATTCTGTGGGTTGTGGACGTTGTATGAAGGCATAATTGTCGGACTGGCACCATAATGGCTACTATGGTGCCAGATTGTGGATATCTGTCATTCCATGCAAGTTTAGAGTAGCGCTTATACGTATGCAATTACGCCACTTTTATATCAGCTCACAGGCCATGCTACCTACCTTCGCCCCCTTCTTTTCTCAGTACGTGTAATGCTTGCTTATACTTTCTCGAGCTGTGGTCTTGTCTCCCTTGTTGCTCCAGTTGTGCGCTGGATAGCGAACGTCATGCATACATAAAAACCTCTCATAAGATATGTTATGATCGGTTTTCTTGCCAAGATACTGAGTTTATGTCCTAATAAAATAGCACTTGGCTAGTTTTATGTTATATTTATAGTGATATGCTGAGATCGGGCGAACCCATTTCCGGAGCTAACCAAGACTCGTTTTTTGTTTGCGTTGGGAACCATTTCACACCATGGGCCAGTTTCTCCGTTTATGCTCAATCCTTCTGACCGTGAATCTTTCTGTTGACACTTCCATAGATTCGTGTTACTATTACGAAAATCGTGTCACCATGATGTACTATATGGAAGGTGGTGATTTAGATGTCAGAATTGGTACGCTTTGGTGTATCTATCAATTCAGATCTACTGGAGCGGTTTGATAAACTCATAGATACCAAAGGCTATGATAATCGCTCTGAAGCCATAAGGGATATGATAAGGGAGCATCTGGTAGGGTAGGAATGGAAGGAGGACGTTGAGACAATTGGGGCAGTTACAATTGTCTACAACCATCACGTTAGGGAGTTAAGCGAATCCCTCATAGCTCTTCAGCATGATTATCATTCAGCGATAATATCATCAATGCACGTCCATATAGATCACCATAACTGCCTGGAAATAATAGTCATTAAGGAAAAAGGGAGTAGAGTAAAGAAGATCGCTGATCAGCTTATAAGCACAAAGGGCGTTAAGCATGGTAAGCTGACCATGACTACAACAGGCAAGGGTTTGGAATAAAATGGTTCTGAATGAGGAGGAGATAATGCTCAGGGTCATCTTCCTGTTTATTTTGGTTTTGCTTATGCTTTTTCCACAATTTGGTTTAGCTGAAGAGGAGGATCAGGAAAAAAGGGAATACATTAAGCTGGAGGAAATACTGGTTACAGCCAGAAAGTTGGAGAAAATTCATAAGGATGACGTAAAGGTGGATGAATCAACTACACCTGTTGGCGCAAATCCGGTGGATATACTCCAAAATGAAGCAGCCATTGATATGAATAGGCTTAGCCTGTTTTCGCCAAAAAGTGAAATGATGAAACTCAGGACTTTTGACATGGAAAAGACAATAGTCAGGTATCCCATACTGGAGGAACGCTTCATGATCTATGCCGGATGCGAAAAAATTTTGGATACCGATTATCAGGAGAGCTATGGTTATCCTATGCCGGGAAGGATGTTCTATGGTGGTCTGCAAATGTTTTACTGATAACTTATGATGTGATTTGAGGAATATTTCATGATTAACATTGAAAAGAATCCCGTTATCCAGGAACTGGAAAAGCTGAAAGATAGCTTTAGGCGTATCATTGATATAGGATGTGGGAATGGGAAAAGGTTAATTCATATAGCTGAGGAATTCAATATAAACGGCGTGGGTATTGACAAAAGCTCATCCAGAATATCGTCAGCGAAATCTGAAGCTATCAAAAGAGAACTGGCTGACAATATCAGCTTTTACGTTCAGAGCGCAGAAAAACTTGATTTTAAGAATGAGTCTTTTGATGTGGCTGTTTCTTTCTTTTGTATTCATGAGCTTGATGATCAGGTTTGTGGACTCAAAGAGATATGCCGGATTTTGAGGAAAGCAGGAATCTTCATCTGCCTCGATTGGACAAAAGGGGCGAATGTATCATCGGGGCAACGTCCTCTCTCGGTAGAAGAGATGGAATCTTTTTGCATAGAAGCTGGTTTTAGCGAAGTTTGTGCAAAATATTTGGAAAATAAAAGGATATTCTGCACAGCCAGGTGCAGATACTGAACTTGGTATGATGTCAGATAATCCAGAATAGTAAGGAGAAAAAACATAGGATGGATAATCCAAGAGCTAACATTGAAAGATTAATAATAAACGGAGACCTGGAAGGGCTTCTCAATGGGGCGGCGGAAATACATGGTCACTACTGTTCCGGTCTGGCTATTGGTGTCAAAGCCGCGTATATTGCCTGTAAGCGTCTGAATATTGCCCACAGCGACGGCATGGAGAAAATCATGGCTGTTACAGAGTGTAACAACTGCTCTGTTGATGGTATTCAGTATGTAAGCGGATGTACTCTGGGTAACAACGCCCTAATTTATAAAGACCTGGGCAAAACCGCCTTTACATTCTATAAGCGAGGCGGAAAAACCGGTTTGCGTCTGGTGGCAAAAAGCTTCTCCGACGGAACAGATGATCCCCTGGAAAAAGAAGCTGATGCTCTTTTTAATAAAGCAGTTAAAAGCCGGGAAGAACTGACGCAGGAAGAAAGCAAAAGATTTAAGGAACTCTGGAAAATGAGGTCACACAGGATTTTGAAGGCCCCGGAAGATAAGATATTCAGTATTGAAACCGTAGACGAGCCGGATATGGAATATGCTCCTATATACAACTCCGTAAAGTGTTCCGTATGCGGCGAGAACGTGATGGAAACCCGGATTAGGATGAAAGACGAAAAGCCCGTCTGTATCCCTTGCGCTGGAGATGAATATCGGATTATAGCCGGCAGAGGTATTAGAAATGCATAAAAGGACACTGAAACTGTATATTTTAACAATATTGGTATTTTTTGTCTCTTCGGCTGCTTCCTCCGTATTAGCCATCACCTATACCGTAGCTGATCCAACAGGTGATTGGGGATACCCGTCCCCCTATGGCATGTATCCCAGGGGGCCCGGATATGTGAGGATGAGCTTTATCTTTGATACCCTCATCTGGAAAGACAAGAAAGGCATAGTTCCAGCTTTGGCGAAAAGCTGGAATTACATACCCCAGGATAATGCCTATGTCTTTGATTTAAGAGAGGATGTATCATGGCACGATGGAGAAAAATTCACCTCTCGGGATGTGGTATTTACGTTCAACTATATCAAGGAGCATCCCTGGGCCTGGGTCAATTCGGATATAATAAGGAAAGCAGAAGCAAAAGACCAAAATACTGTTAAGGTCTATCTAAATAAACCTTATGCGCCATTCTTGACTAACGTAGCTGGAACTTTGCCCATTATGCCAGAACATATATGGGCGGGGATTGATAAACCTGAGCAGTTTATGGACAAAAAGGCTTTAATCGGAACAGGGCCTTATGAATTGGCTGATTATAACAAGGCTCAGGGAACTTATCTTTACGAAGCCTACCCGGGATACTATCTGGGAAAACCCAAAGTTGACAGAATAAGGCTTGTAAAGGTCAATGCAGAAATTGCGCCAACAGCCCTGAAAAGAGGTGAAGTAAACGCATCTTCCGTCCCCCCTGACATACTGGACAATCTGAAAGACCAGGGGCTTGAAATCGTCGAGGAACCTCCAGCATGGGTGGCAAAGCTGATCATAAATCACAAGGAAGGACCCCTTTCATCCAGGGAATTCAGAAGCGCCCTGGCCTATGCCGTTGACAGGGAAAAGATCGTCCAGATAGTCAGAAGAGGTCATGCGGTGCTTGGAAGCGTTGGATTGATACCACCATCCAATAGATTATGGTGTAATCCGGATGTCACAAAATATCCTTATGATTTTACCAAGGCGAAGAAAATAATTGGTGACATGGGATATAAAATGGGCAAAGACGGATATTACCAGAAGAACGGTCAAAGGCTGGAATTTGAGCTTCTGGCTGGTTCTGTTTATCAGGAAGAATTCAGCAGGATCGGTGAGATGATAAAAAATGATCTGGAAAAAGCCGGCATAAAGATAAACCTTCGGGGTTTAGAATCAAAGTCAGCCGATGCCAGGATCAAAAACTGGAACTTTCATCTGGCGGCAGGAGGACACGGTGGTCTGGGGGGCGATCCAGAGGCACTGAACAGATCCATAATCGGCGAGGGTTTTAACAGCGCCAGGTATTTCCAGAATAAAGAATTAGTTGACCTGCTGAAAAAGCAGCTTCAGCAGATGGATTTTGAGGAAAGAAAGCAGACTGTATACAGGATTCAGGATATATACGCCCAGGAATTGCCTTCTATATCTTTATATCATCCCAAATGGTATTGGGCCCATGACGGCGCAGTAGACATCTACTATACTGACGGTGGTTTGGCTCTGGGAATACCCATACCTATCAATAAGCTGTCTTTTCTGGAATATAGTGAGAAAAGATGAAAGCAAATGTTATAAATTATGCAGTGGCTTTTTTTATTATCCTGCTGCTGAATTTTCTACTTCCCAGGCTTATGCCCGGCGACCCGTTGATGGCCATATATGGCGAGGAAACGCTCCTGTCCATGACCCAGGAGCATAAATCCCAATTGGCTGATTCCTTCGGACTGGATAAGCCGTTATGGAAGCAATTCTTCATTTATCTCTATAATCTGGCCAGAGGTGATATGGGATATTCCCATTATCATAATACCCCGGTTTTGAAGGTGATAATATCTTATCTCCCCTGGACGCTACTGCTAATGGGTACAGCCCTTATTTTATCCACTGTCTTTGGCATCATCGCTGGTATAGAATCCGGATGGCGGCGGGGAAAATCTCTGGATAAGGTTCTTCTTACGAGTATGATGAGTCTGTCAGGATTTCCCAGTTTTTTTATAGGGATAATATTTCTACTTACCTTCAGCGTGACTCTTGGCATTTTGCCCCTTCAGGGAGCCAAAACAGCATACTCAGAATTATCAGGATTTGCCCTTTTCCTTGATGTAGTTAAACACCTGATCCTGCCCTTAGCCTCTCTGGCTCTGGTTTTTGTATCTGGTAGCTACCTCCTTACCAGGAACACCATGGTAACTATACTAAAAGAGTCTTTTATACTTACGGCCAAAGCCAAGGGATTGAGGGATAGAAAGATAAGATACAAACATGCCGGCAGAAACTCCATGCTTCCAGTGATAACTCAAACAGGAATTGGATTCGGTACAAGGTTAATCACCGGTGCCTTGTTTATAGAGGTAGTATTTTCATATCCGGGAATGGGAAATTTGATATATAATTCCCTTCTTATGAGGGATTATCCGGTTTTGCAGGGATCATTGTTAATGATAACCGTATTGGTTCTGGGCATTAATCTGACTGTTGATCTTCTATACCGAAAGCTTGATCCGAGGGTTGGGAATGCACGTTAGGCTTTTGATAAAAATTAAGGAGGATATTTTCGGCAAACTGGGCCTGGTTCTGATGGCCCTATTCATATTTTCTGCCTTAATACTCCCCTTCATATTCCATGATACTGAATCCCACTCTCAGACCATTTTTGGGCCACCTTCATCAGGGCATATCCTGGGTACGAACGATGTAGGACAGGATATATTTTCCAGGCTTATTCATGGTACCAGAACATCCGTCTTTGTGGCTGTAGGAGCGGGATTCCTCTCCACGTTAATCAGCACATTCGTCGGTGTTTCAGCAGGAATTATAGGCGGCATTTACGACAAAATACTCATGAGGCTTGTGGATGCTCTACTGGTTATCCCTACCATTGTTATTTTGATACTGACGGCCTCCTACATTAATCCCGGCGTCTGGGTTCTCACCCTCCTCATATCTCTTTTGTATTGGCAGGGAGGGGCGCGGGTCATAAGGTCTCAAACCCTTTCTTTAAAGGAGCGTATGCACATCTCTGCCGCCCGGACTTTTGGGGCAGGAAGATGGTATATAATCTTCCGGCACATAATACCTGACCTGGGGCCCATCCTTGTGGTATCCTTCATCCACAGGGCGAGGATGGCCGTCTTTATGGAGGCCGGGTTGGCCTTTATAGGGATAGCCGATCCCCTGATGATCAGTTGGGGGATGATGATGCACCATGCATTAAAATTTTACTACCTGCCAGTCTGGAAATGGTGGCTTATTCCTCCGGGAGTAGCCCTTTCCCTGCTTATTATATCCTTTGCTTTCCTGGGATATTCCCTGGAGAAAGTTTTAGAACCGAGGTTACGGAATGCTTGAGATCTCAAAACTAACTGTCAGCTATGGGGGAAGAAAGATCATAAAGGAGCTTGATCTGCGGCTAAATAAAGGGAAAATTCTCTCAATCGTTGGGGAATCAGGTACCGGGAAAACTACTCTGGCCCATAGTATTATGGGTCTCATAAAGGAGCGCTCAGAAAATGGGCTTATTCAAGGTGAAATTTTGCTGGATGGAAATGATATAAACAAAATGAGCAAGGAGGAATTAAGAATAATAAGGTGGAGCAAGCTCTCCCTGGTCTTTCAAAACGTGGAAGATGCCCTGAATCCTGTTTATACCATTCTTGATCAGGTGAAAGAGCCGCTTCTGGAAAAGAACGACAGGGAATCTGAGGCGAAAGCAATTTATATGCTGGAAATGGTGGGATTTCCGGTTCATCGCGCCAAAGCCTATCCCCACCAATTAAGCATGGGTGAAAAGCAAAAAGCTCTCATAGCCATGGCTTTTGTGTGCGATCCAGAGGTCGTTATACTGGATGAACCCACTTCCGCTATGGACGTTATATCAAAAGAAAGTGTAATAAAGCTTCTGAAAACGCTCTGCAAAGACCGGACTGCCCTCCTGATAACCCACGATCTAACAACGGCTGCCAGCCTTTCAGACAATATGGCTATCCTATACGGCGGCTGTATCGTAGAACTTGCCCCAACCTCCCTTCTCCTTTCAGAACCCGGGCATCCCTATTCAAGGGGATTGATCCGTTCATATCCCGATATGGACAGGACAAAAGACTTGCAGGGCATCAAAGGGACGCCGGAATTCATAGAAAATGGGTGCCCTTTTCACCGCCGTTGCACTCAATCCATAGATATATGCAAAGACAAAAGGCCCAGGTTAATTGCTGGCAATCATCCAGATAGATATATCGCGTGTCACAGAGGCGGAATTGTGCCCCTTCTGGAGGTAAGGGGCTTGGTGAAGTCCTTTGGGGATTTCAAAGCTGTGGATTCTGTTGATCTGACCCTATTTGAGGGAGAAACCCTGACTTTGGTAGGCGAAAGCGGCGCAGGGAAGACGACTCTGGCAAAGACCATAATGGGATTGCTGGAGATCACAGATGGCGAGATATATCTGGAGGGGGAAAAAATGAAAGGGAATGCCTTTCACAGAAGAATTCAGATGATTTTCCAGAATCCAGGAGAGTCCATATCTCACCGCCTGAATATATTTGAAGCTGTTGAGGAACCCCTTAGAATACAGGGGATAGGCTCAAAGGATGACAGGTTTATAGCTGTAAGAAAAGTGCTTTCGGATGTTCAGCTACTTACAGATGATGAATTTCTGAAAAGATACCCCCATGAACTAAGCGGCGGAGAAGCCCAAAGGATTGTTATAGCCAGAGCTTTGGTTCTTAATCCAAAGCTCATAATAGCCGATGAACCCACTTCATCCCTGGATGCAAGCGTTCAGGCAAAGATAATGAAACTCCTCAACAATATACAGGAAGAGAGGGGCTTAAGTATTTTATTCATTACTCACAACATAGCCCTTGCCAGGAAGATAAGCGATAGAATTGCGGTTATGCAATCAGGGAAAATAGTCAAAAGGGGGTCATCCAGCAAAATATTGGAAGACTATTACAAAACAGATGACAATCATACAATATTAGGATCATGAAATAGTATGCTGTTTCACGAAAAGAATGATACGTTAAATTGTCCCTGCTCGATCCCGGAAATCGTTTAACAGAGTATACTTATTGAACGCGTTTCAGGAAGTTTTTTTTGTAAGATCATCCTTCTCAATGGCCATTGAATGGCATATTTCCTGGTATTCACAGACGCTACAGTGTTTATTAAGCCGGAACTGCGGAACTGTATTGCCATCCCTAATTTCGGTGATCTCAGCCAGCATCCTGCCACATTCGCTAACCAATGATTCGGTCAGATGCACTTTGGTATTCCTATATTCATCGCCATGAATCAGCCTTCCGTATCCCGACTTAGCTCCCTCCTTCCGGGTTAGCACCTCGCCGATAAACGCAATGAGCAGTTTGTCCTTTTTTGTGATCTTGTTCCGGTAGCTGAATATCACAGGGATATACCTGGTCAGGGATGATTCTGCAGAATGTCGTTCTTTGACCAAAGCATCCATATCAACCATCATGTTACCCTCGCGAAGTGTCACATTGCTTTCCACTTCCAGGGCCCTCTTGGTTACCAGGATACCAGAATCGGCAACATGTTTCTGAGCGCATTCTTGGTATTCTGCCGATAGAGAGGCCTCCAGTTCCTCATACTCAGATCTCTGTCCTATTTCGCCCTGGAGCTTGAGGTAAGCCTTATACTTGCAGTCTAGGAAATCAGTGAATATCTGGTTATTGATAGTATGCATCGTTTTCTCCTTTCTCGTTGACTCGTTTCACCAACTGATATAGTATCTGATTGTCAGGTAAACGCATAATTTAGTCAGCAAACATAGGGAGCAAGCCATGAAAAGGACAATCACTTCCGAAATACTGGTCTCTTACTCACAGTGTCCCCGAAAGGCATATCTGCTGCTCTGCACCAATCAGCGGGGTACGCCTAACGAGTATATGAGTATTCTCCGGCAACGGCAGGAAGCTCTACAGAGAGATTATATCAAAGAACTCAAGCAGAAGAGGCCTGACGTTCAATCCTATAGCCCAGATGATCTCAGAAACGGAAGCTCATTCCTTATCAATGCAAAACTCAAGGCAGATGGATTCGAAGCTGAATGTGGTATCTTAACGAAGGTAGCTGGTAGTTCGGCATTTGGCAGATATAGCTATGAACCAACCCTCTTCGTAGGCACGCACAAAATTGATAAACATCAAAAACTCGCGCTATTCTTCGTTGGCTACGTTCTGGGGCAGATCCAGGGCAAGCAAACAGCGGTTGGTCGAATTGCTGGAGCGGATGGAAGATCTCACAGAACAAAGCTGGAAAACAGCAGTAGGGTTCTCGTTCCGCTTCTCGAACCGCTGCAGGAATGGACACAGATTTCGTCTCCTGATCCACCAGCGCTGGTTCTGAGCAAACACTGTGACTATTGCCAATTCCGGAGTATATGCAGAGAGCAGGCGGAGCAAGAAGATAACATCAGCATGCTTAGCACTATTTCGACATCAAAAGCTGTTCAGAGGTACGAAAAGAAAGGTATCTTTACAGTTAAGCAGCTTTCCTACTTGTTCAAGCCGAGAAAGCGCAAAAAAAGTAGCAAGAAGCCGTCAGCAACACACAAACCAGAATTGCAGGCATTGGCGATAAGAACGGGCAAAATATACCTTCAAGAATTGCCTGAGCTATCCAGGGAACCAGTTGAGCTGTTCTTGGATATTGAGGGTGTTCCCGACCAGCAATTTTACTACCTCATTGGCTTGCTGGTATGTAAATCAGATACGAATGTGAACTATTCTTTTTGGGCTGATACACCCCAAGATGAAGCACAGATTTGGCGGCAATTCCTCGAACAGGTTGATCAATATCCAAATGCACCAATTTATCATTATGGAAGTTATGAGCCAAAAGCTATCGGTAAATTGACAAGACGATATGAGACCGACAGTGAGAATCCTGAAAATCGTCTGGTGAATGTTAATACCCATATCTATGGAAAAGTATACTTTCCAGTGAGATCAAATAGTCTGAAAGATATTGGCAATTTCATAGGGGCATCTTGGACGTCGCCAAATGCCTCCGGTCTGCAAAGTCTGGTGTGGAGGCATTATTGGGATGAGAATCAGAATGCCAGATTTCAAGAGCTTTTGGTTACATATAATAAAGAAGACTGCCATGCTCTGAAGCTGTTAGCCAATGAACTCTCCAAGATAAAACATTCGGCAAACATCCTATCTGGAGTTGATTTTGCCAATCAACCCAAAGAATGTGCTACATAGGTTGGTGAACAGTTGCATAGTCAGTTTG
>Ga0272441_10016333_pt1 | contig 10274 bp, 10 predicted proteins | sample SSMProp6N_FD_193582 | JGI IMG/M metagenome (GOLD analysis project Ga0272441, IMG submission 193582) | Marine sediment archaeal communities from Little Sippewissett salt marsh, Falmouth, MA, United States - SSM-Prop-6N | ecosystem: Environmental > Aquatic > Marine > Wetlands > Sediment ... | reverse complement strand
CAGATTGATCACACATGGTGTCGCGATTTCCACCTGCCCGTCGAGGCCGCGCGGGGCTTCGACCATCGCGAAGACCATCTGTCGGCGGGGCTCTGCCGGCTGCGGATGCAGCCCGGATCCACGGTCACATTCGTGATCGCAGCCGGAGAGGGCAGCGAACTGGAGCCGGCGAGCAGCCTGGAACGGTGTGAAGGCCGCGCGCTGGGCTTGATGAAAACCTGGACCGGGCACACCGGCCTGAGCATCGATGCCACGCCGATCCCCGTGGCGCAGTTGGTGTTCGCGGCGGACCAGTTCGTCGTCAGGCGCGAGATGGCCGAGGAGAAGGTGGGGCACACGCTCATCGCCGGCTACCCATGGTTCACCGACTGGGGACGCGACACGATGATCGCGCTGCCGGGCCTGACGCTCGTGACAGGGCGGCACGCGATCGCGCGAGAGATTCTGCTGACCTGGGCTGAGCACGTGGATGACGGCCTGATCCCGAACCGCTTCCCGGACGGCGGCGAACACGCCGAGTATCACACCGCCGACGCGACGTTGTGGTTCCTGTGGGCGATCGATCAGTACGTGCGGGCGACGGGTGATGTGGAGGCACTAGCGGGGTTGTTCCCCGTCATGGCCGAGATCATTCAGTGTCACCTCCGCGGGACGCGACACAACATCCGCGTCGACGACGACGGGCTTGTGCACGCGGGTGAGCACGGGGTCAATCTGACGTGGATGGACGCGAAAATCGCCGATCGCGTTGTGACGCCACGGATGGGCAAGCCCATCGAGCTCAGCGCCTTGTGGTACGACGGGCTGTGCAACATGGCGCGGCTGGCGGACCTGGTGGAAAAACCGGGCGACGAGTACGTTCGACTCGCAGCGCGGACACGGGCCTCATGCGCCCGCTTCTGGAACACGCACGAGGGATCGTGCTACGACGTGCTCGATGGCCCGGACGGCAACGACGCGCGTGTCCGGCCCAACCAGATTCTCGCCGTGTCGCTGACACATTCGCCGCTGCCCCGCGAACAGCAGGAAGCGGTCGTGAGAACGTGTGAGCAGCGGCTGCTCACGTGGTTCGGGCTGCGGAGTCTGGCACCGGATACCGAGGGGTACCGCGGGCAGTACGCCGGGGGACCCGTGGAGCGGGACGAGTCCTACCACCAGGGTACGGCCTGGGGCTGGCTGCTGGGCCCGTTCGTTACGGCACACTACCGCGTGCACCGAGACGCCCGGCGTGCCCGCGAGTTCCTCACTCCCCTGTTGGGCCAGTTGTGGGCCCAGGGCGTGGGTTCGCTCAGCGAGATCTGCGATGGCGAGCCGCCACACCTGCCAAAGGGCTGTCCGGCTCAAGCCTGGACCGTCGCAGAGGCGCTACGCGCGTGGTGGTTCGTGCACACGAGGGGCGCGGAAGACGCACGCTAAGGTGCCACAGCGCCAACGGGGATTCGTGGTTCAGGCTATCGTGTTCAGGTTGCCCCGCCGCCTGCCCGCAGCTGGATGCCGAGCTTCCGCATCTTGCGCCAGAGGGTCGTGCGGCTGATGCCCAGTTCCTGGCTGGCGGTCGAGCGATTCCAGCCATTGCGCTTCAGCACTTCCTCGATGGTACGGCGCTCAATCGCGTGCAGCAGCGGCAACTGGGGCGATGGCTCCAGCGTCACGTCCACCTCACGCTCCTTGGCGTCGGTGATGGACGGTGATCGTACGATAACCTGAACACCACCGACAATGTTGCCGGCATGGTCCCGTAACGGGCGGGCCCGGACGTGCACCGGGCACAGATTGCCACCCTGATCATGAATCATCAACGGGCCGAGGCGCGCACTGTCACCGTGGCGCAGCGCCTGCGCCATCGGGCACGCCTGTCCACACGAGGGTGTGCGAAAGACATCGTAGCAGCGCCGGCCGATAACCGATGCACGATCGAAGCCCGTCACGTGCTCGGCGGCGCGGTTGAAGGCCGTGATGGTGAAGTCGCAGTCGACGGTGAAGAGCCCCTCGGAAACTGCATCGAGAACTGTCTCAAACTCGTGACGGCCGAAGGGTATGGACGTGACGCCATCTGTCATGGTGGGGCGGATCTTAACAACATTCAGATCCGAATGCCAGAAAATAACATCGAAGGGACAAAGAAGGGTGACGCTTTGTGGGCAGATGCGTTCTTCATAGACTAGTATTGACTGCTCACTGCGCACGCAGGCGGCGGTTGACGCAGGCGCCGGATGAAACAAGAGAAGTGCAACGCGAGTGTTTAGGGCAGGAGTGTGATGAGCAGGAAGTCGGCGAAACGACAATCACCGCGGAAAGACGTGAGCAGTCCCCCGGCAAAGTGTTTCACATCAGCGACAACGCGGGTGATCATCCTCGGCGCCGTGTTTGTGGGATTCAGCACCGTGATGTCGCTGCTCCTCGTTCTTGAGGAGATTCACAGCGTAGCGCTGCCGGGTTGTGGTGAGGAGGGAGCCTGTGAGCAAGCCGCCAACAGCATCTGGGGAAAACTGCCGCTGGTGGGCTGGCCAACATCGTTCCTCGGGCTGGCGTACTTCGCCGCCGCGCTCATCACGTGGGTCATCAACTGCGGCGCCCTGCCGAAGACGTTGCGTTACATCGTTCGGCTGGGGGTGCTGGCGTCGCTGTTCTTCTCCGCCATCCTGCTTGTGAAGTGGATGGTCTGCCCCTATTGCATCGCCGCCCATCTGGGCAATATCGCCTTTTGGATCACCGTTGAGTACACAAAGGCGCGGCCGGCGAAAGTCAAGGTAGCCCTGAGTCACGCCGGCGTCTCTTTCGCGGCGGTGTCGTTGGCACTGGGTATCTGGAACGCGCGGGTCGAGGCGCAGTCGCTGGCGAAGGCCGAGGCGGACCTGACCGACACGACACAAAAAATCATCGAAGCGTCGCGGCAAACCGAGACCCAGCCGGCGGTCGACAGGAACTCCACTGGGGCCGTCTCGCCCGACGCAGCCGTCGAAGTCCAACAGCGAAAACCATTTACGGGTCGGTATCGTCTCGGGCCCGAAGAGGCCCCGATCCGCATCGTGATGATCACGGACTACCAGTGCCGGGATTGCCGGCGCATCGAACAACAGGTGCACGAAATCGTAACATCACGTAACGATGTTTCATTATCGATCAAACACTTCCCGTTCAACAAAGCGTGCAATCCGTGCGTCCGCAAGGAAGGGCACCGAAACGCCTGCTGGGCGGCCCGGGCCGCACAAGCGGCAGGGATTCTCTGGGGTGACGAGGGGTTCTTCAAAATGCACTCCTGGTTGTTCCAGCGTCGAGGAGTGTTTCAGACCACAAAGGAACTGGAGGACGGCATCCGGTCGCTGGGATATGACGCGGAGGGCTTCGTCAAAGTCATGATGAGCGAGGAGACCGTACGCCCCATTGAGGAGGACTGCCACGAAGCGCGGGCGCTGGGATTGTTCTTCACGCCGATGATCTTCATCAACGGCGTGGAGCTAAAGGGATGGCACGCACCCCAAGCGGTGTCACGCGCCATCGAGCAGATCGCGGCGACGAATCCGCCGGCTCGCAGCGCGGCGTTCGACCGGCCCGCACTCGCAGTGGACAAGTACGTCTCCGACTGGCGGGATGAACAGGTTCGTCAACTTCCACCCGACGGCAGCTCGTGGTCGATCGGGCCAGAGGACGCGGCGGTCGATGTCGTGCTGTGGGGAGATTACCAGGAGAATGGCACGGCCGAGGCAGACGGGATCATCCGCTCGTTCATCGTCGAGGGCCACCCGCTGCGCTACACCTTCCGGCACTACCCGTTTGATGGCGGGTGCAACCCGCACATTCCGTTTCCCCGACACCCTCTCGCGTGCTGGGCATCCCAGGCTGCGGAGGCCGCGGGACGGCTGGGCGGCAACGAGTCCTACTGGCAGATGCACGCCTGGCTCATGGAGCACCAGGAGGATCCCCTTCAGGCCGCGGCAACCCAGCTCGGTCTCGACACCGACACGTTGCGCAAAGCGCTCTACACCATGACCGAGGAACTGAGGCAGAAGGCGGCGACCGAGAAGGGCTTCGCCGTGGATGCGGCCCTCGATGCGATGAAAGGTGCCGCTGATGAGGGACTGCGGCAGGCGGCGGGGGAGATGGGGCTCGACCACGAGGCCCTGCTGGCAATGATGGAAGACCCGGCCGTTCTGGCCGCCATCGGCGAGGACATCGGCGCCGGCAAGAAGCTACCGCAGTTGCGCTACGGCACGCGGCCCGGGCTGCACGGCATTCCGACGATATTCGTGAACCAGCGGTACGTGCCGCGCTGGCAGCTCAAGGGGCAGAACGTCCTGCGGCTGATTCTCGAGACGGCGGACGAGTAGGCGCCGCGGCGTCAGTGGGCACGGAACAGGCGGTCACTGGTGCCATGCGGGGCAACGTGCACATGGACAGCCCGCAGGCATCTCGGACACCGGGCGTGGTACACGCGCTCACCTATCCGCCGATACACGCGCGCGTACACGCCACAGCACTCAAAGAGGATGCCGATGTACGGGCGTTGATTGTCCTCGGCCGCCGATCGGCCCTCCGGGTTGTCGTCGTACACATCGAGCGGCACGGCCAGGCTCCCTGGGCAGTGTTCTGCGCGTCGTATCGGCGAATCGGCGGGTCGAGGAAAAGGGGAGGTGTCGTTTTTTGACAAACGGACCCCGCTCCCGGGGCTGTGGGGCGTCCCACGGCAAATTCAGAGCTGCCGGGCGGTTTCGATGAACGCGCGCAGAGCGGCGTGTTCCTTCACACCAGGGCGAAGCTCGATGCCACTGGCCACGTCCACCCCGTCGTACCGGCCACGGTCGACAGCCGACCGCAGATTACCGGGCGTCAGCCCACCGGCACACCAGATCGCCGGCGGTCGCTTGTCGCATGCGCAAGACACTTCCGCGAGGCACTCGTACCCGGGATGCGGGCCGCCCTTGGGAGCATCGAGGATGACGATGTCGATACCAACGCCGGCGGCGGCGGCCTCCTCCAGGTACTCGCGCAGCGCACTGCCCGACGAGGGGTCGGTCACCTCCCAAGCCCGGATGATGCGGGTGTGCGGGTGTCGCGCAACCACTTCCCGGAGATAATCCACGGGCTCGCGGCCGTGAAACTGCACCCACCGGCCACCCGTGGCGGCGATGGTCCGGTCAACCTCATCAAGAGGGGTATTTCGGAAGAGCAACACCGGGAGAGTAGGAGCCGGGAGACCCTCCATCACGCCGATGGCGGTCTCCACGTTCACCTGGCGCGCACTGGCGGCGAAGATCAAACCGACGAAATCGGCCCCTGAATCGGCGGCGGCCGTTGCATCGTCCAAATTGGTGATGCCGCAGATTTTGACTCGCATGGGCAGCCGTCCTCGATGAAGCGAGTGCGTCTTTGGCGTATTATCCCACGTAATGTACCTCATCGTCATCGGCATTCTGGCGATCGTTCTTGCGCTTTCGCAACCCGTGTATGACCTGGTCAAGCACCCTGGGCTGGTCATGCTGGCGGTGGCGGTGGCGACACTACTGCCCCCCGCGGTGAGCATCCTGCTGACACGTAGGGTGCTGCGGGAACTCGATCGCCACCCAGAGCGCCCCAGTCGCGGTCAATCCGTCTTCTCACGGGGGATGCTCGTGGTGCAGGCTTTGCTGGCGGTGTGCCACGGGGCAACGCTCTTGTGCACCGACTGGCTGGTCCTGTGCGACAGCGTACCCGTGGTCGGACGATGGCCGCTCATCCCCGGCCTCCTGGCCATCCTGCCTTTCCTCGCATCCATCGTCCTGCTCTGGCTGTGCATTTACCCGGCGGACCGCGCGGTGCGGCAGATCGCGTTCGAGATGTACCTCTTCCGCGGTAAGCCGCTGCGGCCGGTGTGGCCGCTGATGCAGTATCTCTTGTATAACCTCCGACACCAGGTCTTGTTTGTCCTGATCCCGATGCTGCTGATTCTCGCAACGCACGATGTCATCGTGCACTACCACAAGCAGATCCACGCCGCGACCGGAATGCCCTACGCGACCGACCTGCTGGTGGGGAGCGCGGCGTTGCTGGTCGCCGTGATAGCCCCGGCGATCCTGCGGCGTGTCTGGGTCACCCAGCGACTGCCCGATGGCCCGCTTCGTGACCGGCTGCTGTTCCTGGCGCGGCGGCTGCGGCTGCGATTCCGGGAAATTCTGGTCTGGCGGAGCGGTGGCCTGGTCGTCAACGCGGCCGTCATGGGCATCGTCGCGCCGCTGCGCTACGTGTTGATTACGGACGCGATGCTCGAGCAGATGGACGACACGAAGATCGAGGCGGTGTTCGGGCATGAGGCCGGCCACGTCAAACGGCACCACATCCTCTTCTTCCTGCTGTTCGCGCTCGTGAGCGGCTGTGCGGTGACCATCTTCTCGATTCGAGCGCGCGGCCTGGCGCGCACCGATCACGCCCTCTATGAAGTCATGGCGACGCTGCTCGGAGTCGCGCTCATGGCCAAGTGGGGCTTGTTGTTCGGGTGGATCTCACGCCGATTTGAGCGACAAGCCGACGTGTACGGCGTCCGGACGCTCGCCGCGAGCGGGCTGCCATGCAGTCAGCCGTGCGTGGTTCACACGCCGGCCGGCAATCCCGAGAAGCGACGAAAGCGTGACGCGCTGTGCACGACGGCGGCGGAAGTGTTCGGGCAGGCGCTGAACGAGGTGGCGCTACTGAACGGCATCCGGCCGGAGGCGCGAAGCTGGCGGCACTCGTCAATCTCCTCCCGCTCCCGCTTCGTCCAGGCGCTGGCACAAGACCCGCCTCGACTGCGGCGGTTCGAGCGGACGGTGTTGGCGATCCAGTTGGCGATTCTGGCCGCGGCAGGCGTCAGCACATTCTGGGCCGCGTGGGATATGGGGATCTGGTCCACGCTCCAGCGGTGGCTGCCCGGAGCGGGGTAAACCATCAGTTCATGTTCTGGGCATCGGGCGACGAAGCCCGCCAGCGCGTGCGGGCCACCGAGGCCAGCGTCTGGATCTGGTCCAGCAGCAGGTTGCCCCGGGCGTAGGCGTCGGCTTCGTCGAGGAGGCACTGGCGCAATTCGGCCTCGACCGGCAGGCCGGCACCGATAAGGTCCGCAAGACCATCGAGCTCGAGCCCGGCTTGGCCGAGCCGCAGCCACTGGCGGCGCAGGTTGGGGTCGAGCCCCGGGTTCCCGCGGATCGCGTCAAGCAAACCGCCACGCAGCGAATGGGCCTGGGCCTCAGCCTGGCTGCAGAACGTCGGCACGGGTTCAACGCGGGCCAAGCGGTAGGATCGATCCGTCAGCTCCTCGATGATCCTGGCCCGCCCCACCCCTCGCAGAAGAACGTTGTAGTTGCCCTCCCCGTCCATCTCCGATTCGACAATCTGCCCGACGCCGAGCATGGTGTGAATGGGGGCCTCGCGCGTGTAATACAGCGGTTCGAACCCGGGCTTGAGCAGCGCCACGGCGACGGTGCGGTCGCCGATGAGCGCATCGGCCGTCATTTCCCGGTAGCGCGGCTCGAAAACGTGGAGCGGCAAGATCGTGCGAGGAAAGAGCACGACCTCGGGCAGCGGGAAAACCGGCACCTGATCCGAGATGAAGAATGTCTCGTCATCCATGCGCGACCTCGGCGAATGGCAGCCGCTGTCTGATCATAGTCGCTCGCCGGGCTCTCGAGCCAGTAGCGTTTCGAGCTGCGTGGCGGTCTTGAAGCGCCGGCCGGCGACGTGGGTCAGATGATAGTCCAGCAACTCGAACCAGTCTCGGTGGTTGGCCTCGCCCGGCTGACTGCCGAGCAGCCCTGTGCGGATGCGTCGTTTTTCGACGTGGTGCATCTCACAATCGCGGCACAGCAGACCGCCTGCCCCCGCGCTGAAGTAGATCGGCCCGCTGCGGGGAACCGGCCGGCGGCAGCCCACGCAGGCGTCAAAATTGGGCGTGTAGCCAATGGCCTTCAGCAGGGCAGCCTGAAAGCGCGGTAACTGTGGGGCAACGGGCCCAGCGCCCGCCAGAGCCCCCAGCGTGCGCAGAAGAGTGTCGAACAGCCCTGGATGCGGATCCGCCTCCTCGGTCAGCGCGACCAGCAGCTCAACCGCATAGAGTGCCGCGTAAAGCCGTAGCGTTTCTCGCCGAAGCCCCCCGAACGTGTCCGTCTGGACCCACTCGGTCAGGGTCCCGAGCTGGGCATCGCCGCGGGCCGGGAGAAAACTCACATCGCCGCTCTCCAGGAGATCCAGGCCGGCCGCGAACCGCGTCCGCGAGCTACGGCGGGATCCCCTGGCGATCAGGCGGAGCAACCCGTGCTCGGCGGTGAAAAGCGAAACGATCTGCGAAGTCTCGGAGTACTCGACGAGACGGAGGACAATCGCTCTGTCGGTTTGTGGGGACATCTGTTCGCGGCTGATGTTTTGTTGTTCGGAGCCTGGTCATACAATAGCGGCTGCGTGTAAGAAAGACAGACGGGATTGAGGTCTATGGACATGCACTCGGGCGCGGAGAACCGGTCTCTTGACGATCTGATCGGCCAGTTGGTCGTGATCGACACGCCGGGGCCCCTCGTCTTCATCGGCCATCTCGAAGCCTACGACGGGCGGGGGTACTGGCTGATGGATGCGGATGTCCATGACCGCGACGAAGGTCACGCCACCAACGAGCAGTACGTGAACGACGCGTATCTGCTGGAGCGATCGGGCGTGCGGCACATGAACCGGCGGCGCGTGTACGTGGAGCGAAGCGCGACCGTGTGTATCTCGCGGCTGGCCGATGTGATCGCGGACGGCCAGCCCACAGACTCGGGGACGTGGTTACCATGAGATTGAGTTGGCAACGACAGCAAATCCGACCTCGGCACCGTTTTGCCACATCCGGGTGGGGCGTGGACGAGAAAGAAACGATCGTCATCAAGCTGGAGCACGACGGACTGACGGGCCTGGGCGAGGCGGTGCCATCGACGTTGTACGGGCAAACACTCGAATCCGCCGAGGCAGCGCTCGAAGTGATCCAGGGCAAGCTCGGCGATGACCCGTTTGCGGTCGAGCCGATCGTACGGCGATTGCTCGACGAGCACGACGACCAGCGCGCGACCATCGACGGCATCGACGCGGCGCTGCGGGACTGGTGCGGCAAGCGGCTGGGCGTGCCCGTGTGGAAACTGCTTGGTCTGGCGCGGCCGCAGAAACAGACGACGTTCACGATCGGCGTGGCCGATCCGGAGTTGACGCGCGTGAAGGTCGACGAAGCGCTGGCCGCCGGCTTCGACGCGCTGAAGGTCAAGGTCGGGACGGAAACGGATGAGGACACGCTGTCGTACATCCGCGAGCGGTTTGGTGGCCCGTTGTTTCTGGATGCGAACCAAGCGTGGTCGCCGGGCGAAGCAGCCGGCCAGATACAACGGCTCGCACGCTACAAACCGACGATCATCGAGCAGCCGCTACGGCCGGAGGATTGGCAGCACATGGCGGCGCTGCGCGAACTAGGCGTGGCGCCGATCTTCGCGGACGAGAGTTGCGAGCGGCCGGCCGACGTCATCCGGCTGCACAACCACGTGGACGGAATCAACATCAAGTTCACGAAATGTGGCGGGATCGGCGAAGCGCTACGCATGATCTACCTGGGACGGGCGCTCGGTATGGGCGTGATGCTGGGGTGCTTCGTGTGCAGCAGCCTCGCGATCGCACCAGCGTTGACGATCGCGTCGCTGGTCGACTACGCGGACCTCGACGGTCATTTGCTGCTGGCCGAGGATCCGTTCGAAGGGATCGAGCGCGACGGTGGTGTGATCAGCCTCGGGGATCTGCCCGGTCTCGGCATCTCCGCTTGCGCGCCTCGATGAGCGGGCGATTGGGTTCCGCGGCTGCGTCGTTTAACGCGACATGATTCAGCCGTGCCGCGTTGCGGTGCGGTTCCGGCCGCAAATACAATACGGCGGTTTCCAGACTGGGCTCCTGGACGGTGAAGTTCCAAGCATGAACGCTTCCCAAGCAGCGGACCGCACTCCGGGGTCGGCGGGTGATGGACCCGACGGACACCACGATCACACCTTCTCCCCTCATCTGCGCATGCGGTCGCGGAGTGACTTTGATCGTGCGTTACGTGAAGGTCTGCGTCTGGGCGACCATCGGATGACGCTGTGGGCGGTGCCCAACGACCTGGGAACGGTTCGATTTGGCCTGATCGTCGGCCGCAAACACGGCAACGCCGTCCGGCGCAATCGAATCAAGCGTGTGCTGCGGTCGGCGTTTCGGCTATCGCAGCACGACCTGCCCACAGGCCTGGACCTGGTTTGCTCGCCGCGAACCGGCGGTTAGATCGAGTT
>Ga0272441_10016332_pt1 | contig 10275 bp, 6 predicted proteins | sample SSMProp6N_FD_193582 | JGI IMG/M metagenome (GOLD analysis project Ga0272441, IMG submission 193582) | Marine sediment archaeal communities from Little Sippewissett salt marsh, Falmouth, MA, United States - SSM-Prop-6N | ecosystem: Environmental > Aquatic > Marine > Wetlands > Sediment ... | reverse complement strand
CCGGCGGGCTCCTTCGAGCAGGTTGTCGGGCTGCAGGATGTCATGCCCAGCATCCTGGACGCGGCAGGCGTGGCCGCTCCGGAGGGCATGACGGGGGCCAGTGTACTGTCCGCGATCCGCGGGGAGTCCTGGCGCGAGTTCTTCCACGGCGAGCATTCCCCGTGTTACAGCGCTGAGGAGGCCATGCACTACCTGACGGATGGCAAGGAGAAGTATATCTGGTTCCCGATGAGCGGGGCCGAGCAGCTATTCAACCTTGCCCAGGATAGACTCGAGCTACACGATCTGGCCGCCGATCCCGCATGGGCCGATCGGCTTGGCGTCTGGCGCGAAAGGCTCGTGAAGATTCTGGGCAAGCGGGGAGACGGCTTCTCCGACGGTGAGAAGCTGCTTGTGCAGGACTCTCCGTGGGGTCCCGAGGCGCGCTGAGGGTCGTAGCGGGGAACCGGTTCCTCCAGTGGGTGCGGGCGGAGCCCGCCATGTTAGCACGCATTGTTGCGTCGTCCCTTGGGCGTATTCGTTGCTGAGGCCCGCGCCACGGGGGGCCGGTGGGATGCCTGGCTCGCCTCATGGGCGCGGGAGATGGGGGTCTGGGGGAGCTGGTTCCCCCAGCGGGTGCGGGCAGAGCCCGCGCTGTTAGGACGCGAGTAAGCCGAGAGGATTCTGCCGAAAGAAAGACTGGAGGGGCTTGGTGTGGCCCAAGAGTTGTCCATCACGGTGCTGGGGGCGGCTTCGTGCACGCCTGAGGCGGGGCGTGAGACCGCGAGTTTCTGCATCAACGGCCGCTTGCTGGTCGACACGGGCTGGAATGTGGTCGCCCGTCTGACGGCCTGTGGGATCGATCCTCTGGAGATCCGGGATGTGCTGGTGACCCACTGTCACCATGACCACTACATGGGGATTGTGTCGCTGCTGTTCGCCCAGGGTCTGCGGCAATCAGGGACAAGTGAGAAACTGCCCCTGAGCGTGTTTGGGCCTGCGGGAGAGGTGGGCCGTGTGGTCACAGATGCCTGGCGCTTTCTGCAGACCGACCGGTACCCGCACTTGGAGGTACCGGTGGAGATCGGGGATGTGGTGCCGGGAGATGAGCTCGATCTGGAGGGGTTGCGGGTTCTGGCGGCGAGGGCCCTGCATAATGTTCCCAGCCTTCACTACCGCGTCACGTCGGCCGGAGGGGCGGCGGTGACCTTCAGCGGCGACACGCCGTATAGCCCGGGGCTGGTCGAGCTGGCGAGGGGCAGCGAACTGCTCATCCATGAGGCCTCCCACGGCCCGAACTCGACGCGGGCAGTGGCGGATGCGGCGCACTCGGGGGCTCCGGACGCGGCCCATATTGCCGCGGAAGCCGGTGTCGGACGCTTGGGCCTGGTGCACCTTTCTCAGCGTGCCGCCGAAGACGCGCTTGCGGCCGCCAGGGCGATATTCGCAGAGACATTCCTGCCAATCGAGGGGGAGGTGTTGCGGCCCGGAACCATTGCGAGTCGGGAAGTCTGAGGGCTTGGCTGCCTGGACGGGCGCACCCGAGTGTGCGCCGCTACGCGCTCGGATGCCGAAGATTGTCGGGTCAAGGGGTCGGCCTGCGGGGGGCGCTCTGCCACAATGATGACGCTGTGATCGCCATCACTGTGAGGGGAGCGTGCCCCAGATGAAAGTGAAGATGATACTGCCGGCGCTGACCGAAGCGACGAGCCCGTTCTTCCGACCTGTGAAGTACTCCCTGTTCCCTCCGTTGGGCCTTGCGACGCTCGCGGCATACCTGCGGGACGACGATGAGATCACGCTGCAGGATGAACATGTTGAGCGGGTAGATACTGCGGATGAGCCCGAGCTGGTTGTCATACAGGTGTACATCACGTCGGCGCGACGGGCCTATGAGCTGGCCGATCACTACCGGGCCAAAGGGTGCCACGTTTGCCTGGGTGGGGTGCATGTGACGTCGCTGCCGGCAGAGGCGCGTCGGCACGCGGACACCATCTTCCTCGGGCCGGGTGAGGACACCTGGCCGCGGTTCCTGTCGGACTTCCGCGCCGGGCAGCCGGGTGCTGTGTACCGCTCGAGTGTACGGACGCTTATCGAGCAGCCCCTTGCGCGCCGAGACTTGATTAAGCGCCCCCTGTACCTGGTCCCCAATTCACTGGTGGTCTCCCGCGGCTGCCCCCACGCCTGCGATTTCTGCTACAAGACGTCTTTCTTCCGCGGGGGGAAGTCCTTCTACACCCGTGGGGTGGACGATGCTGTCGCGGAGATCGGCTCCCTGCCGGGGCGCCACCTGTACTTCCTCGACGACCACCTGTTCGGAGACGTGGGCTTCGCCGGAGCTTTATTCGACGCGATGCAGGGCATGGGACGCGTGTGGCAGGCGGGCGGGACTGTCCAGTCGGTCCTGGAGCCCGGCCTCATGCAGAAGGCGTCACGCGCGGGGCTGCGCAGCCTCTTCGTGGGTTTTGAGACGCTCAGCGCCGACAGCCTGCGCGAGCAGCACAAGCTTCACAACGTGCACCGAGACTACTCTGAGGCCGTTCGTCGACTGCACGACCTCGGCGTGATGGTGAACGCCAGCTTCGTCTTCGGGATGGACGGCGACGAGGCCGACGTCTTCGAGCGGACGGTGCACTGGGCCGTTGAGCAGGGGATTGAGACGGCGACCTTCCACATCCTCACGCCATACCCGGGCACACCCCTGTATCAGCGGCTTGCCGCCCAGAATCGGCTGTTGACTCATGACTGGGACATGTACGATACGCGCCATGCCGTATTCACGCCTGCCCGCATGTCGCCCGAAGAGCTTGAGGACGGTTACTGGAGCGCCTACCGGGAGTTCTACCGCTGGGGAAGCATCTTCCGTGGTGCCATGGCCAAACAGCACGTGGTTGAGCGCATCCGGCACATTGCGTATGCGGGCGCCTGGAAGAAGTGTGAGCCGATGTGGCACCTGGTGATCAAGGCCCAGAGGCTGCGGGCGATGGTTCCTGTGTTGGAGGCTTTGCTGGGCGGCCTGGCGAAGGAAGGGCCCGGCGAGACGGCGCCTCAGGTTGCCACGCAAGGACAGGTGGGCCCCGTGGGGCTGCGGCAATGAGGTAGACCAAGCAACCCCGCGGCCGTGCGTGGCGACGGCCAGGTGCGGCACGGACCCGGCGGCAAGACAGAACGTAGGGGTGGGACCATGGGCCTCAAAATCGAGCGTTGGTACAAGGTATTCAGCGACGGGAGTCACAACGCCTTCACCGACGTGTGTTGGTTCAGGGGCAGCCCGTATTGCACATTCCGGCACGCCACAAATCACCTATCCGAAGACGGGCGCGTGCTCGTCCTGCGAGGGAGTCCGGATGGCAGTCGCTGGCAGGTAATGGCCTCGATCCGCGGACCGGCCGACACCCGGGACCCTAAGCTGATGCCCACCCCGGATGGGTTGTTGTGCTACTCCTTCGTAGCCCTCCATGACCCCGGGGGCAGCCGATTCTCGGCGGGCTGCAGCCTGTCGAGAGACGGTGAGACCTGGGGGCCGTGGCGGCTCATCGAGGAAGACCTCATCTACTGGAGGCCCCGCTGGCATGATGGCAGGGGGTACGTGGCGGCCTATGGGGTGCAGGACTGCACGGTCGTCTTCAAGTCCACCGTGGACGGCCTGACCTGGGACGACGTGTCTGCACTGGCCCAGCGGGAGGGGCAGGAGTGTCCCAATGAGACGGCCTTCGACTTCGGATCCGATGGCGTGTGTTGGGCGCTGGTGCGGCGCGAATGTGGTGAGGGACATCCGCTGCTGGCCAGATCAGACCCGCCATACACGCGGTGGACGCGCGTCGAGTTGGCTATCAAGCTGCAGGGGCCTTGCCTGTGGCTGGTGGGGGAGCAGGTCTACATCTCCGGGCGGTGGTACCAGCCCGGGGGCCATGTCAACACGGCCATCTTCCGGCTCGATGGCATTCAGCCTGTGTGCCAGGTGGTCTTGCCCAGCGGCGGGGACACCTCGTACATGGGGGCGGCCAGGCATCCACAGGACGACAGGCGGTACTGGTTGACCTATTACTCGAGCCATGAGTACAGCCCGCGGGTCAACTCCCACGAGCATCCCGCGGACGTCTTCATCTGTGACGTGTTGTTTGACGACGAGTACTGACTTGTCGAAGTTCGCGCGATAGCAACGCAGGGGCTCCGCCCCTGCACGCGCCCGGGGCCCCGAGCACGGGCATAGTACCTGTTTAGCCTGTGGTCGCCGAGCGTGAGGGACAGTTGAGGTACACGTCGACAAGTCCCGGCAGAGACGGCAGACGGCTTGCGGGAACGTCTCGGGCCTGCGACCCGCACCCGCCCGGGGCTGGCCCCGGACCCACGAGCACGTACAAGGCTCGTGCTCGTTGTCGAACGCCACTGGCGCGTGGCTCGCGCAGGCGGCCTTATCGGATGTAGAATTGTCGTCCGACGAACGGCGTGCGCCGATGCCGTCTGCACCCCTTCGGGTTCGCGCCATTGAGTACGAGCTCAGGCTCGTACTCGAGGCATCGGCACGGTTCGCAGCGGTATCGCGCAAGCCCAAGCTAGCGCCTCCCGCAGGCGCGAGACCACTGGATTGTAACGGGAGTTTACACAAGCGAGTACTAAACCGACACACGAACGCAGACCGTGGAAATCACATTCCCTACCGGGGTGCAGGCATGCTCACAACAGCGCTGTTCGCAACGGCCCTCATCAGCCAGGCACATGCGGGGGCCGCGGCTCCCGAACGCTTCGACGTACTGATCCAGGCCGAGCAGTTCGTCCGTGGTACGGTGAAGGCCGTCCGCGGGCAGGGCTGGGCGGACGAAGGGGGCATCATCCAGTGCGCCGACAATTCGCCTGACTGGGCGGAATGGGAGTTCGAGGCGCCCCGGGGCGGCGTCTACCTGCTCTTTTGCAGACTGGCGGCCCAGGCCCCACGGCCTGTGGATGTCTTCATCGACGGCACCTTGATTCGGCGTGGCGCCCTGGCCGTCACCACCGGCGGCTGGAGGTCCTCGACGGCGCGCTGGTTCCCGGTAGGTCCTGTGCCCATGAAGGCAGGTCAACACACATTGAAGATCCTGCGCGCGACCTGCATTCCGCACATCGATGCCTTCGGGCTGATCCGCGATCCGGACATCGACCTTTCCCAAGGCCCCCTGGCGGTACCCGAGGACGTCTGGCTGGACGATTCCTTCGCGATCCAGGACTGGATGATCTGGACAATCGGCGGCATAGAACAGTTCACCGTGCAGGATGGGCGATACTGCATCACCAACGGACGTCATACCCTCAACCGCCCCTTGTACGCCACCAACGGGCCGGACACAGTGTTTGGGGGCGACAGGCCTCTGGTGGCGCTCCTGCGGGGGCCAACAACTAAGTTGGGCGTGCTGGCCGCCCAGATTGTGGGTGAGCAACAGCGCAGGTGGCTGCACGAGTGTGAGACCGTGCAATTCTCCTACGACGGCGCCTGCATTGAGTGGCGCATCAAGGACCCGATCCTGGGAGACAATGAGATGCGCTTGGCCGTGAGCGCTCTGCCGGACGCCGAGGGATTCATCACCCGGGCCGAAGCGCAAGAAGAAGTGCAATTGAGTTGGTGGTATGGCGGCCTGCGGGGCGACTATCCCGACAATCGGGGAGCCGCCGGCCCCCTTCCGGGGGGCAGAAGCGAGAACGACTGTGCGGACAACGTCGTGGACCCATCAGGTAGCACCGTCACCATCAGCAGGCCCGACGTGGCGGGTGCGGTGCTCTCCGTCGGCGTCTGCCCGGAGGCGAGGTGGGAGGCCGTCCCTGCAGGCGAGGGCCTCGCGGGAAGCGTCCGGACCACCTGTGGCTCGCGGCCGTGCTACGTCGTCGCCGCCGTGAGCCCAGAGGTCCTGCAGGAGGCCGCGGCCGACCCCGCACGCGCTTGGGCCCAGGCCCGAGCTCACTACGACGCCATTGCCGATCGGCTGGCCGTGGACACGCCGTATCCCACGCTGGACGGTGCCGTACGCGGCAACAATGCCTCCATGGACGGGCAGTGGCGGCCGCCGTCCTTCCTGCACGGAGCGCTGAGGTGGGGCTCGGAGTGTGGCGGATGGTACCTTGGCTGGCGCGGTTGGTACGGTCCCATCGTGGCGGGGGACTTCGAGCGGGTCAAGGCCGCGGCGAGATTCCACTTTGACCGCCAGTTCGCCGAGCCGGACACAGGGAAACTGAGCAAGGGGAAAGTGGCTTCATACGTCACCTTCGACGGTAAGCCCACCAAGGCCGGCTACAACATGCACGAAGTAATGCTGGATCACCTGAAGCAGTACTACTGGTGGACCGGCGACCACGAGCTGATGAAGGAGCTGTGGCCCAAGATCAAGCTCGCCTTGGAGTACCAGCGCAGGGAGATAGGCAAAGGCCTTGACGGGCTGTATACCAATGCCGTGAACACGTGGATATCCGACGGGCACCACTACAATGGCAACGCCTGCGCCCAGGCAAGCGCTTACGCGGTTGCGCACAACACTTTCGCCCAGAGCGTAGCTCGTCTAGTCGGAGACGACGCGGCATTCTACGCTCAGGAAGCTGAGAAGACCCGGCGCGAGATGAGCCGTCGCCTGTGGATAGCGGATCGGGGGTACTTCGCCGAGTACATCGACGGCGATGGCATCCTGCACGATGCGGCGGAAGCGCCCACGATCTACCATCCCATCGAGATGGGCGCGGCGGACTCCTTCCAGGCCTATCAGATGACCCGGTATGCAGATGATAGGCTCTGGCGTTTCGGCGATCAGATCCTCGCCAACGACTGGTTCCCGGTCATTGTCACCAATGGGCTGATCGGGTTCAACGAGTCGGCGAATACCGCCCTATCCTACTACCATGCCGGCCGCTTCGAGCGTGCGTGGCGACTGCTGAAGGTGTGTTGTGACTCGACCGCCAAAGCAGCCGTGCCGGGCAGCATAAGTTGCTACGGAGCGCGCGATGGCGCCCAGGGCACGTATGTGGACTTCACCGACGCCTCCTCGATGCTTGCGCGGACCGTTGTGGAAGGGCTGTTCGGCCTGCAGCCGAGGGTGGACGCCGGACGCGTGGAGTGGACGCCGCGCTTCCCATCCGAGTGGGATACAGCCGCCCTCAAGACCCGGGGCTTCGAATGCCGCTTCACGCGCAAGGACGACACCCAGCGGTACGTCCTGAGCACGGATGCGACACTCGAGCACAGGCTGATGTTGCCCGTGCCCTTCGGCAGAATTCGTGAGGTCACGGTGAACGGGAAGCTGATCGCGGCGCCGGAGACGGTGGCGACGGTCGTGCGGCCTTCCCTGTCGATTGCGGTCTCATCCGCCAGGGAGACCGTCGTGCAGATCAGCGGCGAGGGGGCGCTGCCCGCACTCGAGCATGACCCCGTGGTGTGTGTGGGTGAGCATGTGGCAATCCGCTGTCCGGGCGGTGTCATCGCCGAGCTTCTTGACCCCCAGGGCGTCCTGGCCGATGCACAGGTGAGCGGCGATGTGCTGGCTGGGAGCATCTCCAGGGACGATGGGCACCACACGGCCTTCGTGAAGGTTGCATGTGACGCCGGGGCCTTCTGGGCGCCGCTGGATATTGAGTGCGTCCCGCCATTGCGCATTGATAGCGCGCGTGTCGCCGCCGTGCCGGGGGTGGACGGCATGGGCCTGCGCCTGCAGGTACGGAACGGGGGCGGCGAGCCGCTGGAAGCACCCGCACAGGTCTGGTTCGCCGGCCGGCGGCTGGACATCGAGATCAATATCCCACCGCGGGAGACAGGTGAAGTGGACATCCCGTTGCCCCCAGAGACCGCGCTGACCCCGGGACACTCACCCATAGCTTTGCGGGTCGGGGCGCTTGAGGCCGCCACCACGGTTCGCTTCTGGCGACCCTTCGACATTACCCCCGAGAGTGGAGAGCACTTCAGGGCGCAGTGCGCACTGCTCAAGTTCGAGCGCAACGACACGCTAAGCGATATCTTCACCCGCGAGTACCCCGAAGATGCGGCCCCGGCGCCTCAACTCAACAACTGGACCTGGTACAAAACGGACTGCATCAATACGGACGCCATGCGCGCGCGAGCCGCCAACGGGGTGCTCCTCTCAACAGTGGGCGTACCCTTCGCCGTGACCACCAAGGGCAACGACGGCCTGTACGTGTCGCGCTGGCGACCTTTTGAGCAGGCGGCGCTCGTGCCGGTGGGCGTGCGTGGAGACAAGCTATACCTACTATTGGCCAACCACACTCACAACAGCCAGACGCACATGGAGCAAGCGCGCGTGGTTCTGCATTACCAGGATGGCACGCAGAACTCAGTTGGCCTGCGGAGCCCGGGGGACATTGACGGAATGCTGCAGCACTACAGCGACATGGCGCCGGAGTGGATCGGCGGCATTGAACAGGGTTGGTACGGACACGGCCGGGCCAGCGGCGTACACGCCGATGTGACGGACATCAACATTGATCCCTCACGCGAGCTGTCGGCCTTCGAGCTGCGCTGTATGACCCAGGAGACCCTCATCGGGCTTCTGGGGGCTACGGTACACCGTGTCGGTGAATGAGGGGGCGTCTCCTCAAGGCGAGGAGGCGGCGCTGAGGGTCCGGTTGACGAACTTGGCATGGCCGTCCAGCCACAGGCAGTTGCGGCGCCAGTTCGGGGGCGACGTGTCATCCGAGCCGCCGTGCCACTCACTGCGCGCATCCATCAGGCACGGATAGGGCGTCAGGTCGACGCCCATGAAGATGGGCGCGTCCAGGGGCAGCCCCTCGAAAAGATCCAGCCACGAATAGCTGGAACCCTCGGCCTCGAAGTACTGGGCGTCGGCCGGGCAGCGAAACACCTGCTGGTTCTTCGTATACGGACCCAGCACGTGGGTGATAGGCCACCTGCCCAGGGTCTCCACGGTAGGTTGTGGGGAGACATAGGGCAAAGTCCCATCGTAGTCGTCGCAGTACATGAGCAAGGCGAGACCAAGTTGCTTCACGTTGGACAGGCAGCTTGTGCGGCGCGCCTGGGCTCTGGCACGCGAGTACACCGGGAAGAGGATGGCCGCCAGGATCGCGATGATGGCGATGACCACAAGCAGCTCGATGAGTGTGAATCCCCGGCATCGCGACATGCAGCGAAACCTCCGCGCGTGGAGTGTGACGAGTTGACCGCCTGCTTGTGTGCCGCCACGGTATCCGGGCCGGCTCACCAGCCGAAGGATTGGAAGGCCTTCATGAGGGGAGACAGCTCGGCGCGCACCTGCGAGGGCATGCCGATGTAGCCCGCCACGATGATCTTGACGAAGGGCTGCATGCGGGCTCGGAGCCGCTGTTGGGTCTCCGGTGACAGCCTGCGGATCACCCCGCCCAGCCTGTGGATGGCCTCGGCGCCCTGCCGCACGGTTTCCCGGCGTTCCGCGGGCTCCCCTTGGGCGTACATCCTCATGGCGTCCCACATGCCCGTCTGTATGCGTTTCTGGACCTCCGGGTTGTTGGCCAGAGCGTCCGGCACCGCCCTGTCGAGGACCTCCAGGCCGCCCGCGAACAGCTTCTCAAGCTCCTCGTCGGACATGGCCTCGACCTTGCGGATCTCCCCGCCGACGTCACGGGGCGCGAGTTCGTATCCCGTTGCGGATTCGCACTCCAGAGCCTGCGCCATCGCCTCGACCGCCTCTCGGACGGTGACTTCGTCGGCGGCATACGTGACGGCCATCGCGGCCATCTGCTCCGTTGAGGCGACCTGGACGCCGGTCAGCTCTGTGAGGTACTCCAGTGCCGGCCCAAGCTCGGCGTCTTCAAGCTTGATGTTGATGAGCGTGTCGGCGTCCACAGCGGGCGGATCCTCGTTTTCGCGGAGCTCCTCTTCCGCGCACAGGATCAGAGCGGGTAGCGGCTCGAGGAAGCACGTTGCTGCCACCGCACGCAACGCCGCCGTCTGGGGGACGCTCTGGTGTAGGTACAGGCTCCTGTCGAGGAGCTTAGGCTGGCGGCAGACGATGAGGGTCTCCAAGTCATCTGAGAGCTCGATAAGCACATCGCTGAGGGTTGCCCCGTCGTAGTCCAGCCGCAGCTCGGGCCCGGTGCCATCCATCCCGAACATTGGGCCACGCGGCAGCGCCCCTGCGTCACCCTCACCGTCCTCGGAAGCCGTGGCGACCTCGTTCGTGGCGGCCTCAGGCTCGCACAACTCAATCCACACGCCTTCGGGGGTCTCGGGCGTCGCATCGTCCTCGAGGGTCTGTGGATAGGCGAAAGGGCAAGCCAGAAGGCACACCAGCAAGCTTGCAGTGATCTGGGTCATTGACAATCACCACCGTT
>Ga0272441_10016331_pt1 | contig 10277 bp, 7 predicted proteins | sample SSMProp6N_FD_193582 | JGI IMG/M metagenome (GOLD analysis project Ga0272441, IMG submission 193582) | Marine sediment archaeal communities from Little Sippewissett salt marsh, Falmouth, MA, United States - SSM-Prop-6N | ecosystem: Environmental > Aquatic > Marine > Wetlands > Sediment ... | reverse complement strand
CGTCTATCCCCATCCTCATGCCAAACTGAACGATCCCGAAGTCAGGGAACGGATCGAGGCCCTAGGCGTCCAGCATTTGGCCGATGAGGATCAGAAGAAGTCGACTGATACGCCTCACCACGACGGCAGCCACGGCCTGGAACGCTTCTTCGACGGCTGGGTCGACGCTTCGCCCGAAGACACGACCGTCGTCACGCCGGACGATGGCGACGAACACGCATCAGGATGGACCTATCGCGGCCACCTTCCCTCGAGTGACGGGCCATCCATCATCGGCGGCCGTGTTTGGGAAGCTTCCGGTTCGAACGTACCGACACTGGTCACGACGATCCGGGGTCTCAAACCGGGAACAGTGTATGATGTTGCCGCGCTTTTCATTGGAATTGATCCGGAACGGAAAGACATGAACTGGGAAATCGATGCCGGATTCGCTCCCCAAGAACTGACGTCGTACACCATTAGCAGCGAGGGGGTCCTGGCCACCGGCAATGTCACCACAACGGGGACGGGCGTCCAGCTCCTGGCGCCGGTCGGGAAACGGACCGCCGACGCAATGGGTGAGATTCGGGTCTACCTGAACACCTCTGACTATGGCCCCCACAGCCGCAGCCGTTACGACGGTCTCGGCTACAAAGTCTGCGAAAACCCTTGAGCGTTGCTGCTTCGGCAAACGGCTGAAGGTTATCAGGGCACCTTTCGTTATGAACCTAAAGAGAATCTCAAGAGATATCCTCTCCATAGGAGGACAGGTTGCATGCCCATGAGTTTCCATCGCTTCGGCCCACCTCTCTTCGCTTGCATCGCGCTTGGGATGAGTTGCGCCGCGACAGCGTGTCCCGCCGTCTCGACGACCATTGATTTTCTCGACTACTGTTTCGCGCGGACGGATCTCTCAATCGGCTACTTCACTGAAGAGCAGTACGAACACGTTATTCGTTCAGTCGCGGAAACCGGAATCACCAAAATCTACTTGCGCGTCGACGTGTGTGGTCTCACGCTCTATCCAAGCAAGGTGGGCAAGCAATACGCTGGAGACGGGCGCGATCCCGGTTCGACCTTCCTGGCAAACACACTGAAGCAATACGATCCCGCCGCAAAAACCATTGAACTGGGCCACCGTCATGGCCTTGAGGTCTGGGCTTGGGACACGCTCTTCGATGACGAGGCGACCATGGTCTACTACGGGCCAGATACGGAGCCGGATCTGAGGCGGCGTTTCGGCGAGTATCCGCTCAAGGACCCGTTCCTGGTGGAGAATCCCCAGTTTCAATGGCGCCTTGATCCGCGGATCGACGCCAGGCAACAAGAAGCGGCCAAAGCCTATGACCTCGACACACCGGTCACGGCGATCCGTATCACCAGCGACACGCGCTCGGCCACGAACCGGATCACGGGCGAGATGTTCGATATCCTGGTCAGCGGCGACAACCGTGATTACCGCGTCTACCAGGGCGATTGGGCATTCCGGGTTGAATCCGAGAAACCACCTATCTTGCTCATAGAGGGATTGGAGATCCCGGAACCGTACATCAAGCTCGCGTTTCACAAGCCGTGGCCGGTGGACCAGGGCTTCACCCTGTCCGGCGAGCCCGACAGCTTTGCACAGCTTCGTTGTGGAGGCGCCTGGCAAGAGTCGCTCTGTGATTTCCGAGACCAGCTTAAACCGGCGAGTCACGGTGGATTCGACTTCATCGCATCTCGCTTTGCCTGGGACTACGGCCGCCGGGTGCTGGGCATCGCCAGGCAGGCCCCCCTCTTGCCACGCTACTACGGGATGGTCGAGTTGGGCTACCCAGAGGTCCAGGCCTACAAGCTGGCCAAGCTGCGCGAGCTGGCAGCCTATGGCTTTGACGGATTCGCCTACTCCATCCGCACGCACACCCTTGGCCGCGCTCTCCAACACTACGGCTACAACGACGTAACCCGTGATGCCTTTCTCAAGCGCTATGGGAAAGACATTTGGACAGAGAATTTCGACCGCGAAACCTGGCTCAGCCTGCGTGCGGAGGCGGTGAACGACTATCTTGTCCAAGCGGCCAAATCGCTTGGACCGCGGCCGCTATACATGGACTTGCCGCGGCAAGAGCCGGGAGCGCCCTATATTCGACCGTATGGCGGAATGCCGTTTCAGCCAGAGGCCTGGGTTCGGACTGGCGCCGTGGCAGGCATTCGTATGCTCGGAGTGTCCTCCGAACAGAGGATTGAGCCTGAGTTCACCGGCGCCGATCAGGTTCAAATCGTGCGTTTCGTCGACAACCGGCACATAGGGTCCCCGGACGAGTTTCGGGAAAGATTGCAGCGCTGGTTGAGAAATCCAGTGCTTGATGAAATCGAGTATTACGAAACGCTTCTCTACACCGACCGCCCGGAATATCTGTTGATCATTCGGGAGGCACTGGCCGCAAGGTCAAAAGGTTCACCCTAATGATCGAGAAAGGGCTTGTTCTTCTACTCGTCTCGACGGTTCCATGCGTCTTGTCTGCCGAAGAGACGGACCGCTGTACACGCGTCCGGCCGGAGATTATTAGCGTCGGCGAAGGCGCCATCCAGAATGCCGGATGCGGACCGGAGATCTGGCGTGGCGGCCCGAGCAATGGCGAGACGCGCCTGGTCAAGACCATTGTTTCTGTCAGTGACTACGCCGTCAATTCCATGATCCGCGTGAAATGGTCCGATTACGAGCGCGCTGAGGGAGAATACCTTTTCGACACGATGGATGAGCATTTCGCGTACTGCATCCAGTACGGGCAGAAGCTCAACATCGGCTGTTTCGTCACAAGCACCAATCACGGTATCTCGATCGACGACGCCTTGTGTGCGTACCCGGTGTATGTGCACGAGGCGCTTCAGAAGAGCGAAGACCAGGACATCAAGTACACGACGTCGCGTGGCGGTATCACGCGGTGGGAACCCAACTTCGAGAACGATTACTTCTTCGAACGTTACGATGCGTTGTTGGCGGCCTTCGCCGAATACCTCGACGGCTCACAGACCTTTGAAGGGAGAACGATCCAGCGCAAGAAGCTTGTTCGCTACATCGAGATGCGCCATTTCGGTTTCTGGGGCGAAGGGGCATATCCGAAAGCGCTTGTTCCCTCGAACTCGGCATGCCTGATTCGATTCGCGGATGCTTTCGCGAAGCACTTCCCCGACATCCGCCTGCTCGTCCCGACCAACGGCATGGTCTACAGCCCCGACAACTACGACACAATTGTCGACTATCATTTCCATCTCCTCAACGCCAAGAACAACGTTGGGCCCTTCGGTATCTTCCGTGACAACTGGGGCTGGGATGAGAACCTGAGCTATGTTCAGAAGATCTACTACGAGGCCAACAAGTATGAGAAGGACGGCGTCAAGTTGTATGCGCTTCTTCGGGATCGCTGGAAGGTGGCCCCGCTCGTAGGCGAACCGCTACAGGCCGTTCCCAAGGAAGGTTTCCGGCCCTACATGCATCTCCTCCAGCAGGTGAAATACCTTCACCCGGCCGTAATCAGAAACTGCAACGTCTCAAGCGGAACGAAGTGGTACGGCAATCCCACGGGCTACAACGCCTATGACGATCCCCAGGCCATGGCCGACTTCCACGCGATGTACGCGATCATCGGCTTCCGGTATCTTTTCACCGAGGCCGCAATCACCTGGTCAGATGACGAACTGATGGTTGCCGTGGACTGGCTCAACATCGGCCTTACGCCGACGTATGACGAATGGCACGTGCAGTACATCATCAAAGATCAAGCGGGTAAGGAGATCTGGAGTGGGCGCTCGTCTCTCGATCTGCGAACGCTGTTCCCAAACGAGAACACGCCGCCGGGTGTTGTCAGTGCTGACGACGCGACGGCGCACACCGACCGCTTCACAGATGTACCGAAGGCAGGGCGGCTGTACCTTCAGATCGTCGATCCCTGTGGCGTGTCGCCGCCCATGGCGCTGAGCATCAAGGGCAGAACCGAAAAGGGAAGGTATCTGTTGGCGGAGAAGTAGCGAAGAAGTCCTGAATGAACACGGACCCGACGGAAGGATTGTCACCTATGCATGCGGTACAACGCGGCCTACGAAGACCGATTGGGGTCTTGATCGCTCTTGCGGTATTGGGATTGTTTCAGGCGGCGGCAGCCCCTCCCGGCGTCGTGCCGCTTTTCCCTTCGCGAAACCTTGCCGAGGCATCACCGGCGCGATTCGATGTCCATGTCAATGACCTGCCAGACGACGCCGTCCCGGTAGTCCCACCGTGGAAGGCATTCAAACTTGATCCCGAATACCGCGGGGGCTGGGTGGTCGTAGGCGACCTCACCGGTGACGGCGCCGCCGAGATCGTTAGTGCCCGAAACGGCGTGCCGGGCAAGGACATCCACTACACCTCTTCTGTGGTTGTTCACCGGCTCGACGGTTCGGTGTTATGGAAATGGGGCAATCCGGACGCCCGGAACGCCATCCACCACGACGTGGCCTGCCAGATCTACGACCTCGACGGCGACGACCGCAACGAGGTCGTTCTGGCCGCGGACCGCCGTGTGGTCGTGCTCGAGGGCGCCACGGGAATCGAACTTCGTGAATTCGAAATCCCGGTGAACGCGTCGGATTGCATCACCTTCTGCAACCTGTCGGGCGGCGGCCGCACATCGGACATGCTGGTGAAAACGCGCTATGGACAGATTTGGGCCTACGATATCGACGGGAATCTGCGCTGGACCGTCGAGAAGCCCGGCGGATATCGAACCGCGCATCAGCCCTTTCCCATCGACCTCGACGCCGACGGGCGGGATGAGATCATCGCCGGATTCGCCGCGCTCAATCACGACGGCTCGCTCCGCTGGCGCTTGCCCGACGCCATTTGCACCGCCGGCCACGCCGACGCCATCCGGCTCTTTCGTGACGGGCAACATCCGGCCGACAAGCGCCTACTGCTGACTCATTGCGGCGGCAATCGCATGGACATGATCGACGGCAACGGCAAGGTCTATTGGACTGTGACGGGCCTGCACTTCGAATCCGTCTTCTTCGGCGAACTCGATAAGGCCCTGCCGGGACGCGAAATCGTCGTCGACATCTGCCACCAGCCTTGGGGGAAACAGCCCCTGCTGGTTCTCGACGACAAGGGGAGCCCGCTGGGCCGCTACAGGACCATGCGGAGCCGCCAGCATCGGCTCGTGGACTGGTTCGGCACGGGGGAAGATCTCATCTACTGTGGGCAGACCCGGGCCTTGCTCGACGCAAAAGGAAACAAACGGGCGCGCTTCGAGACCCCCATGCCGGACGGCGCCCGCGGGCCCGACAACGAGGGCAGGCTCCTCTACATGATCCATCTCGCCGACGTAACCGGAAACGGGCGGCCCGACCTGGTGGTCAATACCGTTCCGGGCACAGCGATCTGGCTCTTCAAGAACGAGCACGGCGCGAAGAACCTCTCACCTGAGCGGCTCACTATGCCCTTCAACGCAACGCTATATTGAGCACCAGGACGAGGATGGCAGGGGCACGGCAATGCCGCAACGCAAGACCCGACCCCAATTGCTTCATTCACTTGGTTGGGCCGGCGATCCGAGGACGAGGTTGAGGCCGTAGATGGAACTCCCACCGTGTTTGGCGCCCGCGTAGAACGCGAGCAGCCAGCCCCCGTCGTGCAAGCGCGTCATCCAGGGATAGGACCAGTCCGCAAAGCGCTCCTCACGGGCCGGAATCCGGATGACACACCGTTCGCGCCGCCACACAAGCCGGTCGAGTTCCGCGCTCCAGAGATAGATGCGGCCGCCCGTATCGTCCAACGGCCCCCGGATGGACTGAAGTGCATGCAGCGTACCGGGCATCTCGGGTGAGACCATGATGAAAGGGCTTGGCTGGCGGCCTGGGCGGCCTTCCGTAAGGGCGATGCCCGAGGGACGAATCTCCCACGTAGCGCCCAGGTCGTCGGAGACGGCGAGGTCGTAGCGCCGTTCCGCGTCTCCGGGGAGGCGGAACAGGCCAATCAAACGGCCTTGGCAGAAGACGACCGCCGGTTCGAAGTACCGGCGATCCGTCACGGTGCGGGGCGGCCCCCATGTCCGGCCATCGTCCGTGGACGTCGACATCCAGATCCCGGACGACGGCGGCCCCGGTTTGCGGTAATGCCCGAAGACGACAAGACCCTCACCGGGGACATCGAGTATGTGGCCGTACACCGAGCCGGTCCGGTTATCGGCAATGCGGGAGGTGTCGACGCGATCCCAGGTTGCCCCGTCATCGCGCGACCGCCATCCGAAAATGGTATTGCGCTTATCTCCGCTGAACGCCATGGCCAACAAGACGGCCGCGCCGTCACCGGCGATGCCGAGCGCGAGGTTTCCGCAGTCCTTGTAGCGCTTGTCGTCCTCGGGGAAATAGCAGAGGAGACGTGGGGGACTGAACGTGCGGCCACCGTCTCTGGATACAGACACGGCCGGTCCCGAGCCACCCTGGTTGTGACCAACCCCCGCGCTGTAGGCAAGGATGAGCGTCCCATCCGTTGTGGTGACGAGCTTCGGCCAGGACAAATGGGCGATACGCGGCTCGCCCGTCGATTGCACAAGCAAGCGCCACGGGCCTCCCTCTCCCCCTACTGTCCCGATCGAATTCTCCGCCGCCGCCACGCCCACCAGAAGCGCCAGCGCCAGTCCGCCGGTCAACATTCCTCTTCCCTGCATATTGTCATTCCTCTCCCCAGCCCGACGAGGCTGAGCGTGGTAAGGTCTGGTCCTACAACACACTACGCACAACCAATCCCCGCGCGCAAGACTGGAGACTTTCCTCTGAGTAGGGCCCCGACCACCTCACCCCGCTTGATTCGACATTCGGCTTGTGATTGAATCGGGGATTGACGTGGTTGAGACCGCAATCGTGATGCTGGGGGTATAATCCCGCACCGCGCACGAGCGGCCCACCATGTCCGCCAAGGCAACGCTATACTGACTTTCGGAGGCACCGAAATGAATAGACGGGAGCTGTTCCAGGCGGCCGGAGTGGGGGCGGTGGCCATCGCTGCGCTCCCCCGCTGGCTTCGCGCCGCCAGCAATGAAGCGGAATGCGACGTGGACGTCCTGGTCATCGGCGGGGGCACTGCAGGTACTATCGCCGCGCTGCAAGCCGCCCGCGCCGGGGCGCGCACCATGCTCATCGAGATGGGCAGCCAACTTGGCGGAACCACCACCGTCGGCGGGGTCGACTTCCCGGGGCTCTTCCATGCCTGGGAGGAACAGATCATCGCGGGCATCGGCTGGGAACTGGTCAAGCGTGCCGTGGAGCTGGAGGGCGGGACGCTCCCCGATTTCTCGGTCCCTCCCCAAAGGCACTGGCACCACCAGGTCCGCATCAACGGGCAACTGTATGCCGCGCTGGCCGAGGAGGCTTGCCTCGAGGCTGGCGTAGCCCTCTGCTACTACGAAATTCCGCAGACGGTGGACGCCACGGGCAGCGGCTGGCAGGTCACGACGGCGGGCAAAGGGACGGGCCGCAGGATTGCGTGCCAACAACTGGTCGACTGCACAGGCGGCGCCGACATCGTCGGGATGCTTGGCCTGCCCCGGCTACGGGAAGGGACTACCCAGCCGGGCACGTTGATCTTCCAATTCGGCGGTTATGACAAGAACAAGCTCGACGCGGATACGATCGAACAACGCTACCGCGACGCCTTGGCGGGTGGCCGATTACAGGAAGGCGACTACTCGCACGCCAGCGGACATTTCGTGAACTTCTTGCGCAGCGGCGGCGGCAATGCCCAGCATGTCTTCGGGGCGGACAGTTCCACTTCTTCCACCAAGACCCAAGCCAATATCGCGGGCCGCACCTCCGTACTGCGGCTCTTGCGCTTCATCCGCTCCCTGCCGGGTTGCCAGGATGCGCATCTCTTGAAGATGCAGCAGGAAACGGCCGTGCGCGAGACCTACCGGATTGTGGGCGAAGTGCAGATCACCCACGACGACTACGTCGGCGGGCGCCGCTTCGACGATGCCGTGAGCTACTCGTTCTACCCCATCGACCTGCATGACAAGCATGGCGTCACCCCGAAGCCACTAAAGCGCGGCACGGTACCGACGGTGCCGCTTCGCGCCCTCGTGCCCAAGGACAGCCGGAACCTGCTGGTCGCCGGCCGTAGCGTCAGCAGTGACCGCCTGGCGAATTCCGCGTTGCGGGTACAGGCTTCCTGCATGGGTATGGGGCAAGCCGCCGGCGCCGCGGCGGCACTTGCCGCCAAACGGGAGACGACGCCGAAGGACGTTCCCCTGGCAGCCCTCCGCGCACTGCTCCGCGAACACGAGGCAATCCTTCCAGCATAAGACGAGAACAACGCCGTGCCGAAATGCCGGCCGCGAGGCATAATGGCTATCGAGCCGAATGCAAGAGCGCACCTGAGGAGAGTCCTGAATGTCAAGAGCACTCGTCATTGCAGCAGTCCTGATCATTGTAGCTAGTACGCCCCTGTCGGCGGACGAGCCAGATGCCCGTGCAACGCACTTCACCTTCAAGAAACACGGGAAGCTGATAGATACTCCTCCGGAAATGCCGAAACCTGGGCCGTACTACACCACGCTCGTCAACATGGAGGAGGTGCCAGGATTCCCCTTCGAATATGCCCTGTACTTCTCGACGGACCATCACCGTGGGGAGGGAGGTATTTGGATGTACGTCTGCAACGGGATTCCGACGGCCCCTGCCAACTGGAAATCCTACGGCCAGGCGGTTGCCGGCGGCGACTTCGACTATCTCGAAAACAAGCCGGCAAAGAATCCAGTGTTCGTGGATCGCAAACAGGGCCGCCAAACTGAAACGCCGCACGTGAATGTCATTGACCGCAAGGTCTTCATGACCTATCACAACGCCGGCGCGGGGCATTGCCAGTCCACCTTGCTGGCCACTTCGACAGACGGCGTGAATTTCATGCGTATCAACGGCAACGACGACTCCATCATCCTCGATTATGACTCGAAGAAGGAGGCCGGGGATGGGCATACCGGCTATTTCCGATGGCGGCCCAATCTTTTCCCGAAGGTGGACTACACCTACATCGGCTATTCGCTGCACGGCGGCGGGGATGACTTCTACGGAGCCATGTGGGGCTCGAACGACGCGATGCATTGGGACAAGATTCAGGTCTTCAATTCCATCGAGGGGCACGCCGTCGAAGGAAACGCCATCGTGCGGCGACGCTCCATTGACCCGGACTCCATTACGTCCCTCGGGAACGGGGAGTTCGTCGCGCTTTGTTCGCTCGGAAACCGCGCCTCGGGCATCGTCAAACGCCGGCTTCAGTTCTACGAGGTGTTTCTCGGGGAGGACGGCAGAACGCTGACGCGCGAGTGCCGCAAGGTCCTCGGCAACGGGCCCGCGGACGCCTTGGATGCGGAAGAACTCGGTCAGGCTACGACGGTGGTCATCGACGGTACATGGCATCTCATCTACATAGGCACGCGTGATGCAGCCGGCAAGAACACGATCTTGTGCGCCACCGGCAAGCTGGACCGCTCGGCGCCCAAGAGCACAAGACTGGAACCGCACGAACAGCAGCGCGATTTCCGGTAATGCGTATCAGGCGAGGAAGATCGCGAAGTGGTTCATCCAAGGACTGGCAGGTCAACACAGTGACCCCGCCCGAGAAGGCGGAGGACGGGGTCATTCTGCGGAACAGCGTCTCCAACCTGACCGGCACGATCGATGTGCGCATGCTGCGACCCGCGCCGGGCCAGCGTAAGCTCCAGATCCTGAGCGGGAAGGACGCTCACACGGTTTTCGGACACGAGTTCACACCGCCGAGCCCGGCTGGGCCACAAGCCAATGGACACCGTGTCATGTTTTCGCCGACGGAGCCAAAACGCCGCGACGAGTTCCTCACGGTCATGCTCATAGCTGACGAGAAGGCAGAGAAGCCGCCCGTTGGACTCACGGAGTTAGCACACGTATTCGTTCTAACCATTGCCGACCGAACCGTCGTGCTCAGCCGGTCCGAAGAACCCGTCAACGAAGCCATCGAGGTAGCGGTCAACACAGCCGACACGGGCCAACTGATTCTGACGGGGCTCGCCCCGGGGCCCTGGAATGTCCGCGGCACAGACCCCGGAGTGCGTCTCAATCTGAACATCACAGCCGAAAAGCCGACGGCATTCCTGAGCGTCGGTCGCGGCAAACACATCATTGCTCCCGGTTCCGCTCAACCTGCTGAAGACCGGTCGGAACAGAGTGGAGGTCGGGAATCATGATTGAACCTGGCACGATAGACAAGCAAGCTCTGGAGACATGAAGTACTATAGGAAGCGCTGGTGCTGGAT
>Ga0272441_10016330_pt1 | contig 10277 bp, 7 predicted proteins | sample SSMProp6N_FD_193582 | JGI IMG/M metagenome (GOLD analysis project Ga0272441, IMG submission 193582) | Marine sediment archaeal communities from Little Sippewissett salt marsh, Falmouth, MA, United States - SSM-Prop-6N | ecosystem: Environmental > Aquatic > Marine > Wetlands > Sediment ... | reverse complement strand
CGAGACCATGGACTGCCTGGATGTGGCCCACGAACTGGGTGGCGTGATCGTGGGGTGCTCCAACATGATCATGCCCGGCACACCCATTGAGAACATCCACGCCATGCTCGACTGCATTCGGGAGAAGCGCTGATGCCGACGCGCCCCGGTGAACGTGCGATCGACAGCTACCGCTGGCTGGCGCGGTCACGCACACTGTTGATCGATGCCTATTGGCCTCCGCTGAATCCGCGGCTCGAATACGACGCCACGGACCTCGCCCGCGCCTGCACCGAACTCAACGCCAATGCGGTACGGTTCGGCACAGCCGGCAAGTACGCGCTGGTTCCAGACGCGCGATATCCCGCGCACCCGGACCTCGCCGGCCGTGACCTGCTGCAGGAGACGATCGACGCCCTACGTCCCGTCGGGGTAAAGACCATCGGCTACGTACCGGTCTCCCACGGCCTGCCGCAAAGCCTGCTCCGTGACCGACGACCGGAATGGGCGCTGCGATTGGACGACGGCAGCCTCGGCAAGGCCGTCCAGCACTTCGGGGGCGAACCGCTGTGCCCCACTTGCCCTTTCGGTCCCTATCAGGCTGACATCCTGGACTTTATCGACAAGATCGTCAACGGGTACGACATCAGTTCGCTGTACCTCGATGGCCCCTATTACGACTGGAACATGGGCGCGGCCCGCGAGGTCTGCCAGTGCCCGGCGTGCCGCCAGCGATTCAAGCAGGATACGGGGGGGCAACTGGCCACTCAGGCCGAGATCGACGCGATGAGCGCCGACGAGCGAACGGCGTTCTTCGAACGGTTCGACCAGTGGACCAGCGAGGGACTGGGCAGCCTGCTCAAGGCAATCAACACCATCGCCAAACAGCGTGACCTGCCGGTGATGTTCAACGTTTACGCCGCCGCGTGGCGGACCCCGGCCGTTGAGAAGCAGATGATCGCCGAAGCCGACGGGTTCCTGCTGGAGTCTGACTTCGGTGGCCTGAAAGGACTGGCGTTGAGCCAATACGAAGGCAAGATCGCCTGGCGCTACACGCGCCCGCACAACGCCTGGCCGCGGATGAGTACGGCTCGAACGGAATTGGCGGACGCCGACTGCGGCTACGAAACCATCGCCTGGGGCGGCGCGCCCATCGTCTCGTACGGTGGACGATTCACCTACGGCTGCGGCTTCGGCCAACCCATTCGGAAGATGTTCGACATGGCTCAGCGCGTGGCCCAAGCCGATGAAGGCTGCGAACCGTTCGGCCACATCGGGCTGATCGAACTGCATCGTCAGCGCGACTGGTCGCAAGAGCCCCGCGATGCGCTGGCCGGGGCCTATCTGGCGCTTCATCAGCAGGGCCTGCCGGTACTGACGCTTCCGCGTGATGCGGCAAGTGACATCGACACGCTGCGCCGATTCCCCGTGGTGATGATCCCCTCACTCCTGCCGCTGACCGATACCGAGCAGCGCGTATTGCGCGACTACATTAGCGAGGGCGGCGGTTTCATCGTCGCCGGGCGAGATGCTGTTGCGATGACCGCTGCGCCGGACCTGTTCGGCGTGGCCCGCCTGCCGGCAGACGATCCGCGAACGACGCGCTGGGCCGGACTGGCCTTCTGGGATCGGGCCTGGGATGTGTACGTGCGCCCCGATCCGTCATTGGGCATCCCCCCCGCTCACATGGCCGCCGGGGGCCTGCTGCCGGTGGACGGGCCGGCCCACGTGGTGGCGGTCGACGGTGTCGAGTGCCTAGCTGTAATCATTGGCGGCGACGCCGATCCGCCCCTCGGTCCGGGTGTGGTCGTCCGATCGATTGGCCGGGGCAAGATCGCCACGTTCACGTTCGACGTGGGCCGCGCGTTCAGCCTGACCGGTGAACCGGGCTTGGCTGGACTGCTGGGGCGCATGGCCGATCGTCTGTCTTCGCGTCCCTCGCCCTGCCGCATCGACGGTGCCGACGGCGTCATCGCCAGTGTATTCAGCGGCGATGGCAAGGCATTGATCCACCTGCGCAATCCAACAAACCGACCTCGACGAGTTACCGTCACGTTGCGGCGGACGGCCAATGCTGGTGCGGTGAGTCTGCGCAGTCTGGCCACCGATGAGTTGCTCACCGCCCAGGTCTCGGCGGGTGGCGTCACACTGGACGAGTACGAAGTCACCCAATACGACTGCCTGGTCGTTACCGGCTGGGATGCATCACAAGGAGCCCTGCATGCGTGATCTTCGAGGCAAGCGGGCGCTGGTCACGGCCGGCGGGCAGGGCATTGGCCTGGCGATCGCAAAGGAACTGCTGAGTCAAGGTTGCAATGTCACAGTGAGTTACCGCTCGAGCAGGGCCGGGGCGGAGAGTTTCGTCGCCGAGGCGATAGCGGCCGGGCGGTGCGCGTGCGCAGTCCAAGCCGACTTGACGGTTGAGGACGGTGTCAATCGCGTCGTGAGCGAAGCGGTCGACTGTCTTGGCGGATTGGATGTGCTCATCAACAACGCCGGTGGTCTGGTGGAGCGGCGTCTGATCGATGCGGTCGATCCCGACTTCCTCCAACGCGTGATGGACATCAACGTCAAGAGCATGGTGATGGTCACCCGGGCCGCCGTGCCGCACTTGGCCGCGGCCGGCGCTGCGAGCATCGTGAATCTCTCGAGTCTGGCCGGGCGCAAGGGCGGCCACCCCGGGTCGCTCGTGTACTCGATGTCCAAGGGCGCGGTGCTTACGTGGACGCGGGCCTTGGCCGCCGAGCTCGGGCCCAAGGGGATTCGGGTCAACGCGGTCGCACCGGGCTTCATGCTGGGCAGCAGCTTCCACGCCACGCACACCACCGATGACTCGGCCAGAAAGACGATCGCCACGATTCCGCTGGGCCGCGCCGGGAACTGCGAAGACGTCGCCCGGGCCGTGGCCTATCTGGCCGGCGAGTACGACGGATTCATCACCGGCGCCACGCTCGACATCAACGGCGGCGTGTACTGCGCCTGATATCGCTTCACGACGGAGACACCTCATGACGCAACGCCCACTCATCCTCGCATGTGCTGTCGCGATGCTCACAGGCAGCGCAGCGGTCACGGGCGAGCGTGAAGGTGCCATTCGGTGCGGTGGTCGGCTTCCAGTAGAAGTTGCCGCCCCAGCCGCCCCACTGGCAGAACGTGCAGGCGGTGATGCCGCTCAGGACGACTTCGACCTGCAGCGGCGTGGTATCGGCATCGCAATTGCCGCAGGCGCTGTCGAACTCCGGGCCGCGGCCGCCGGCGCACCTCCTTGCGGCGCTTGCCCTAGCGGTTCATCTGCGGGTCGCGAGGCGGGCCGCCCGGGTGCGGCACCACCTTCGGGAACGGTTTGCGGGTCTCCTTGATCGGCTCCTCGACGTATTCCAGGAGCACGCCGATGAACGGGTCGACGCGGGCCTTGTAGCTGTCGTCGAGCACGGCGCGGAGCACCTGGCGGAGGATGATCCGCTCGGCCATGTTGCCCTCGGTGGGCTGCGCGGTGCCGCGCCATCGCGGATTCATCTCTGACTGCGTCCAGAACTCCACCCACTCGGTGGTGCCGCCGCCCCACTGGGCGATCTTGTCGAACGTGGTCAACTCCTTGTCGTAGTTCGGCAGCTTGAGCCGCCGCTCGATGTACTTCGAGGTCCGCACCTTGATGGTGTGGAACTGGAACCCTTTCTCGACGGCCTGGGTCACCAGCGTTTCGATCTTCTCCAGCGAGTCTTCCTTGGGCGGGGCGTCGCTCATGATGACGACGATCTTCATCGCCTTCGTGCTCGGCGACCACGGCTGGTGCAGGATGCTGACCAGGGCCTCCAGGACGGCCTCGGGAATGTCGCCTCCGCCCTTGGGCTTCTCCGGCATGAGCCGCTTCTGAAGGTCGGCCGCATTGTCCGTCAGCGGAATGTCGCGCGTGACGAACTCGTCGCCGTGGTCTCGGTAGAGCGTGACGCCGATGCGCGGCTCGCGGCTGACGAGCTCGAAGGCCCGCATCATCTTGATCACGTCGCCCTTGATCCACTCCAGCGGGCGGCCCATCGAGCCCGTGGTGTCCAGGGCCAGGCCGACGTCGAGTTGGTCGAGGTGGAATCGCTTGATCTCCAGGTCGCGCCGCCACCTGGGATCGGCCGTGTCGGCAATCTTTTCCCCCGGCGGCATCATCTCGCTGCGCCCGGCGTAGGGCGTGCAGTCTCTCGGGCGGACCTCCTTGTACGCCTGCTTCTTGTACCAGTCCATCCAGCGCTTGTACGTCGTGGCCCACATCACCTCCGAGCTCTCCAGCCGCAGGTCGCTGTGGTGCTTGACCTCTTCGGTCGTGAAGCGCCGCATCACCAGCTCGGCCCGGTAGGCGTCGTCGAGGACCTTCATCCGCTCGATGACCCAGCGGATGAGGTCGGTGCACTGCCAGCGCTTGATCGTGTCGCCCAGGGCCCACAGCGTGCGGATGTCGCTGGGATTGATCGAGTTGGTGTTGGCGAAGAGCCACTGGATGCGCTTCTTGCTGAGCGACGTGGGCCCGTCTTCCTCGATCAGGCCCACGAGGCCGATCCGCATGTCGCCGCGCAGCAGGTTCTTCTCGGCGAACTCGAACGCCCGGCGCTTCCACAGGGCCCGATGTTCCGCCTTCAGCCGCCTCTGCCGAGCGTGCAGCGCCTCCCAGGCATACAGCCGCACGATCATCGCCTTGTCTTCCTCCATCACGCCGATCAGCTTGTTGGTCGTCCGCTCGTCGTCGATCATGGCCAGGCCGATGACGGCCATCGACCGGGCGATCCAGTCGGGACTTCGGAGGTGCTTGTCGTAGGTGTCCAGGAACAGCCGGAGATAGGCCTCGATCGACTCGGGCCTCTGCGTGTGTTTCAGCGGCTTCGGCGTGCTGGGCGCTTCGGGCTTCTCCGGCGCCGGCGGGACACCGGGGGCCGGTCCCTCGGTCTGCGGCACGCCCGGGGCCGGACCTTCGGTCTGTGGAGCCTCCGGCTGCGGGGCGACCTCGGGCCCCTCCGGCGTCTCGATCGGGAACCGCTCGCGACCCCGGGGATCCTCGGCGGCCGCGACGACCCCCGCGGTCGTCGTCAGCAGCACCAGGCCCGCGACACAGACGATAAACACAGACAGGTTTCTCATTGCCGGCGCCTCACGTGGCTCGCGTGCCCCCGACCCCCTCACATTATAACCGCGAACGAACGCGTTGGTAGTGCTTCATTGTCCGAAGCGTGCCGGGACGTGCCCGGCGGTGACCCTGACTGGTCCTGGGGTCCCCGTACGGGTCCCTGCGGCCCAGCCGACAAATCATCAACCGGTTCTCTCGCAAGACCTGGTATGAAAAGCGTGAAGGGGTCAACCTCGACTGTGCCGACAGGTTCAACGCAGATAACGGCGGCGGGGCCGGCCCGCCTTCACCTTGTGAGAGAGCTCGACGACGTACGACCGTCCGCCGCAACACGAACCGGGGTGCAACATGCCATGCCTGTGTACCGTTGCTCTGGTGGTTCTGTCATGTCTGTGCACACCCTTGCTGTCAGCCGGGCCGGCGTTGGCCCAGACTGCGAGGAACTGGCGCAAGGAATCGGTCGACATTCAGGCTCACAACGCCGCGCGGATCGACAACGGCGGCCGGATCGCCCTGCGGCTGGTCGGCGAGGGGGCCGGTAAGGACAGGAATACGATGCCCGAGGCGCTCATGGACGGCAGCGCGCGCTCCCGGTGCGTCACCTGGGGCGTGCCGATCGTCTACCGCATCGAGCTGGTGGCCAGGCTGCCGGTGACGCACGTGAACTTCATTTGCAGCAACCAGGCTGGCGAGTCGCCGAAGGACGTCGAGGTCTGCCTCTCGGACGGCACGGTCATCGAGCACACGCTGGAATCCCTCCAGGAGTGGAAGAGTCCGCGCGACGCTCAGCGCCAGCGCGTGGACGTGGGCCGCGACGTCGAGTGGGTCGAGGTCAAGGTCCTGTCGGTCCATCCGGGCCCCGTGAATGCCGCGGGCGATCGCGTGACCTACGGCGGCCTCGGCGAGATCGAGGTCATCACCTCGGCCGACCTGAAGCCCTATCTGACGGTCGCCGACTACAACCCCGGCGCCCCGGCCTACGTCGAGGGCGGCTCGCCCAGGAGTGATTACTCGAACGTCGAGGTGCACATGCCGGAGGCCATTCCGCTGGGCGAGCGTCCCGGCATCTACATGACGCACGCCGACATCGTGAAGCTGCAGGAGGAGATGAAGAAGGGGCCGCGAACGGGGACGATGCTCGAAAAGCTCTTCGCCGCCTGCGACGAGTGGACTCGCAAAGACATTGCTCCGCCCGACCCCACCGCGCCGGCCCAGGTGCGCGACCGCAACGACGCCCAGGCCAGGGCCCACTTCATGATGAGCAAGATGGCCGGCTGGCTCGGCTGGGCCTGGCAGCTCACCGGCGACGAGAAGTATGCCGAGACGGCCCGCAAGATCCTCGTCGGCTACGCCGGGCTCTACCCCGCGGACTACAAGGAACACAAAGGCGTCAACGCACACGACACGGCGAAGGTAATGGCCCAACGGCTGAGCGAGGCCGAGTGGCTCCTGCCCCTCATCCAGGGCTACGACCTCACGTACAACGCCACGTGCATGACCGACGCCGACCGCAAGCTGATCGAGAAGGACCTTATCCGCTGCGCGCTGACCTTCATCCAGAGCAAGCGCTCCGCGGCCGATGAGGTGGCCCGGCGCGACCGCGAGAACCCCGACTGGCGGACCGCCGTGCCGGCAAAGTCCCGCGGTGCCGTCGGCAACTGGACCAATTTCTACAATGCGGCCTACATCCAGGGCGGCATCGTCCTGGGGGACCGGGACTGGATCGACATCGGCATGAGCAATACGCGGTCGAACCTCCACATGGGCATCGGCGACGACGGCATGTGGGGCGAGGGGTCCATCGGGTACCAGCTTCACGCCCGCAACGCCCTCGTGGCCTGCATCGAGCCGCTCGCGCGCAAGGGCATCGACCTCTACGGCTTCGCCGGCTGCCGCTTCAAGAATCTTTTCGACTCGCCCATGAAGCTCGCCTATCCGGACGGCACCGCCCCGGGCATCAACGACGCCGGCCGCGCCGCCGTCGGCGGATCGTGGACCGCCATGGTCTACGACTACGCCTGGCTCAGGTACCGCGACCCGAACTACGGCAAGGCGGTCAACGACGCCCCGCGGCAGCTCTTCCAGTCGCAGGCCATCTACTACCCGACCGTCATCTACACCCCGCTTCCCGAGACCGAGATCAGGGGTTTCGGCAGCCTGGTCTTCGACTCGCAGGGCTACGCCGTCCTGCGCGGCACCGACGGCGGCGGGCAGACCTTCCTCCTGATGGACTACGGCCCGCACGGCGGCACACACGGACACCCCGACAAGCTCAACCTCATCCTCTTCGCCGACGGCGACGAACTGGCCGGTGAGCCGCAAGGGTACCGCTACGAGGACCGCCGACACCTCGAGTGGACCCGGCCGACCATCGGACACTGGACGCTCTCAGTGGACATGAATCAGCAGGCCCCTCACACCGGCAAGCTGCTGGGCTTCTACGATGCCGGCGACGTGAAGATCATGCGCGGCACCAGCGACGGGGCCTACGCCGGCGTGGCCCTGGACCGCACCGTGGTCCAGATGCCCGGCTACGTCGCCGACGTCTACCGCGCCTGGGGCCCCGCGCGCCACACGTTCGACTATCCCCTGTGCTTTCGCGGCGCCATGGACCGCCTCAAGGGCGTCGACCCCGCGACGCTGAAGCCCATTGGCGCGCCCTCGCAGCGCGGCTACAAGCACATCATGGCCGGCGAGCCGACGACGACCGACGCCAACTGGTCGGCCACGTGGGCCCGGCCCGCCGTCACGGCCGAGCCGGACCAGGGGCCCGGCGAGTCGGCCCCGAACGACGATCGCCGCACACACCCGGCCGGCGAGGTCAAGGCCATCGTGCTGGGCGCTCCAGGCACGACCGTCTACACCGGCACGGTGCCCGGCGGCCGCCACCAGGCGGTTATCCGCCGCGAGGGCAAGGAAGCGGTCTTCGCCGCCGTGATCGACCCCTACAGGGCCGGCGACGCCGTCAAGAGCGTCGAGCGGTTCAAGATCGAGGGACCGGTGCCGGCCTACGGTCTCAAGGTGACTCGCACCGACGGCGGGACGGACCTTATCATCGTCCGCTGGGATCAGCAGACCGGCGGCAAGCCGGCTGGGCCGAGCACGGGCGAAGAGGTCACCACCAACGCCCTGGTGTCGGTCGTGCGGCTCGACGCCTCGGGCAAGGTGCTGGACATGGGGCTGCTCGGCGGCACGGAACTCACGGCCGCGGGCAAGAGCCTGTCGCTCGACGCCCCCGGCATCACGCGGAAGGATTAGGGGCCCGGATCACGCGCGCGAACCGCGGACGTCGACATCGTCGGCCAGTTCGGCCGCCCGCCGGCGGGCCCGTTCGGACAGGTCGCCCTCGGCGTTGGCCTGGATGCGCCAGGCGACCTTGCGGATGAGGTAGGCCCGGTGGCGGGTCCGGCAGGCCTGGCCGTGCAACTCCTCGTACTGCGTGGCCAGTTCGCCGGTGGTCATGCCGTCCAGGGCGGCAAGCTGTGCTGCAATCTCATGCATGGTGTGGCTCCTTTCGTCTAGGTTCTCCGAGACACGGCCCGTTAACCAGCGGGCCTCTGAGCCACACTGAGCCTCGTTTCTGGCGGGACATCAAGGCCCTTCCGGCAAACTTCCGAGGATGTCTCTGGGGGCGGTGATTCGGTCGATTTGGCCGCGCGGAGGCAGCGCAGCAGGCCGCGGGCCAGGATGCTCGCGACCTCCTGGCGGCGCTCGTCGACGGTCATCGATTCAGGATTGCGAGTCGAGATCATGGCATGGCTCCCAATGAGGGCGGGCAATTGAGTGCCCCTCCATTGGTTACCTATGCCATCGGCGCGCGGAATGTCCGGTTTACTTAACCGATTGAAAGGGTTCGGCCGAAGCTAGGCATTCGCAGAACTCCGTTGATGAAGGCTGCTGGCGAAAACGACAGAGAGCTCTGCTGCGGCCGTCAGGCTTTCTTGGGCCAAGCTAATGCCCTGTTGACGTCATCAAGATCGGGGGGTGGTACTGATTGAGGCAGACCTATCCGAGCGAGAAAAGCAGCAAAACGCTGAGAAACGCTCTCGCGCCAGAGAGGGGGGAGGCTCCAGACTAGTTGCTCGCGCCGTATGCTTGAAAGGTAACGCACGTTTAGAGTGCAGTAATGCCGAAAATCAATGACGCCTTTCGGCAACTGCACCCCGTCGGGGAACTCAAGGTAGTGGTAGCGCGGGTCGTTGTTCTGGACAATGCGCTTATACCCAGAACTCGTCTCAGTGAGACGCTGGCCGTCCGGCTGGCCCAACTCGCTAAGGTGCTTCTGTTCGAAGAAATGCTCCGCGTTGTACAAGGGGGCAACCAGCACTGATAGCAGGCATTTGGCGTTCTGCAGGTCGCACGCCTGTGATAGCACAATCACGTATGGCAGAGTTATCTGCGGTATGCGGAGCACTCCGATGGGCTTCTCGAAGACGTCCTCGGCAAATGTCACATCCCGCAGCAAATCTCCCTGCATTACGCAAGTACCCGATGGCTCCCGTAATGAGACGTCGGCTGTCTCAATCTCTCGAATCTCTGCCGTTAGACCTGTCCGGCGTGGTTTCGCAACAACCAGGGCTTCCGATTCTGCTGGGAGGTCGGCACTTGGAGCCTCGCCTTCCCGAGGCTCCATGGTGCCCTCGGTCTCTTGTGGGGATGTCGAACTTGTAGTGCTATCACTTCCTTCTGCCTGCATTGAGGTGCTCCCGCATTGCGTCGGTGATGTGCCGTTCGAAACACTCATTGATTCTAGTGTGGAACGAGTCCAACCTCGGCATCACTTCGGCCTGCTCCACTAGCCCCCCATAAGAGGCGTCAGTGTCAAACATGAACTGCTTGCGCTTTATTGGAGCCGGATAATCGGGGTTTGGAATACCATACTGGAATCGCAACCTCATGTCATCATATGCCATCTCCACGGTCTGAATTGACCGGGTGATGCACTGTCGTTCGCGCGCGGGTGGTACGCTGAGTGCAGCAAGCAGCTTCCTGCTGATCCACTTGCGCCAGTCGAGCGGTCTACCTTCGGGGAAATGAAACATATCGACGTAGCGAAGCCCGAGCCGTTTATAGGTGACATCGGGGAAGGCGTCCGCCATCCAATCCATTAACGGTTTGAGATCGCGCTTCAGCGTGGGGAAAGAACTGTACTTCTTGTATTCGATGCAGAAGAAGTCCCGCTCAATTCGCA